>Ga0265780_10003805_pt1 | contig 19671 bp, 12 predicted proteins | sample P1T30metagenome_FD_192432 | JGI IMG/M metagenome (GOLD analysis project Ga0265780, IMG submission 192432) | Plant litter microbial communities from East Loma Ridge, Irvine, California - P1 T30 | ecosystem: Environmental > Terrestrial > Plant litter > Unclassified | place: USA: California...
GGCCTGCCGAGCGGGCGTATCTTTGGGTATCATGCTGCCCTCTCCCCTTTTGGCCGCGCCGGTAGCGGCCCCAGCCACTACCCGTACCTTCCTGGCCGAGGTGGCCCACGAATTGCTGGCCACCTACGACGACGATACCTTCTCCGACCTCGTGGTAATCGTACCCACGCGCCGCGCCGTGGTGTACCTACAAAACGAGCTGGCCCTGGCCACGCCCGACGGGCAGGCGCTGTGGGCGCCGCGCATCGCGGCCATGGAAGACTACATGGTGGAGCGCGCTGGCGTGCAGGTCGAGGAGCCGATTGCCTTGCAGCTCATGCTGTTCGATATTTTTAAGGGCATTGATACCGACCTGAATTTTGACCGATTTGTGGGCTGGAGCGCGCTGCTGCTGCAAGACTTCTCGAACCTCGACCAGAACCTGGCCGACACCAAGGCCGTGTTTCAGTACCTCTCCGAGGCGAAAGCCCTGGAGCGCTGGGACCTCGACCCCGACAAGAGCCGCACCGCTGGCCTCAAGCGCTATTTCACCTTCTGGGACCAGCTCGCCCGCGTGTACCACGAGCTAAAAAGGCGCCTGAAAGCCGACCACCTCGCCTACACCGGCCTGGCCTACCGCGAGGCCGTGCAGCGCCTGCAAGCCGACCTGCGCGACCCCCAAAAGCCGGCCCCGGCGCGCCATATTTTCGTGGGGCTGGGCGGCCTGAGCCGGTCGGAAGAGAAGTTTATCAACCTGCTGCACAAGGCCGGCCGGGCCGAGTTGTACTTCGACGCCGACCCGTTTTACCTCGCCGACGACTCGCCCAACCGAGCCGGCGCGCTACTGCGCCGTTACTGGAGCAAGTGGGATTTGCCCCGCGGTACCTTCACCTTGCAGGAGCACTTGCGCGGCCGGCCGCACCACGTGCGGCTGCTGGGCGTGGCCAATGCTAGTATGCAGGGCAAGCTCGCCGGGCAGCTTTTGGCCGAGGCGAGGCAGCTAAATCCGCAGGCCACCGTGGCCGTGGTGCTGCCCGACGAAACCCTGCTGCTGCCCGTGCTGCACGGCCTGCCGGGCGAAGACATCGTGCCCGAGTTCAACGTGACGATGGGCCTGAGCTTCCAGAGCACGGCCTTGTTCAACCTCGTCGATTTGCTGTTTGAAGTGCACCTCACGGGCATTCGGGAGGGCGAGCCGGGGCGCGACTACGGCGTGCCCAAATACCACCACCAGGCGGTGAGTAAGCTGCTGGCGCACCCGTTTTTGCGCCGCTACCAGCAGTGGCAAGACGAGCAACCCGACGAGCCGCAGTACCACAAGCTGCTGGATACCATCTGCCAGCAGATTGTAAAAAAGCACCTCGTGCTGCTGCCCGCTACCGAGCTGCTGGCGCTCGGGCAGGGCCATCCGCTCATCGCGGCGCTGTTTCAGACCTGGGACAACTGCGACAATATCATTGCGGCGTGCTACACCATTATCAGCTTGCTGAAGCAGGTGTACGAGCACGACCATACGGCCATCGAGGCCGAGTATTTATACCTGTTTTACACGCTGGTGCGGCAGCTCGATTCGGCCTTTAGCTGCCAGCAGCAGCGCCTGAGTGTGCGCTCGTTCCGGCGCTTTCTCTATGACCAGATGCGAGCCACGCGCCTGCCCTTCGCGGGCGAGCCGCTGGCCCAAGTGCAGATTATGGGCCTGCTCGAAACCCGGGCGCTCGACTTCGACCACGTCATAGTTCTGAGCTGCAACGAGAACGCGCTACCTGCTCCTAAGCGCCAAAATTCGCTCTTCCCCTACGACGTGCTCACCGAGTTTAAGCTACCCACCTACGCCGATGCGGAGGCCACGGCGGCCTACAATTTCTGGCGGCTCTTGCAGCGCGCCGGCCGCGTCGATTTGGTGCACGTGCTGCCCGGCGCCGAGGGCGTGCGGACGGGGGAAAGGAGCCGGTTTTTACGGCAGCTGGAGTTTGATTTGGCGGCGCAGAATCCGATGCTGGTAGTGGAGGACAAGGTGGTGGGCGTACCAGCGCACGAGTTGGAAGTTGATTCCTCGGGAAGCAACACGCAAGACTCCGACCTTAAAACTTCTTCCGACCTCGTTCTCGAAAAAGACGAGCTTATGCTAACCGCTCTGCGCGGCGTGCTTGAGCGCGGCCTTTCGCCATCCGCCCTCAACGAATACATTTCCTGCACCCTCAAATTCTACTTCTCGCGCCTGGCGCGCTTCCAGGAAAACGAGGAAGTGGAGGAAGCCCTCGGCACCGACGGCTTTGGCACGGTGGTGCACGATGCGCTGGAGCACCTGCTCAAGCCATTTGAGCTGGAGAAGCGCGACCTAACCGCCGCTGACCTGCCCGAATTGCTTAAAAAGGTACCCGCCGAGGTGCAGCGCCAGCTGCGCCAGGAAGAGGCCGACCGCCAAGCCCGCCCCGACGATGGCCTGAATCACGTGCTGGGGCAGGTGGCGGTGCGCCTCATCCGCAAGTACCTCGAAAGTCTACCGCACCAGCCCGGCATTTTGCCGCTGCGCATCGCGGCCCAGGAAACACCGATGGTGGCCACCGTTTTTGCGGAGGTACCGGGCCGGGCTACCAAGCTGCCGGTCCGCATCCTGGGCCGGGCCGACCGCATCGACGCACTGCCCGATGGCCGCCGCCGCGTAGTCGACTATAAGACTGGCCTCGTAGAGCGCCGCGAACTCAATCTGCGCGGCACCCAAAAACCCCTCACCGCTGCCGAAACCGTGGAGCGCCTGCTCACCGAAAGTTCGAGCGGGGCCGACAAGGTGCGGCAGCTCTGGCTCTACCGCTTCATGCTGGAAAGCGACGAATTTAACCCCGCGCCGCCCGGCTCGGAGGCCGCGATTATGTCCTTGCGCAAGATTGACGAGGGCCTGCTAATGGCTCCGCTTGACTTCATTACGGAAGGTACTGGCGAGCCGGACTTTCTGAAAGCTAGCGCCGAGCTGGTGGCGCGGCTGGCGCGGCGCGTGCTCGACCCCACCGAAGCCATTCGCAAAACCGATGACATAGCCAAGTGCGAGTATTGCCCGTACCGAGGTATCTGCGCGCGGTAAGGTTTTTGCGCAAGAGGCGGACTACGTAAAGCGTTTGTCCTTGCAAGCGCAGCGAAGCAATCGCACCGGAGCGGCGTGGCCGAACTGATGTGGTTGCTTCGTTGCGCTCGCAAGGACAACGTTTCGTGCGCCACGACAAGTGCTTTACCTTTACTTATGCAGCACAAATCCCGCCTCCACCGCCTGCTTCGTCCCTTTCTGTTGTGGCGCATTCGGCACGTGAGCGAGCGGGTGTACGTGGTATGGCTAGCGGTGCTGGTGGGTGTGCTGGCGGGCCTGGCGGCGGTGCTGCTCAAAACAGCTATCCACTGGCAGCAGCACCGGCTGGCGGCGGCGGTCACGGAGCCAAATCGGGTGTTTGCGCTCTCGTTTTACCCCATCATCGGCATCACGCTCACGGTACTGGTGACCAAGTACTTGCTGGGCGGTAACCTAGGCCGGGGCATCGGGCCGATTATCTACAGCACGGCCCGCGAAAACGCCATTGTGCCGCGCTCCAAGCTGTATTCGCAACTGATAACGGCGTTTCTCACGGTGTCATTCGGCGGCTCTGCGGGCACTGAGGCCCCGATTTCGGTCACGGGCGCGGCCATTGGCTCTAATGCGGCGCGGGTGCTGCGGGCGGGCCGGCGACGGCGCAGGCTGCTGACTGGCTGCGGCGCGGCGGCGGGCGTGGCGGCCATTTTTAATGCGCCCATCGCGGGCGTGCTATTTGCCGTGGAGGCCATTTTGCTGGAGCTGCCGGCGCAGTATTTTATTCCGCTGCTCATCTCGTCGGCCACGGCTACGGTGGTGTCGAAGGCACTGTACGCGGGCCAGCCGTTCACGCTCATCACCAATTCGTGGGTCCTGAACACGGTACCGTTTTACGTGGTATTTGGGCTGTTTACGGCGGTGCTGGCGGTGTACATGATTCGCACATACCACTGGTTTGAGCGCTTTTTAGAGCGCTGGCCGGGGTTGCGCTGGCAAAAGGTGCTGACGGGCGGCGCGGCGTTGGGGCTACTCATTTTCCTGTTTCCGCCGCTCTACGGCGAGGGCTACACCACGGTGGTGCAAACGCTACTCGACGGCCACGCCCACGACCTCACCGACGGCAGCCTGTTCTCGGTGTATGGCGACGACAATGTGTGGTGGCTGCTGGTGCTGGTCTTTTTCACGATGCTGACTAAGGTGGTGGCCACCAGCATCACGGTGGGTGCGGGCGGCAACGGCGGCATGTTTGGCTCGTCGCTGGTGGCGGGCGCGCTGTGCGGGTTTTTATTTGCGCGGCTGGTCAACCTCACCGGGCTAGTGGCCTTACCAGAGGTGCATTTTGTGGTGCTGGGCATGGCGGGTGTGCTGGCGGGCGTGGTGCACGCGCCGCTCACAGCCCTGTTTTTGATTGCCGAAATCACGGGTGGCTACGCGCTATTTGTGCCCCTGATGCTGGTTACGAGCTTCTCGTACCTCATTACCAAGCATTTCGAGCCCTACTCGGTTTACACGCGCAAGCTCACTCAGAAAGGCGTGGACGTGTATGCTAACCGCGACCGCGACCTGCTCTCGCGCCTCGACCTGCACCGCCTCATCGACACCGAATTTGTGCCCTTGCTGCCCGGCGCCACGCTCGGCGAACTAGTCGATGTATTCCGCCACGCGCACCGCAACATCTTCCCAGTAGTGGGTAAAAGCGGCAAACTGCGCGGCATTATCACCCTCGACATGGTGCGCGACACGCTTTTCGACGGCGCCCACTACACCACTATCAAAGTGCGCGAGCTCATGCAGCCACCGCCGGCCCTCGTCTGCCCCACCGACAGTGCAGAGCACACCCTGGAGCTGCTCGACCGAACCGCCTCCCCCGCCCTGCCCGTCTGCGACGCCGAAGGCGTCTACCTCGGCTTCGTCACTAGGTCAGCTATTTTGGCCCGCTACCGCCGCGAGCTCATGGAGGAAGGCCAAGCGTAAAGTGTAGCTTGGACTCTGCGAATCCAAGCTACTGCTCAAAACTCTATCGCGCCAGTGGGGCGCTGGTGGCTGATTATCAGGCCTATCATCATCAATAAACTGGTGAGCAGGATTACCACAAACAGGATGCTTTCGCTGACATCGCCGAGCACGTGCGCGGCCGGGATGCTGTAAAAAAGCAGCACCGTAATGAGGCCTTTTGGGGCAATGAAAAGCTCGGGCAGTAGGTCGGTGCGCGCCACGTAGCGCAGGTACAGGAAGCGGATAAACGTGAGCACGCCCACTATCAGCACGCCCTGGGCCAGCAGCTGCCAGCTGATGAGGTTGGACAGTGTGATGGAATAGCCAAAAAGCAGGAAGAAAAACGTGCGAATGAGAAAGGCCGACTCGGCGGTGATACTCTTGAGCTGGTGCAGGTCGGGGGCCAAGTCTTCGGCCGTAAAGCGGCGCCAGCCGGTGCGCAAACGCACCCAGCCCAGTAGAATATCGGAGTTGTTGACGGCAAGCCCGAAGGCCAGCACCAGCAACAGCGACGATAGGTGAAGCTGTTTGGCGAGGCTATAAATGAGAATCAAAAAGGCGAAAAGCAGGAAAAACTTAACGTGCTCGCGCAGTCGCCCCAGCAAAAAACCCAGCACCACGGTACTAAGCACCGCCACGATAACGATGAGCACCACGCCCCGCCCGAAGGTGAGCAGCCCTTGCCCCCGGTAAAAATCTTCCTGGTCCACGAAGTTGAATAGCATGATACCCAGTATGTCCGAGAACGTGCTTTCGTAGACGATAAACTCCTGTTTTTCGCCCGTAAGGCCGGCCACGCTCGGAATGGCAATGGCACTGCTGATAACCACCAGCGGCACGGCATTGAGCAGGCTGGTTTGCCAGCTAGCCCCCAGCCAGATGTGCAGTAGCCCGCCAATGGCGGCGGCCTGGGCCACCAGCATCAGCGCGGCGGCCAAAAACGAGCGCCGGATGAGCGGTATCTTATCGCGGCTCAGGCGTAGGTCGAGCGCGCCCTCCAGCACTATCATTATCAAGCCGATAATACCAAATATTTCGAGCAGCGTTTTGGGCACCCGCAGGTCAAAATCGTGGTAGTCGGCCCACTGCCGCAGCCCGATGCCCGTGAGCAGTAGTAGCAGCACCGACGGCACCCGCGTGGCCCGCGAAGCCAGGTTGTAGATATACGAGAGAATGACGGCCAGACTCAGGCCAATCAAGATGCTATATGAACCCATAGGTCCGAAAGTACGGGTATGAAGCCGGGCCGTTGCGCTTGTAGAACGGAGTGGCACTCCGTTCCGCGTTGGGTTAGCTCGCCAAGCGGAAACGGAGTGGCACTCCGTTCTACAGCCGCAACGGCCGCTATTTTTGCCCCATGCAACCCGCTCTTCCCGCCCCAATTTCGGCCTCTCCGCTGGTCGCCATCGTGGGTGGCGGCCCAGCTGGCTTGCTGGCTGCCCAGCACCTGGCCGAAGCGGGCTACCGCGTGCGGGTATTCGAGCAAAAAGCCACCGTGGGCCGCAAGTTTCTGGTGGCCGGGCACGGCGGCTTCAACCTCACGCACAGCGAAGACGCGGCCACTTTCGCCAGCAACTACGGCGCGGCGCGGCCGTTTTTTGCGCAGGCGCTCGACCATTTTTCCCCCACCGATTTGCGCCAATGGGCCGCCGATTTGGGCATCGCCACGTTTGTGGGCACCAGCGGGCGCGTCTTCCCCGAGGCGCAGCATAAGCCTGCCGACCTACTACGCGCCTGGCTGCGCCGCCTGGGCGAATTGGGCGTGGAAATAAATACCCGCCACTGCTGGCTGGGCTTTGTGGGTGAGACGGGCCTACGCTTTTTAAACGAAGCCAACGGCGAGGAATTTACGCTGACGCCCGCCACCACCGTGCTGGCGCTGGGCGGCGCCAGCTGGCCCCAAACCGGCTCCGATGGCCACTGGACGCAGTTTCTAGCCGAGTTGGGCGTGCGCTGCCAGCCCTTCGAGCCCAGCAATTGCGGCGCGGAAGTGGCGTGGTCAGCGTTTTTCAAAGAGAAAGTCGGCCGCGCTCCGCTCAAAAACATCGCATTGAGCTGCGGCGGCCGCACGGTGCGCGGCGAAATCTTACTCACCGACTATGGCGTGGAGGGCACGCCCGTGTACGCGCTCACGCCGCAGCTGCGGGCGGCGCTGGCGCACGGCCAGCCGGCATCCTTGTACCTCAATCTAAAGCCCGACCTCACCCCCGCCGAAGTGCAGCACCGCGTGGCTCGCCGCAAAACCGGCGAGTCGCTAGCCTCGTTCCTTGGCAGCGCTTTCAGCCTAAAATCCCCGGTGCCGACGCTGCTGCGCGAATTGGCCGACGCGGCCGCTGACCTAGCTACTTCGCTCACGGCGCTGCCTATCCCGGTGGCTGGCTTGCGCCCACTAGACGAGGCAATTTCGTCGGCGGGCGGCGTGGCCTTTTCCGAAGTCGATGACAACCTGATGCTGCGCCAGCGCCCCGGCACCTACCTGGCCGGCGAAATGCTGGACTGGGAAGCCCCTACCGGCGGTTACCTACTACAAGGCTGCTTCAGCACCGGCGCATGGGCAGCGCGGGCAATTATAAATTGACGGTAAATTGAAGTTTATTGGGACGTATCCGAGCGCTTGGTTTATTCACCCACGAGTTTGCTTATGCTAGCCTTCCGCTCCGAGCTCAATAAGCGCTGTTCTCCCGAGGTGAGCTTGTTTAGTGGACTTATACTGATTAACTCCTTATTATTTAGCTTTTTACTCGTTATTTCCTGCCGGCCTAACGAGCAACCAGCAGCCGATTCACGGGCTACCACGCTACCAGCCGGCGAGAAAATCCTCGCCAAAAACCGCCAGTTTGTGTATGCCGTGCGGTGGTACGCGCCTCACACGACGACTGCTAGGCTAGATACAGTGACGATGACTGCGGCGGGCGCTCCGTGGTCGATTGATACGACCCAGACGCGTATTGTGTGGCTGTTTCCAGCAGATACGCTGTGGCCTAAGGGCCCAACGCAGGGGGTGGGAGCCATCGAAAACAAGGAGGAATTCTGGCTGCACCCGCCGCGCTACGGGCGCTACCGCATTTTGGAATTCAACCCTTTCCCGCACATTAAACTGCCCGCGGTGAGCGGGCGAACGTGGGAATGGAAGGTCTATCCCCCAGAAATGTATGCGGACCCGGCATGGGCAAGTTGGAAAGGCATCTTACAGGTGCAGTTCCGCTACAAACTTAGCGATATTGTACAGCTGAACAGCTCTTTAGGGAACCTCCCATGCGCTCACATACAAGCCACGGGCACCAGCAAACTAGGTACTACCGCCTTGGAGGCCTACTTCCACCCCGCCTATGGGTTCGTCCGCTTAAACTACCGCAACATCGACGCTAGCCGCGTGCAGTTGGAATTGGTAGCAGTGGACGTGCAACCTAAATCGAGCGAGAAAGCGCTACAAGAAGCCTTAAATCTCTTCAAGCTGGATTCTGGAGTTCCTCGGATGGGTATGCGCGAATAGGCCGTGCGCTTTTGTAGCATAACTCTGCAAAGCATATAAATAAAAAAGAGGCCTTGCCACAACCGCGGCAAGGCCTCTTTTTAGCTCGTAGGCAAAAGTATTTTATTGCTTATTAATAGTCGCCTTTTCCTCGGCTTCTTTTAAAATCTGGCGGGCCTCGCCGAGCAGGCGGCGGCCGGGGTCCAGCTCATCGCGGGCGATGAGGGCAAAAAGCAGCAAAAACGAGACTATGGGCAGCAGCCAACCCAGGGCAAACCACAGCCAAAACGAGCGGCCCCGCGAAGCGGCGCAGTAGCCCGTCATAATAGGAATAAAGGAAATGGCCACCACCATGACCAGAAGCATGTCGACAAAGAGCATAAGCTGAGCAGGATGAAGGCCGAAAATAACGCAGCCGAAGCGGCTGACTGCTACCCCGAAGGTACGATTTTTGTCGCTTCGGCGCAAGCTGGGCGGCGGTTTACATTACTGTTTAGTGCTATTCTACGTATGCCTATGGAAACACGACGACTAGCCGCTCCATGACTTCTCCGCTGGCTCCGGCCCCGGCTCGCCCTATCGCCCCTTCACCACCCCTGCCGCCCATGTGGGAACACCAAAGTCTGTTCCGCGTTTCGGCCCAGCTCTTTGCTGAAGGCATCTTTAATCTGCTCGACCGCAACCTGCGGCCGGAAGTATTCCTATTGGGTTTGGCCTCGGGCCGCGAAGAAGACGACCCGCACAGTGTGGTGGTAGAGCCGCCCACGCTGCGCTACTCGCCGCAAGATTTTATGGGCATCAAGACGCTGGCCGCGTCGTTTGAGATTGATGCCGGCCCGCGCGACAATGTGTACCACCTGCACCCGCAGGACCACGACCGCATGGAAAAGCAGCACTGGTACGAGCTGGTATGCCGCGCCACCGAGCAAACCATCTGCGAGCTAGTCGATAGCCGGCAGGAAGCGCGTCGCACGTTTTGCTCCACGCCGCTCAGCCTCAATGGCTACCTCGTGGTGCTGGTGGTGCAACTCGCCGCCGTGCCCTACAACTCCTATTATACCCTGCCGGGCAAGGCCACGTCGAGCCGCCCGGCTTCGCTGCCGCACGCCGCCGTGCTGGAGTTTTTGCACGAGTGCACCCGCGCTTTGCGTGAGGCCGACACGGCCGACAACGAGCAGCCCGTACTTGACCGCGATTACAATGAAGTATTGCGCGGGGCCGGCCGCCGCCTCATGCTGCGCATCTCGCCCGGCAGCGCCCACGGCCTCTACGATGCCTGCCTCGGCATTGCGGCCCTGCGCCACGAAGGTGGCGAAGGCCAGGGCACCATGCTGCTGGCCCGCCGCCAGCACGCGGCCATCGTGCCCGTGCTCACGCTCGAAGCGCCCGTGCCCCTGCGCGACCACCGCTCGATACGCAAGCTGCTGGAACTCACTGAAGGGCGCACCGGGCTGGTGTCCGATGCCTCACACGTATTTGGGCTGGGCTACATGGTGGAGGAAGACGACCCCAAGTACGAGCCACTGGCCACCGTGCAGTTTACCAACCACTATGGCTGGGAATTGCGCCACGGCGGCCACACCCTGATGCGGGTGGTCAGCAACACGCCGCGCCTGCCCCAAAGCAAGGTGCAGGCCGATAATTTTGCCCGTGTGGCTCACCAGGTTTTCCCCAACCTGAGCGACGACGAGGTGGCATTCCTTTGGGAGCTGGCCCTCGAAGCCTCCAACCAAAGCCACGGTACCATGCTGTGTATCAGCACCGGCGCCAAGGCTGAGGCTGAGCGCCTACGCCGCCAGTGCTTCCGGGTAGTACCCCGCGTGATGACGACGCCCGTGCTGCGCCAAGCGTCGAGCATCGACGGCGCGGTGCTCATCGAGCCCGATGGCACCTGCTATGCCATCGGCGTAATCCTAGACGGGCAGGCCACCGAAAAGGGTGACAGCAGCCGCGGCGCCCGCTACAATTCGGCCGTGCGCTACACCAGCTCTTCGCCCTATCCTTGCCTGGCAGTAGTGGTGAGCGAGGATGGCTGGATTGACCTGCTACCCTCCACGCTGCACACGTAGGGTGCGGGGTTTGCCCCTGCCCGGCGTTGCTGGGTTGCCATATTTAATGTAGCTCAACAATGATGGGCAGGGGCCAGCCCTGCACCCTACGCTGTACGCGTACTACTTTCGCGGCTTCACTTTGCTTTCCCCACCATATGATACTTATTGCCGACGGCGGCTCGACCAAAACCAACTGGTGCCAACTCTCCGATGCGGGCCAGCGCGTGTACTTCAATACCCAGGGCTATAACCCTGATTTTGTGGACACGGCCTTCATCGTAGCGTCGCTCAACAAGGACTTGCCCGACGACATGAACCGCGCCGAGGTGAGCGAAGTATACTTCTACGGCGCCGGCGTATCGAGCCCCGCCAAGGCCGAAGTTATTGCCGCCGCCCTGCGCGAAACCTTCCCCAGCGCCAACCGCGTGGAGGTAACCGAAGACCTGCTGGCCGCTGCCCGCGCCCTGCTCGGCCACAAGCCAGGCTTTGCCGCCATTTTGGGCACGGGCACCAATTCGTGCATCTACGATGGCGAAAAAATCACCTATAACGTTGACTCACTGGGCTATTTCCTGGGCGACGAAGGCAGCGGCTCGTTCTTGGGTAAGCGCCTGCTGCGCGACTACCTGCGCGGCCTGCTGCCCGATGGCCTGGGCGACGCCCTGAAAGAAGAGTACAACTTGGGCTCGCGCAATGACATCATCGACCAGCTTTACAACAAGCCGCTGCCCAACCGCTACCTGGCCAGCTTCGCTAAGTTTTGCTACGACCACAACAACGTGAGCTACTGCCGCCAAATCGTGGTAGAGGCCTTCGAAGCGTTCTTCCAAAACCTGGTGCTGCACTACCCCGATTACCAGTCGCTTACCTTCAACTGTATCGGTTCGGTGGGCTATAATTTCCGCGATGCCCTCACGCAAGTGGCCAACAGCCACGGCATGCAGGTCGGCAAAATCATTCGCTCGCCTATCGACGACTTGGTGAGCTACCACGAAGGCTAGGGCTTTCGCTGCATTAACTGCAAACCCCGTCCGTCATGCTGAGCGCAGCCGAAGCATCTTGGCTGGTTCGTTGGAGTACTAATCCTAACGTAACCAGCCAAGATGCTTCGGCTGCACTCAGCATGACGGACGTTCTTCTTTCGCCTTATGAAGCTTTATAAATCGCTGATTATACTTCTGCTATCTGCACATGCGCTAACTGCCCACGCCCAAACGCCCGCCCCCACCGGCGACGTGTACGTGGATGCCAAAGGCGTGCTGCGCTGGCAAAAAAACAAGCAGGAAGTCGCCCTTTTTGGCGTCAACTATACCGCGCCCTTTGCCTACTCGTACCGCGCGCTCACCAAGCAGGGTATCAACCTTGAGCAGGCCATCGACCAAGATGTGTATCACCTAAGCCGGCTGGGCGTGGACGCCTTCCGGGTGCACGTCTGGGATATTGAGCTAACCGACACGCTCGGCAACTTGCAGCAAAACGAGCACCTACGCCTGCTCGACTACTTGATTACCAAGCTCAAGGAGCGCAATATCAAGATTATTCTCACGCCCATCGCCTACTGGGGCAATGCTTACCCCGAGCCCACAAACACGGGTAAGGGCTTTTCGAGCATCTACGACAAAGGCCAGGCCTACACCAACCCCCGCGCCATTCGGGCGCAGGAAAACTATCTCGGGCAGTTCCTCAACCACCGCAACCAGTACAGCGGCCTGCTGAACCGCGAAGACCCCGGCATTATAGCCTACGAGGTGTGCAACGAGCCCAATTACCACCTGCCGCTGGCCCCGGTCCTGAGCTTTGCCAACCGCATGGTGGCCGCCATGCGCGCCACGGGCCTCAAGAAACCTATCTTCTACAACATCGCCGAAAGCCCGGTAGTGAAGGACGCGATTTTGGATGCCAATGTGCAGGGGTTCAGTTTTCAATGGTACCCCGAGGGGCTGGTGGCTGGGCACGAGCTGAAGGGTAATCTGCTGCCTTACGTGGACCAGTATCCGCTGCCTTACAAGGGCGATAAGCGCTTCGACAACAAGGCCAAAATGGTGTACGAGTTTGAGTCGGCCGACGTGTTGCAGCCTATTATGTATCCGTTTATGGCCAAGAGCTTCCGCGAAGCGGGCTTCCAGTGGGCCACGCAGTTTGCCTACGACCCCATGGGCATCGCGGCCCAAAATACCGAGTACCAGACGCACTACCTCAACCTGGCCTACACGCCCGCCAAGGCGCTGAGCCTGTTGGTAGCCAGCCGCGTATTTCACGAAAGCAAGCGCGGGCAAAGCTTCGGCCGCTACCCGGCTGACACGGTATTTGGGGCCGCCCACGTGAGCTACCGCCAGCAGCTGAGCGAGTGGAACGCGCCCACCGAATTTTACTACACCGCCAACACCCACAGCCAGCCGGTGCAGCCCGCTAAGCTGCGGCACGTGGCGGGCGTGGGCTCGTCGGAAGTGGTGCAGTACGGTGGCAGCGGCGCGTATTTCCTCGACCAAGTAAGCCCCGGCGTGTGGCGGCTCGAAGTGATGCCTGATGCGGTAGCCCTACGCGACCCGTTCGGTACGCCGTCAGTAAGTCGGGTGGTTACACAAATTGCCTGGAACGAGCAGCCGCTGACTATTAGTCTACCTGACCTAGGCCCTTCCTTCCTGGCCCGCAGCCTTAGCAGCCAGCAGGCCACTAAAAACCTAGCCGAAAAAGGCTTGCTGTTGATAAAACCAGGCACTTACTTGCTTACCAAATCGCAGAGCAATCAGCTGCCTACGTTACCACCCCGCTTGGGAACCACCACTTTGGGGGAGTTTGTAGCTCCGCAGCCATGGTCGCTACCGGCGCAAATGCGGCACCAACCGGCAGCGCAGGCCACTGCCGGGCAGCCCTTGCACATTGTAGCCACCGCCGTCAACCTGCGTCCTACTGACAGCGTGCAGCTAGTCGTGCGGCACTACTACGGCCCGACGCGCGTGCTGCCTATGGCGTTTACAGATACCTACACGTTAGAGGCTACCATCCCCGCCGTGCTCACTTATCCTGGCGCGCTCCACTACTGGCTACTAGTCAAAAGTACAAATGGAAATAAAACCCTTTTCCCTGGGCGACAGCTAGGCAGCTTATCAGATTTCACCTGCGAAGGCAACAGCCTAGGCAACCCACTAGCCTGGGACTTTGAGGATACCGGCCACTACGAAGTGCCGCTGGTACCCGCCACCGCGCCGCTGCCGCTTTTCCGGGCTAGCGCTGACCGCGGCCACATCGAGGCGCAAGGCTTGCGCCCGCAAGCGTGGGTAGACTACCCAACTACTTCCACCGGCGCGCTCGCCCTGCGGCTGGTAATAACGCCGCCCAAAGCCGACCAGCCCGCGCCGCCCGCTGGCCCGGCCGCCGCGCTCCGGGCCTACCTGGGGCCCAAAATGGCGGGCCGCTTCACTGATTTAAGCAACTTCAAAGAACTGGTTATTAAAGCCCAAACCAACCAGCCGGCCGCCGCCCATCTGCGCGTATTGCTCGTGACCAAAGACGCCGTAGCCTACGCCGCGACTGTGCCGCTGGCCGCCACGCCCGGCGAGGTGCGCGTGCCGCTCAGCGCCTTGCAGCCCGCGCCGCTGCTGCTGACGCCCCGGCCTTACCCCGGCTTTTTGGCCTTGAATTTTAGTCCGGCTGGCCGCCCGGCTTTTCAACTGGCCGAGTTGGAAGTGCTACAACTGGTGCTGGATGGCCCGGCTGGTCTCAGCGAGCCGCTGCACGTCGATATTGAGTCGGTGGTTTTGCAGTAAACTTCTGCTTACTACTTGTGTCTGTTAATAAGTCGGGTGTTGCCTAGCAAGTGGGCAGCACCCGGCTTTTTGTTCACCGGATTCCCACACTTTCCCCACCCTTTACATGGTACTTTCTACCCGCCTACTGGCGGCCTTGCTGCTGCTAGCCACCTGGCTGCCCGCCGCCGCCCAAACCACCCCGCCCGCCTTTGCTAAGGGTGCCGACATCAGCTGGGTGACCCAGATGGAGGCCAGCAATTACGTTTTCTACAACAAAGCCGGGCAGGCCAAAGACCTGTTTCAGCTGCTGCAAAGCGACTACGGCATGAACACCATCCGGCTGCGGGTGTGGGTGAACCCGCCTGGCGGCTACAACAATGCGGCCGACGTATTGGCCAAAGCCCTGCGCGCGAAAGCGCTGGGGATGCGGTTGCTCATCGACTTTCACTACAGCGATACCTGGGCCGACCCCGGCGCCCAAACTAAACCCGTGGCCTGGCAGGGCTACACCGTGGCCCAGCTCAAGCAGGCCGTGTACGACCATACTTTTGCGGTTATCACGCTGCTGCGCACCAACAACATCACGCCCGAATGGGTGCAGGTAGGCAACGAAAACAACGACGGCATTCTCTGGCCCGAAGGCCGCGTGACGGTCAATGGTTTCGCCAATTTTGCGGCCTTTATCGACCAAGGTTACGCCGCCGTGAAGGCCGCCAGCCCCACCAGCAAAGTGATTGTGCACGTCGCCAACGGCGAGAACAACGCCCTATTTCGCTACAACTTCGATGGCCTGCTGGCCAATAACGCCCGCTGGGACGTCATCGGCCTTTCGCTCTACCCCGACGCCGCCACCTGGAACACCTACACCACGCGGGCGCAAGCCAACATGAACGACATGGTGGCGCGCTACCCCGGCAAAGAGGTAATGGTGGTCGAAACCGGCCTCGACAATTACGTACCCATCGCCACCCGCGAAATGCTGCGCGACCTCATCGCCAAAACCCAGGCCGTGCCCAGTAGCAAGGGCCTCGGTGTGCTCTACTGGGAGCCGCAGGTGTACAACTGGCAGGGCTACGGCAAGGGTGCCTGGGGCACCAACAATGCCGCTACCGTGGCCCTGGACGGCTTTTTGGCGGCCTTGCCCGCGCCGCTTATCTACAATGCTGGCTTCGAGTACACAGCCGCCACCGCCACGCCGCTGGGCTGGGCCACCACTTCTACAGCCAATGCCGACGCCGACTATACCGAGTGGAACGGCCACAGCAGCCAATTTCGCCTGACGCACTACAAGGCCACGGCCTACAGCGTACGCACCTCGCAGGCCCTCACCAACGTGCCCAACGGCACCTACACGCTCAAGGCTTGGGTGATGAACGGCGGCGGCCAAACCACCTGCCAACTCTACGCCCAAAGCGGCGGGATTGATAAGAATATCGCCCTGCCCACCGCCAGCACTTGGACCCAAATTCAGGTGCCCGGCATCGTAGTCAGCAATGGGCAGTGCGAAATCGGCCTGCGCTCGGTGGCCGCGGCCGGCAACTATTGCAGCCTCGACGATGTGGAGCTGGTACTCACCTCGGCCCTGGCCACCGCGCCCGCCGCTTCGCCGGCCACGGCCATGCAGCTGTTTCCCAACCCTGCGGCCGGCCCGCTCAGCCTAAGCTACTCGCTGGCCCGCCCGGCCGCCGTGCAGGTCGCGCTCTATAGCCTCACCGGCCAGCGCATCCGCACGCTCGCCGAGGTGCCGACGCAGGCGGCCGGCCCGCATCGCGTGGCGCTGGGCTCGGTCGATGAGCTAGCGGCTGGTATCTACCTCGTGCAGCTTACCTGCGAAGGTGTGGTGAGTAGCCAGCGGCTGGTACGCCTGCCATAACCGCGAACCAGTTGGGGTTAGAACCCAGCTGGTTCGCAAAAAAGGGGAGTGAGTTCGGGTCAGACCCCAACTCACTCCCCTTTTTTGCGAACTCACCTCTCATTTTGGTGAACTAGTTCGGGTCAGCCCCCAACCCACTCCCCTTTTTGATGAACTGATTTGGGTCGGACCCCAACTTACTCCCCTTTTTCGCGAACTAGTTCGGGTCGAACCCGAACTGGTTTCTCTTTTTTGGCAACCAGTTCGGCTTGGACCCGGACTGGTTTGGCGGAGTAGCTAGCCTTTATAAAACATCCACTTCGACAGCTCTTTGTAGGTCACCTTTTTGCCATACATCAAGATGCCGACGCGGTAGATGCGGGCCGCCACCCACGTGGTACCGATGAAGCCGAGCACCAGCAGCGTGCCCGACAGCGCCAGCTGCCAGGCGGGCACCCCAAACGGCAGGCGCATAACCATCGCAATGGGTGAGGTCAGCGGAATCATGGAAAGCCAGAAGGCCAGCGGGCCGTTGGGGTCGCCGTTGATGATGACCATGATGCTCGCTATGTAGCTCAGGATGAGCGGTATCGTGACCGGAAACATAAATTGCTGGGCATCGGTCTGGTCGTCTACGGCCGAGCCGATGGCCGCGAACAGCGACGAATACAGCAGGTAGCCGCCCAGGAAGAAGAACAAAAAGCCGCCCAGAATGCTGCCAATGGGTAGCTCGCCCAGCACACTCCACACGCCAAACGCCCGGCCGGGCCTAGGTGCTTCGGCTAGGGCATCGGCACTGGTTGAGGCGGTCGGGCTGGGCGTAGCGGCCGGGCCCGACTGGGCGGCGGAGGTTGGGGCAGCGCTGGTAACCGCCGTGCCCGTGGTGGTGGCCGCCACCGGCTTATCGTCCTTCAGCAGCAGGGGCGCTACCACCGAGGTGAGGCCCCACGAGAGCACCAGCCACAGGGCAAACTGCGTGAGCACCACGCCCGCGATACCCAAGATTTTACCCATCATAAATTGAAACGGCTTCACCGACGAAATCATGACTTCCATGATGCGGTTCGATTTTTCCTCGCTCACGCCGCGCATCACTTGCACGCCGTAGATGAAAATGAACATGTACACCAGGATGGACAGCGCGTAGGCGATGCCCGTGGTGGTGCCCGCGTCGTTGCGCTTGCCGCCCACCTCATCGAGGTTGATGGCCGACAACTCCACCTTGGCTTGCAGGTCGTCGATGGTTTCTTGCTTGATGCCCGAGCGGGCCATCTTCAGCTCGCTCACCGCTTTCGTTACCGCCTTGCGGATGTTGAGCTGGCGCTTGAGGGCCACGTTGCCCTTGCCCAGCACCTGAATGCCCTGCATGCTATCGAGCGTAAAACCAGCCGGAATGTGCAGCAGCGCTTCCTGCTTGGGCTTGGCTTTGGTGAAAGCCGCCTGGGCGGTGGCCAGCGGGCCGGGCGCGGCGGGCACAAAGTGCAGCTCGTCGGTATCCTGCAAGCGGGCGGCCAGGTTCAGGCCACTTTCGTCGTGCACGGCCACCACGTCGGCCTCCGATGACGAGCTGAATTTGGCGATGCCGACCGTGGTGAGGGCTACCAGCAACGGGGCCAGCAGCGAAATCACGAGGAAGCTTTTTTTGCGCACACGAGTGATATACTCGCGCTGAATGATGAGCCAGATTTTATTCATAACAAAAGGGCGCGGCCCCGATTAAGCGTTGACGTTTTCGACCAGACTGCCCGGCATGGTTTCGCCCACGCGCCGGATAAAAATTTCGTTGATGCTCGGAATCCGCTCGCGGAAAGCCTGCACCTCGATTTGCGTCATGGCGAAGCGCAGCAGGTCGTTGGGCGTGGCCCCGGCGTGCAGCTGCACCCGCACGAAAAAGTGGCCATTTTCGCGCTCTTTCTGCTCCAGCACCTCAAAATCGGGGTGCGTAAGCATTAGGCGGCCCTTGCCCTCCAGCTCGTAGGTATTGGTTTTGAACTGGTTTTTGATGGCCGTCACGGGCCCGTCGAGCACTTTGCGCGACTTGTTGATGAGGGCAATACTGTCGCACAATTCCTCGACCGACTCCATGCGGTGGGTCGAGAAGATGATGGTCGCGCCCTGGTCGCGCAAGGCCAAAATCTCGTCTTTGATGAGGTTGGCATTGATGGGGTCGAAGCCCGAAAACGGCTCGTCGAGGATTATCAGCTTGGGCTCGTGCAGTACGGTGGCAATGAACTGCACTTTTTGCTGCATGCCTTTGCTGAGGTCTTCCACGTTTTTCTCGGCCCAAGGCTTCAGCTCGAGGCGGTCGAGCCAGCGCTTGATGCGCTGCGTGGCATCGGCGCGGCTGAGGTCACGGAGCTGCGCCAGATAGAGCAGCTGCTCGCCCACCTTCATTTTTTTGTAAAGGCCGCGCTCCTCGGGCAGGTAGCCAATTTGGCCGATGTGGCTGGCATTCAGCTTCTCGCCCCTGAATAGCACCTTGCCTGAGTCGGCCCCGGTTATCTGGGTAATGATGCGGATGAGCGAGGTTTTGCCCGCGCCATTGGGGCCGAGCAGGCCAAAAATGCTTTGCTCGGGCACGGCCAGGCTTACGCCGTCGAGGGCGGTGTGCGCGGCGTACTGCTTGCGCACCTCGCGCACTTCCAAGATGGGAGCAGCGGTAGTTTTTTGCATGAGAAAAAGGGAGTAGTAAGTAGTCGTGAAGTAAAAGTAGCCGCCGCCGCCGCCGGGCCGCAAGGGCCGGGCGCCAAACGGCACCCAGCCGACCTCAAGCGGTAAAAAACGGCCCCGAATGGCTAACTGGCCGCCGCGCCAGTTGGGGCCGGGCTATCGTCCAGCTCGCGTAGCTGGCCTTCGAGGCGGTCGAGGTGCTGGCCGTAGAGGCGCTGGAGGTACCAATTAGTACCGTGTGCTATCGGCCAGTAGAGTAGTAGGCCCATCACCACTAAACAAGCCATTATAATACTAACCTTCAGTGACGTTACGGGGCCACGCATCGTGGTCAATACCATCACCACGTTCAGAAGCATGGTTACTGGAATCATGGCCAGCGTGAGGCGGTAATAGAAACGGATGAGCGCCCGCAGGCCTTGCGTAATGCGCCGTAGGTGGCCCCGCAGGTCGTTGGCGGGGTTATCCATCTCGCGCAGCAGCCCCAGCTTGCGGTAGAAGTAGTAGATGCACACCCCCGCCACCAGCGCCAGCAGCCCACCAAACAGCCGCACCCACAAGGCCGATGCCCACCACGCCACGGCCAGCGAGAGCGGCAGTAAGGCATAGTTAATAGCCAGCTCTAGCCGAGCATTGCGGCGCAGCTTCGTCAGAATACTGCCTGACTGTTGGGTTAGTAGCTGAAGCAAAGCGGCTTTATTCAGCGCCACTGGCTCAGGTTGCTGCCATTGGCGGCGCAGGTCATCGAGTTCCATAAATTATTACTAATTAATATACTAGGAATGAACTAGCAGCTTGCGCAGCTTTTCCTGCACGCGGTGCATTTTTACCCGCACGTTGTTTTGGGT
>Ga0265780_10003806_pt1 | contig 19671 bp, 14 predicted proteins | sample P1T30metagenome_FD_192432 | JGI IMG/M metagenome (GOLD analysis project Ga0265780, IMG submission 192432) | Plant litter microbial communities from East Loma Ridge, Irvine, California - P1 T30 | ecosystem: Environmental > Terrestrial > Plant litter > Unclassified | place: USA: California...
GCCTGGCAGCTGGTCGATTACGGTGCGAGCATCCGGCCTCGGGCTCACCCGGACATAGTCGCGTTTAAGGGTGCGAACGAATGCCTCTGCCATGCCGTTCGATTGTGGGCTGCTGACCGGGGTCGTAAGCGGCACCAAGCCGATGTTGCGAGCGAAGCTGCGGGTGTCGCGCGCGGTGTAGCAGCTGCCGTTATCGGTGAGCCACTCGATCGGCTCGGGCACGCGGTTCACCTGTCCGTAGCGATGCTCGACGGTGGCGACCATCAGGTCCTTGACGTCCTCAGCGGTGATACCGCTTGTTGTGGCCACATGCCCCATCGCCTCGCGATCACAGCAGTCGAGTGCGAACGCGACACGGACCTTCTCACCATTGTCACAGGCGATCTCGAGCCCATCGGAACACCAGCGGGTATTGCGCTGGTCGACGGCGACGCGGCCATCATGGCGCCGCTCCTCGTGGCGTTCACCGTCACGCCGGAGCAGCAGCCCGTGCACCTTCATCACGCGGTAGACACGCTTGGCATTAGGCGCTGCGCGCCCGGCTTTCTCCGCGTCGCGGCGGAGCAGAGCATGAACGCGGCGGTAGCCGTAGGTTGGCAGGTCGGCGACAAGCAGCCGGATGTCGGCAACCAGCTCGGCGTCTGGGAACGGCGGCCGTCCTCGTGATCTTGGCGGTGGCTGGTTGCGCATCGCGGAGAGATGCTGGCGAGCGACGTCGAGCGCCGCTGCAACCGCGCTCACAGACCATCCCCCGGCAACGAGGTCGAGCGCAACAGCAGTTTTTTTGGGCCTGCGGCCCGGGAGACGGCCTCACGGAGCAGCTCGTTCTCCATGGCCTTCTTGCCGAGCAGCCGATGCAACTCGCGGATCTGCGCCTCGAGCGCACGATACTCGGATGCCGGCACCACTTCTTCGCCAGCGGCTGCGGCCGTCAACGCGCCCTGACTCATCAGCCTGCGCCAGGTGAAGACCTGACTTCCGCTGATGCCGTGTTGGCGGGCGACAAGCGACACGCTCATGCCCGGCAGATACGTCTCTTCGACGATCCGGACCTTCTCCTCGGGTGTCCATCGCCTCCGGCGCTGAACACCCGAAAGGACCTCGCCATCATTGTAACGCCTGGTCGTACCGTCAGTCATATGCCTCACTCTTATCTAAGAGCGAGATCCTGTCAGGTCATTTAAGGGGCCACCTCATTCTTCCTCAAACGCTAGATCACGAAGAATTCTGTGAAGTGCGTTTCCGTCCATCCGTGAGGGATCAAAGCCGCTAGCTGCGCCGACGCCGGCGAAACGAATAGCGTTCTCGTCGGAGAGGCCAACAAACCCCATCGCCCAGTTAGGGAAGCTGCGCGCTTCAACAGGCTCCAAGCTCAACAACGATACCTCGCCGTGACGCTCGTCCTGCTGGATGCGCTCGAATGCCGCCTCTACAGGTTCGAGTGGACCCTCAAGCACCTGAGCAAAGCAGCCAGCATTGAACATCAATGCGCCGGTAATACCATCACGGTCATTGTTGACTCTGCTTTTGGCAAGTATGTCTTCAACTTCGTTCGAAAAACCAGCGGCATTATGCGCCACAAGGTTATGGCTGTAGTAGACTAGGCGGTAGAGCGACATCGGCATTCTCCGTAGTTGTGCCGGTGAGAAAGGCCACCACCTGGCTCTTTGCCATGGGGCGTCCGGTGAGGTATCCTTGAACATGAGTACAGCGTTGCCCCCGTATGCGGCCAAGCTGTTCGGCCGTCTCGACGCCTTCGGCTGTGATTGCCATTCCGAGCTTAGTCCCGAGTGCAGAGACGGCACTGAGGATGGCTTCGCTGTCGGGGTCAGATCCCGAGACAAACGATCGGTCAATTTTGATTTTATCGAATGGAAACTTCTGCAGGTAGCTGAGAGAGGAATACCCCGTCCCGAAATCATCCATCGATATCTTGACGCCAAGGGTTCTTAAGGCATGGAGCGTCGCGAGCACGTTGTCAGTGTCGGAGAGCAGCGCGCCTTCCGTAATCTCCAACTCCAGGCGTTCAGGTGCCAGACCCGACCTCGACAACGCGGTTGAGACCGTGCCGAGCAGGGTGTCGGCTTTAAATTGCAGCGGTGAGACGTTGACGGCGACGATCATCTCGTCCGGCCAGCTCACAGCCGTGATGCAAGCGGTCTGCAGCACCCACTCGCCGATCTTGACAATCAGGCCGTTTTCTTCGGCGATCGGTATGAATGCCAAGGGCGGCACATCGCCGCGGACCGGATGATTCCACCGGATCAGAGCTTCAAATCCGATCACGCGATCGGTCGCGAGATCAAGAAATGGCTGATAGTGCAGATCGAACTGCTTGAGCGCGAGCGCCCGCCGGAGGTCGATCTCCATCTCACGGCGCTCTTGTAGGAGAACGTCCATGCCCTGCTCGAAGAAGCGGAAGCGGCCCCGGCCCGCGCGCTTGGCTTCGTACAATGCCAAGTCGGCATTGCGCAGCAGGTCGCGTGGCTGCATCGGCCCGATCCCGAGCGCTACGCCGATGCTGACGCCGATATTTACGGTGTGGCCACTCAGCACATAGGTCCTGCCGATCAGATCGACCAGACGTTCGGCCAAGCGTTCGGCGTCTTCGAAACCGTTGATGCCACTTTGCAGGACTACAAACTCGTCACCGCCCAGCCGGGCGATGAGGTCATCCTTGCGGCATGCCTTCTGTAGACGCTCGGCTACCTTTTTGAGGAGCTGATCGCCAATGCCATGACCGAGCGTGTCATTGACGAGCTTGAACCGATCGAGGTCGAGGCAGAGGATTGCAGTAGGCGCTCCGATCCTGTTCGGTTCGAGCAGCGCTGCTTCAAGGCTGGTCATCAGCGTGCCGCGCAGCGCGAGGCCGGTCAGATCATCCGTCTGCGCCACACTCCTGGCTACTACCGGGTCGCTTACTGCCCACAGGCTAAAGCACACAGACCCGCTCCCCATCGGATTAAGGAGCGCCTCATATGGCTCCCCCTGCTTTGTTCTAAGGCGCATGCAGGAGGGGCCGTCCGTAATGGTCCCAGGCCTCATGTAATCGGGGAAGATCTCCGATAACGTAAGGCCAACGATCCATCCTCCTAAGCTCACCGCGGCGGCGGCATTTGCATAGGTGATCTCGCTGCCGACATCGATCACTACGACAGGGTTCTGCAACGACTCCAAGATACGCGCTGACGAGGCAGCAGCAATCTCGGTGTTCTGCATCAAATTGTGCAACATCGTCTGGCTATCTCCCACCCTTTTGCAAGAGTAGCGTTGAAGGGCTAACGAGAGGTGAATGTCGCTGTCTGAGCTGGTGACGAGCCAGATTGCCGTAGTACCGATCACCAACTTGCTGATGCGACACGCCTTCCACACATTTGAGGCGAGTAGACTTCAATAGAGCAATGTTGGCAGCTCTAAGTCTCGTAACAAGGCCGGCTGCTACTCCCAGCTCACGTTCATTCCACTGAGAAATTGGACTAGTGTTGACGTCAAAAGTTAAACGCTACGGCGGCGACGGCACGCCCTGATGAATCCATCGTACGACGCCGGCCTTCATAGCGGGCATCCACCCATGCAAGGGAGATGGTGGCGTACGAAATGTTTACTTCAGTGCCAAGCAGCCAGTCGATCTTGGTGCTTCCAGTCAAGGTGTTCACGCCTGTTTCGCGTCCAATATGACCGCGCATAACGACGGGTGTTCGTGGCAACGCCTTTTCCACTTCCGCAAAGAGGTACAGGCCATCGCCTACGCCAAGCCTGTCCTGATGCGGTGTGTAGCTGACACCCATCTTCACCGTCGCGTCGCCGATCGCACGCGCACCGCTTGCATAGGTTTCGACGCTGCTAACGCTGCTCATAGCCGGATAGAAATAGGAGACGATGCCCATGTCGAAGTCGACGACGCCAATCCTGGTTCGGTAACCACCGTAGAGATCTACTTCCCTGTAGGCGCGCCTGGAAGGGATGGTGACCGATCCCCAAGTGCCGACGTAGACACCACTTCTATCGACAGCCTCAACCGAGGCTTGAACAGCCGCCAGGCCAGCTGTCTGGCTGACACCGCGGAAGCGATAATCACTGACTGCCGACATGTTGGCGTTAAAGTGCGATTTGTCATCGCTCGTCGCCTTGCCGTCTGGAATGGCGTCAGGATCGCTATTCGGCCGTGTACCGCTCGTTTGATCGTCCGTGGGTTTTCCAGAAGCGGCTATGTTCGCCAACGCAAGTGCCGCCACAATGACCAGCATCACGCCGCCTCCGTATCGGAAGCGAGCGATCGCGGCTTCAGTGTCATGATCTGACGTACATGTTCGCCATCGGCCAAGGTCCGCGAGGGTCGCCCGATCAGGTATCCCTGGACCGCGGAACAGCCCTCACGGCTTATGATCGCCAACTGTGATGCACGTTCGACCGCTTCCGCCAATACGGGCATATGCAAAGTATTTCCGAGTGCTGTGACCGATCGCAGGATCGATACAGCTTGCTCATCATCCTCGACCTCCGCGACAAATGACGCATCAAGCTTAATGCGGTCGAAGGGGAAGGACCGCAGCACGTCCAGCGACGAATAACCCGCACCAAAATCGTCCAAGGCGATGGCTACGCCCATGGCCTTCAAGGCCCTCAGTTGTTCGAGCGCGTATCGTCGGTCTGCGATGATTGCGCTCTCGGTGAGTTCCAAGGTCAGTCGTTGCGGCGGTAGTCCACTGTCGGCAAGGGCTGCTCGAACCGTCTCTATCAAAGACGCATCCGACAGATGGAGGGGAGACAGGTTCACGGAGACCGGGACACGGGTGGGCCATAACGCTGCCTCGAAACAGGCCTGCCGTAAAATCCATATGCTTAGAGGAACGATTTCCCCGGTTTCTTCCGCCAAGGATATGAACACGACCGGCGAGATGGAGCCGCGCGTTGGATGCCGCCAGCGGATCAGCGCTTCGTAGCCAATAATCTCGGCAGTTTCGATCGAGGCCTGCACCTGATAATGCAATTCGAATCCGTTGTCTTTTACGGCTTTGCGCAGATCACTGGCCAATTCGCGACGAGACCGGACGGCATCGTCCATCCGCGAATCATAAAAGCAAGGTTCACCTGAGTGGACGGACTTGGCACGATACATAGCCAAATCCGCCTTGGCTAAAAGCGAGTTCGCTTCGACGCCGTCTCTTCCCACCAACGCAACGCCAATGTTTGCACCGATTGTTAAACTGACTCCCGCGATCTCAAAGGGAAGTCCAAACGCAACAGTTATGCGATTTAGGAACTCGGTCAGGTCGTCGGCTTGCTGATAGGATATCAACGCGGCAAATTCGTCTCCACCCAAGCGGGCAATAAATTCGTCGGGTCGCAAAATCGCTGTTAGACGAGCGGCCAACGCTGCCAGCAACACGTCGCCAGCTTCATGGCCATGCGTGTCGTTAACGACCTTGAACCGGGATAGATCAAGCATGATCACCGCAACGCTGCCGTGGCTATCCTTGGCTTTCAACCGCTCCTTGAATTGTTCATTGAAGCTTCTTCGGTTTGGCAGATCGGTAAGACCGTCACGCAGCACCATACGCTGAAGATTGCGATAGGACTCGGCGTCAGCACGGGCGGCAGCGGCCCGCGCGATGGTCAGGTCATCTAATGCTTGTCGCGCTTCGCGCGCATCCATGTCGGACTGGAGCATCGCTGCATCAGTCTGCTCGACGGCACGCCGACACTGATACAGAATTCTAACGGTTGTCAGCGCAAGGATCGCCATGATGCCCAACAGAAATGGCAAGCAGATGCCACGCAAGGTTGTCCCGGGTCGCTCGAGTGACCAACCCAGATAGCCAAGGGACGCGCCGTCTATACCATGGAGTTCAAGAGCGCCGACCGAATCACTATTAACAGGTTTTGCGGTAAGAAATCGCACGTTGCTCAAGCCGCGCTCAGCACCAAGGTTCAAAAGTTGTTTTGGCGTAAGAACATCAATGAACAGCAAGTAAGAGGCCGGCCCCTTTGGTAGTTTCACCTTACCGGGATCTGGGATAATCGCGGCGATACTGATGGCCGCCAGATTGTCGCCGATACGGACGACTCCACTGCGACGATAATCCCCGCCGACAGGTTTTGTCCTTAATTCTGTCACCGTCTTTCGCAGCGGCAGGCCAACAAGACGAAAGGGGTTGAGCTGCGCTACTCTTTCGTGGTCACTGGCATAGGTCGTATGATCGTGTGCGTCGATCACGAAGCTATGTTCGTAACCCTGCGTTCGGTACAGGTATGGACCGATATTGTCGCTCGCCCAGCTCTCGTCGAGGGCGAGCACCAGTTTTGCCACGGAGTCGTCCCAGGTTGCATAATCGCTCTGGTTACGAAGCATGAAGTCGACGCGACTTGATATCACAAGCCTCGCCATTTCTGTTTCCTGTACAGCTTCTTGCGTATCCGATTTGATGGTCAACCAGATAAGCAGAGCAAGCATGATAATGCCGGCCGCAGCCATTGCGGCGCTTAACGGGTAAACAAAATGACGGCGGTAGCTCTGCAAGGAGCTACCTTGAATGATGGGACGACCACCAAATTTCGTCGTTATCATGCGGTTCTATAAAGCCGGGCCGATTAAAAACTCGTTTCGCGATATGATGAACTTTCGTAGCGCGTGTCCTTCCAGTTGGCATATGTCGACGCTCGGGCGTTGCACGCACAGTTACGGGTGGTCGCCCAAAACTGGTTCGTAAGGGTCACCGATAGCTTGTGTGACCGAGCCCTGTAGATCTTGTGCCTCGCTGCGGCTTTCGACACGTCTGGACGGCAATAGTTTACTTCAAGCCCCATCCGCTTCGTCCGCGTAGCGGCATGGTGTCACCTCTTGGCCATCGCGTTCCCTAAAGCAGACGGAACGCTGACCACCACCTTAAGCCGCTCCGCGGTCACTTCCGAACGCCTGATATCGAACGTTCAAGTGATGAACGGGTGACCGGAGTTGGGAAGCCGAAAACGCGTCGCCAGCGACCGGAATTGGGTCAAAGCTCCTGAGCTAACCGCCGTTGATCGTGACTCGCCCGCCATCTAAGCTCCACGTCGATGAGCATCAATGAAAGCCTTTCATGAAGCGGCAGACTTACATAGCGCACGGCCGCCTCGCGTCTCGTGACATCCGGCTCGATGCCGCTCGCAACCAGCGCCACGGCACTCAGGTCATGGCGTTCGAGCAACTTGCCGCGCGTCTCGCTGGCGGTTTCGCGCAAGCGATCGACGCAGAAACGCTGCGCGATGCGATCCAAAAGGCTCTGCCCGAGACTGACCTCGGCGAACTTGATGCGATCAAGCTTATTCCGGGTATGACGGGGGCCGCAGCCGACACCCTGCACAAGGTCTGGCGTACCGGCATCGATCTTTCAGCAAGGGCCGGCGATCATCCCCGGCTCGATGCCTTGGCAGCGCTCGAACAGGCAGTTCTCGAACGTCTGCCCTCGTCGATGCTGCGTCCGGTCGATCTGGCGTTCAAAGCCATCGCGCGGCTCTGCCATGCGCCCGCACTATTCGGCGAAATCGAGATCGTCGGGATCAGCGAACTATCGCCCTGCTGGCGCGATCTGCTGCTTGCACTCGCAGACACCTTGCCCGTGCGCTGGAACGCCGGGCCACGCTCCGTTCCCGAATGGCTTGAGGGCTCCGCCGTTGAGATCATCCGCTCTGAACCCGCCACGCCGAAGGTCGAGGCGATGAGCGCTGCCAGCGGTTATCATGAGGCGATCGAGGCGTTGCGATGGGCGCGTGAGCTGATCGCCAACGGGATCGCGAAGCCGTCGGAGATCGCGATCGCGGCTGCCGCCCCGGCGGCCTATGACGACGAGTTCATGGCGCTTCGTGCGGACGCCAGTATCGACCTTCACTTCGTCCACAGCATCCGGGTGGTGACCACCCGGGATGGTCAAACTGCCGCGGCGCTCGCCGACCTATTGGTGCGCGGGATCTCGCAAGGGCGCCTTCGCCGGCTCGCCACGCTGCTGTCTGGTTCAGGACCGTTTCAGGCATTGCCAGATGGCTGGCAGCGCGTGCTGCCGCCCGATGCTCCATTATCGTCTTCCGACGCCTGGGAGCGCCTTCTGAGCGGTCTCACCGCCGATCGGTGGCCCGACGGCATCGATCATACGGCCAAGCTGCGCGCGATCGTTGAAAAGCTCAGCGGCGGGCCCAGTGATGCCGAGGAGATTGGCCGGGCGTTCCTGTCGGGCGGTTCGCTGCGCATCTGGAGAAAGGCTCTGCTCGCCGGAAGCGCGGAAGCGATCGACGTGACCATTGACGGTTTGCGCCAAGAGGACGCTTGTGAAGCGTGCGCGTCAGTCGCGTGGATGCCGGCGTCAGCGCTGGCCGCATCGCCCCGCAAGTTCGTACGCCTGCTCGGCCTGACCTCTACGGGATGGCCGCGACGGATCTCCGAGGATCGCCTGCTGTCCGACCACATCGTCCCGGTCGCGGAGCTCGATCCGTTGCCCGTCACTGCAGCGGATCGCCGCGACTTTAAGACGATCCTCTGCACGACGACAGGACAAGTCGTCCTGTCACGCGCGCGGCGTGACAACGAAGGGCGGCTGCTGGGCAAAAGCCCGCTGCTGCGCGGGCATCCCGAACCTCGCTATGTCCGCCGAAACCGGCGGCCCGCACATGCGATGAGCGAGACCGATCGCCTGCTGGCCCGTCCCGCCGACTTTGGCGCCAGCGATCAGGCGCGCTCGGCTGTCGCCTGCTGGAGCAACTGGCAGCGGAGCGCCGTAACGCCTCATGACGGTATGGTTCGTGCCGATCATCCTGCGCTTCTGGCGGCCTTGGAGCGGGTGCAGTCGGCGAGTTCACTCACCAAGCTGCTGCGCAATCCGCTCGGTTTCACCTGGAGCTACGCTCTTGGCATCAGGGCACCGGAAAGCGCCGAAGAGGCGTTGGTACTCGATGCGCGCCAGAGTGGCATCCTGCTCCACGAGACGCTGGATCATGCCGTGCGGCTGCTTGAAGGCCAAGGGAGCCTCGCTGGTGCCCAATCGGATCAGGTCATCGCCGCAATCGAGCAGGCATCCGCAATCGTCGCAGAGCAGTGGCAGGCCGAGCAGGCGGTGCCACCGTTGGTCGTCTGGCGACGCACGATCGAGGAGGCTCGCCAGACCGCGCTGAACGCGCTCCAGCATCCCGAACCGGCTCTCGAAAACCAGAAATGCTACACCGAGGTGCCGTTCGGCGGGCAAGAAGCCAAGTCCGATGGAGCCTTGCCCTGGGACCCGGCCACGGCCGTGGAGATCGCCGATACCGGCTTCAAGATCTGGGGTTATATCGATCGGCTCGACCTTTCCGGAGATGGCGCACAAGCTAGGGTGCTGGATTACAAGGGCGGCAGGCTTCCTCCGAAGCCGGTGACCCTGCAGGGCGGGAAGGAGCTGCAGCGCTGTCTTTACGCCTATGCGGTAAATGCGCTGCTCGGCGATAGCGTCGAGATCGACGCGGCGCTTCTCTACCCGCGCGACACCGAGGCTCGCCACCTCGAAGAGCCGGGCGTCGTGTTGGAAGAGCTGGCTGGACATCTGAGCGCAGCGCGGGCGAGCCTGCTCGCCGGCCGCGCCGTGATCGGCCCCGACAATGGCGGCGACTATGACGATCTGAGCTTCGCGCTGCCGGCCAATGCCGCCAACGGCTATTGTCCGCGAAAATCGGAGTCGGCCCGTGTGGCGCTGGGCGACGCAGCACTCGTCTGGGAGGCGATCTGATGAACATCGCAACCCCAATCCTTCGCGATGAAGCCGCGCGTCTGGTCGCGATGACCGCGCACGATCGCTCTGTGCTGGTTGAAGCCGGTGCCGGCTCAGGCAAAACAGCTGTCATGGCCGGGAGGCTCGCGCTGCTGCTCGCGGGCGGCGCTGCACCCAAGACAATCGCAGCCGTCACCTTCACGGAGCTGGCCGCAAGCGAGCTCCTGGCGCGCGTCCGCGACTTCGTCGACGAGCTGCTCGACGGGCATGTACCACGCGAGCTTCGGATCGCACTGCCCGAGGGCCTCTCGGACGCGCAGCGGGCTAACCTCGACCAAGCCGCCTCCGCGATCGACGAGATCACCTGCTCGACGATTCACGGTTTCTGTCAGCGGCTCATCAAGCCCTATCCGGTCGAGGCCGACATCGATCCCGGCGCCTCGCTAATGGATCCGGCGCAAGCCGACCTGGTGTTTGGCGATGCCATCGATCGCTGGCTACGCCAAATTCTGAACTCCGGTGAAGAGAGCCTTGTGTCCGAGCTCGTCTTCGTCAGCCCGACCAAGGCGAGCGAGCTGATCGCAACCGCGGCTGGTGCGCTGCGCGAAAATCGCGTGCTGGTGGCGCCCGTGGTCGGCGCGCTCGGGCCCTTGGTGATGGCCTATCGTGCTGCGGCCGATGCTTATCGTGCCTTCGTCGTCGGGACGGCAGCGCAGGAGCCTGAGAGCATCGCTGGCGCGTCTGCCTTTGTGGTAATGGGCGAAGCGGTCGCGGTTGCGGCTTCGAACGAAAGCCCTGGGACACTCGTCCGCCTGCTTTCCTCGGTGCCGCACCCGTCGCTGTGCACCGCCAAGGGCACGTTCAGCGTCTACAAGAAGAAGGGCAAGTGGGAGGCGGCGGCAAAGGCTGCCGGCCTCTCCAAAGCAGACGGCGGCCTGCTCAACGGCCAAGCCGAAGAACTCCATCTCGCCTGTTGCCAGGGCTGGACCGCTCTGCTCCAGGCTGTGGCTGGGCGTGTGCTGGCCGACCTGATGAGCGCGATCCAACCGATCGTCGACAACTTCCGCGATTACAAGCGGTCGGCAGCGCTGCTCGACTTCGATGACCTGATCTTCGCGGCGCGCGATCTGCTGCGCGATCATCCAGCGGTGCGCGAAGCGCTGGCAAAGCGCTACGCGCATGTCTTGGTCGACGAGTTCCAGGACACAGATCCACTCCAGACCGAGATCTTTTGGCGGCTCTGCGGCGACTCGGTCGATGGCGCCGATCCGAAGGATTGGGCGAACTACCGGATTAGGCCGGGAGCGCTCTTTCTCGTCGGCGACCCGAAACAGGCGATCTACCGCTTCCGCGGTGCCGACGTTGCCGCCTACATCCGCGCTCGCGAAGCAATCCGGGCGCAGAGCCCCAACGACTTGCTGTCGATCTCGACCAACTTCCGTTCGTGCGCGGCGATCCTCGCATATGTGAACGAGCGCTTTGCACCGCACATGTCGGTTGAGCGGGGCCAGCCGGGGTTCACCGCGCTCGACAGCTTCCACCCCGATCATGGCGAGGGGCTGTGCGTTGCAGCGCTTGCCGTTCCTTGCGCGGGCGAGGACGGCAAGGCCAAGGCGGGTGCGCAGCGCGATTGCGAAGCGGAGGCAGTGGCTGAGATGTGCTGCCGGCTGATCGGCAGCCAGATCATTGTCGATCGCAAGACCGACACGCGTCGGCCTTGCCGTCCAGGCGATATTGCCCTGCTGGCACCGGGCGGCACGGAGTTGTGGCGTTACGAGGAGGCACTTGAGAAGCGTGGCGTACCCGTCGCGACGCAGGCAGGAAAAGGCTTTTATCGTCGCCAGGAGGTACAGGACCTCATCGCGATCACGCGCGTGCTGGCCGACAGTCGCGACACCCTCGCTCTGATCGCGCTGCTGCGCGGACCGCTGGTCGGGCTGACCGAGGAGCAACTGCTCGACCTCGTCTGGAGCCAGCCTCTCGATCCCGCGCGACCGGATGCTCGGCCGCGGCTCACTATACACCTCGATCCGGAAGCGATCGAAAATAGCCACGCTCGCGATATCGTCGAAAAGCTCCAGGCGCTTCGTCGAGGGATCAACGGGACAACGCCACACCAGATGCTTGCAGAGGCGATCGACCTGTTGCGCGTTCGACCCATTCTCCTCCAGCGCCATGGCGGGCAGGCGGAGCGTCCGCTGGCAAATGTCGATCTCTATCTGAGCCTCGCCCAACCTTATGGCGTACGCGGGCTGACGGCGTTTGCAGATGCAATGACCGCAGCGTGGGAGGGCAAGACACGATCGGCGGAGGGGCGTCCCGACGCTCAGGAAGAAGCGGTGTCGCTGGTGACCATGCACGCCTCCAAGGGCCTTGAATGGCCTATCGTCGTACCGATCAACACGATGACAGCGGGCAACGACGTGCGGGACCCGATTATCGACAGCGACACGAAGACGATCTTCCTGCCAATCCTGGGAGTTGCGCCTGCCGGCTATGAGGATGCCAAGGCGGCAGAAGTCGCCGAGCGTGAACGTGAGCGGCTGCGGCTCTGGTATGTCGCTGCAACCCGCGCGCGCGAGCTACTCGTGCTGCCAAAGCTCGACGTTCCGGCCTCAAAGAGCAGCTGGAATGCACTGATGGATTTCGATCTTGATGGCCTTCCCCTGATCGACATCGAGCAGCATCCGGCGGGGTTCGAAACGATCGACGGCGCTCCGGAGAATGGGCAAACGCGCGATGTCTTCGCGAGCGAGGCGGCAGCCGTCGTAGCGGCGACCACGAGGCTCCGCTGGGTCGCTCCAAGCAGGGACGAGGATCCGTCAGGCCCGCTGGACGTCGTATCCGTACCGCAGATCGTCATTGCCGGCGACGACGACGAACCGCCAGCGGACGAAGCAGTCGTCATCCAGGGTGGCCGTGAGCGGGGTCTCGTCATCCACAAGCTGTTTGAGGAGGCTCTTACCGGGGAGACCGCCGACGATGTGGCTGCACTCGTCGGACGAGCTGCAGACCTGATCCGGGATTTAGGGCGCGAGCCCGGAGCTGACCCAGCCAACGGCCTGTCGGCCGATGAGATGGGTAAGACCGTTGCGAATACGCTAGCTTTGGCCGAAATCGCCGCAATCCGGACCAGGCTCCTGCCCGAGCTGCCGGTCTATGGACTAGGTCAGGAAGAGGGCGTCGAGCTTGCCACCTTTGGCATCGTCGATGCGCTTTGCATCGGTGAAGATGGCAAGCCAGAGCTGGTAATCGACTGGAAAAGTGATGTGGATCCCAGCCCGGCTGCATCGGATCACTACCGCTCGCAGGTTCGACGATATCTTGAAGTGGCCGATGTTTCTCGAGGGATGGTTGTGTTCGTAACCAGCGGAATCGTGCTGCATGTCAGCCAAGTTCCGCCGCTCGCCTCGATCGTGAGAAGCTAGGGCGTGCATGCGAGGATGGCCGCGGTGAGGTCTTCGCTCCCAATCTCCCCGGCGATGTAACGGGCGTTAAGCTTTTCAACCTCGTCAGGAAGGACGCCCCCTTCATAGCGCACGTTCCCCCGCGCGAAATCGACCTCGGCCTGCCGACGCGAGCGCTCAGCGTTGCTAATTGCTTCTGGCGGCGCGGAGATGGGGTTGTCGGACTGCAATGATCGATCCTTCCGGTAGATGGTGTATCAGGATCATGTGGAGCCGCCATCGATAAAGCGACGTCCATCTGTTTAGCAGCCGAGCACGACTATTGCGTTCACGGACTGAAGCGGGGCGCTGACCTCGACCGTCGGGCTTCGATTAGACAACATGTCACTAGCTGAGAGGGCGGTTTCCAGCCTCGACTAGCTCGGCCTTCCGGCTTCCATCGCCTTGTTCAACGCTCTTCAAAGCAAACCGTCCGTTTCGCTTCCCTTAATTCTAGAGCTTGCCGGGTCGGGCGAAGTCTGCAATCCCGCATCCACGGCGCGGTCAATCCCGCCCGTGGGGCGTGGAAACCCCGACAGTCACGTGGTCCGGTCAAGCTTTTGGCCGGGCGGCTGTCGCGCATGTCCAAGGCTTGCCCAAAGGCGGCAGCGCCTTGACCACGTGCAGGGTTTCCAACGCCCGGCTTCGGCCGGGACGCCTCTCATCTCGCGGAGGCCCTGATGTCTAATTCGTCATCACCTGATCGTGGCGCATCGCACCGTCATATACTTGAGGATGCTCCAGAGCTCTTGGCAAGCATATGCCGCGAGTACGATGCATCATTAAACCAAGTCGTAGTGGCGTTTATGATTGCCGCGCAATTGCAAGGCGGCGATCGAGCGGCGCGATTCATGCATACAGCTACTTCGTATATGGTAGGCGAGTTAGTCTGTCGACCTGGTGAATAGCTAAATCTGACCGCCGCCGAGATACCTTTGAGCGACGGATACATATTCGTACGGGATCGCGTCTTGATTTCCCCGCATTGCCCAAGATCGCCACATGCCCGCCTCTGCAGACAGAGCGGCAAATTTGTAAGGCCATCCGTCGAGGAGATGCGCCACCATCGCCATCATTCGGTGCCGATCAGCGCTTGATAACAGCTCTGGAGCGCAGAGCTTTGTTTCAAATAGGGCGGGGCGGGGGTCGCCCCCATGGTGTTTGCATACCACGTCTCTTAAGCGCTGAGCTCGTGGGTTGGCGGTGACTATTGAGAGAACTTGGCGGACTAGGTTGAAGAACGCGACGGGGTAAAGATGCTTCAAAGTGGCTGGTGGCCTAGCGCGGCCAGCTAGGATCGATCGAAGGTTATGTTCGAACTGAAGCGCTTCTGACCGCGCGAGAAGGTGCGGATAGAAGCGTCGGTCGCTTCCGCAGACGTGGCAATTGGGATCATCTCCACGGTGTGGCACTGCGGGCGAGGCACATTCGATGCAGCGATCCGCAAGCACTAGGCCATGCCGTGAGCATGTGCTGGAAATAGCCAGCCGCCAATTCTTCCGATAATACGGCTGCGGGTCAGCGCGGAGGCATTCCCCGCACCACTGTTGCCCGGCGCGGCGCCTCGTCCGATGATAGACGCCGAGGGGCAGCACCCATCTTGAGGCATTGTTAACGCTTACTCGTTCGTAGAGCGTGCCCTCCAGTGACGGGAGCGTGGTCTCCCTAGCTCTGGTAGCGCTGGTCCCTGTGAGGCTGGCAAGAGTCTGGACGACATCGCTGGGTGCCATAGCATCGAGGTCTCGGTTCCATAGCTGTCGGTTCGGCCAAACGATGTGGCAAAAGGTATGGAGTTTGGGCGAATTGCCTGTTGCGACGCGTAAGAGCCAAGAGGAGAATAACTCGTCATCCTTTGGCTTCGGTCTCCAAGGGAGAAGGTTTTGCACCGGCTACTCCCGATATCCAAGGGATAGCTCTGCTGCACGTCGTCGCTCGTCAGGCGGTATCCACTGCAGCCCATCGATCAGGGGTAGATCGATACGTTCGGCCCCGCTTTGAATAGCTTCTTCTGCGGCAGCAGTAACTAGCCGAACAATCTCGCCAATAGTACCCCCTGACAATGCAAGAATTCTTCCCATGAGGCCCGCGCCAGATAAGCTGGACTCTTGCTTCAGCGGTAGGGTCATCTCAAGCGTGTTTAGCAGTGCGCGAGTGCCATTTTCTGATGTCCACTTTGGAAGTGGCCAGTGTTCAAAACGGTTTGAAAGTTGCTCGTCCGATTGCAGCGCGCGGACTGCCGTTATCAATCCGCACCCGACCAAATGTATCTGCCGCTCGTTCGATATATATCTCAGCAGGTTCAAGAATGCGCGTTGCTGCTCGATGCGTCCGCTGTGCATATTGTGCAGCTCGTCTATAATAAGTACTTTAAGTCCTATAGCTTCAAAGAGTCGAAGAGTTTGGCTCTGGAGCTGGCTTAAGATTGATGTGCGACGAATTGGTGCGTTGAGCCGGTCAAGAAGCGAAGTATAAAACTGCCGCGGATCCGGCGTTGGAGGCATTTGCACGTAAAGAACTTTGGCTGTTATGGCGTCCGCGGTCGGATCGTCGTCAACAGGGTGAAGGTTGATAAAACGGTTCACCAGCATGGTCTTGCCATTGTTTGTAGGTCCTGAAATCAACATGCTGGCAGGACGATGCGATTTGGCGCTATTCAGAAGCTCCTCCAAACGGGCCGAAATGCGCTTGGCCGTGGCATACGCAACGAAAGGCTGGGCCTTGAGCGCTTCGAGCCTGATCGACGCAGGTGCGTCGATGATCGCCTGTGTAGCTGGAGTAAGGCGGCGCTCGACAGAACTCATTCATAGACCTCGAAGGTATCGTTATCCTCGGGCGTTTCCGCTTCTGTATACCGCCATGGGGCTTGGGCGAGAGGCGCAGGTGTCACGGTAGCCATAGGCTTCGAATCTTCGCCGCCAGTCTTATTCCTCGTACGGCGTTCGACGGCCAATCTTGAGCGCCGGGCTTGAGCTTTGTTTGATGCGGCTGAGCTTGTGATTTGCCGTTGTGCCTCCACTGCGGCAAAAAGCGCGGTCTCATCGTAGTCGGCACGTCCGTCTTTGCGAACCGATCGACGGGCAGCCTCTAGTTCCCACAAGGATAGTGATGGGCGGGATATATCTCTCGCGCCGATGCGATAATATCGATCCTCATCAGGGGCCAACAGCCAGATCCACGATACATCGCGGGGGTCACGACGAACGATGAAAGTGTCGTGTCTTCCGTGCATCAAATATGAGCGCAAGATGTCGTCCATGTAATGAACTCCGCCCCAGCGAATACCACGCTGAGTGAGTTTTCGTCGCTCTAGCGGGAGGAAATCGATCAGGAGCCTCTGCGGGTCTTGTATATCTGTAGGAATACCACGACCGCCATCTTGGCCATCGCCAAAAATCCCTCGTTTCCATTTAGTGTTCGGGGTGAGGCCGTGGTGCGCGTGGAGCGTGCAATGATACTGCCCCGCAAAAAAAGTGGCAAACAACAGTTCAAGTTCGGGAAGAGACATCGCGGCCTCGCGGTCCGGATTCCTATCGCCACGTTCTGCGATCGACGCTCCCGTTGCGCCTGGTATAGTTTTTACCGCCGACATGGCAGTCCTCATCATCCGTTCGATGATACCACCAAAATGGGGCATGCCACCGGGCCGGAAGTTGATCTTCATGCCCCACGCGTCACAGCCGCGCTCAACCGCCTCTGAGTGAAAGTCTGAGCCGTTATCTACATAAATTTCGTCCGGCCTGCCGTGCATGGGCCAAGGAAAATCGAGGCCGATCCGATTTGCCCAATCATCTTTCGGCAGGATTGAATGGACTAGGCACAGGCCGACCGAGGTTGCTGAAGGCGCCTCCAACGAAAGGTGGAAGCCCAACACAGCTCTCGAGAACTCGTCGATGGCGATGGTGATAAACGGTCTTTGCAGTGGAAGCCGATTGATCTCGTCTACCACTATGAGGTCTACTTTGGTGTGATCAATCTGGACCCGCTGGAGCGGGGCGGTGGTGTTGGGAGTCGATCCAATTACGGGGCGAAACCGTTCGCCAGCCTTCTTTCTTCCTTCTCTCGCTGCAACAATATCAATTTCGGGGATGCGTTTAAGCCTCCTCGTGACCGAGCCTTTGCTAGGCAGATTAAGTCCTTCAGCGGCGCATCGTCGCCGGATCTCACCTACAGTTTCAACGATTGTCGGCCTCATTCTGCTGAGATGAAATGTCTCGAAGACGCTCGCAATGATCGCATCGACACGCGGGTCAAGAAAGCTATGCCCTCGCGCTCCTTTGCCTTTTGTAGGCAGAAGATCACGGAGTCTGCGGGTCTTTCGATACCGCTTTAAGAGCGTCCAGATTGTTCGCGTTGAGCACCCCAACCGAAGCGCAGCCTCTTTGGCTTCAATGCGCGTGCACTCAGACTTGGACGCCAAGGGTGCGAGAATGTCGCGACGAATAAGGGCAGCTTTCAACTCTGCAGCGCTCAAATCTACGGCATCCACGCCATCTGCTGGCTGAGGAGTACCATTCTTAATTAGATTTCTGACTCGGCTATCTGGCACGGCTTCAAACATCCAACGTTAGGTGGTGCAGTGCAAGGCGGTTCTCGCTGCAACGCGACCCGGGGCATTTGGGGCCCTAAAAGGCCTGTTCGGTGCAATGAGACCTGGGTCTTCCACACGGTTGTCATGTCCGAAACCGATCGGTTTCGGACACGGGCCAACAAGGTGGGCAGCGTTGCGCCGAGAATCTGCGCCTCCGTCTCGACACCCTACCGCCATTTCCCGATGCCGGCGCAGGAAGCGATCAACGCGGAAGTGCCAGACGCCTAAAGCGCTGATCGCGTGAGGTATGCTACCACACTGTAGCGGTTCATCTCGGCTGCGGCATCGGCTAGACGTATTTTCATGTTCTCAAATCGAACTATCAATGCCTTGGGTAGCATGGTCGCGGGCGGCAGCCCGAATGTCACCGAGGAGTTCTTCACCTATCGTAGTGCGTGGTATCTGACGCAATTCTTCCAAGACTGTGGGCATGATGTTGCGTTTGATAATAGCAGTCGAATCCCATGGACGTGCGAGCAGCTTCGCGCAGTCCTGTCCGACCCGCCGCCACGTCCGAACACGCTGCCTCAGCGGTTCGCGATTATCATCCGGCATTTGATGGACATGGACGATACGCTGGAGGAGGGGGACCGCCAGAGACCAAAAGCGATGGCCAAGCTAAATCGATACCTTCGAACTGAAGGCTTCGAAGGGTTCTACGATGAGTCCGAACAGTGCCAACTACGAAACATAAAAACGCAGGTCATATCGCATTTTGAATTGGCCCGACGCCCAATGACGGAGAAAGAGCGGGAACGCGAAACGCTTCTTGGAAAATATTTTGATACATGTTCAGAAGACGACCTAATTGAGCAAATTCTGACGCCGCTTTTCCGATCGATGGCGTTCGAACGCATCAGCGTTCCTGGTCATCCCAACATGCTTGAATTCGGCAAAGACATGTGGATGCGGTATCGTCTTCCTACCGGGCATAGCATCTTTTTTGCGGTGCAAGTGAAGAAGGGCACGGTAGACGCGCGAGGCAGGACCCGCGGCGAGAATACTAACGCTGCTGAACTGCTCACCCAGGCGCAGATGGCGCTCAAGCACCCGATCCACGATCCGGAAACAAACAAGAAGGTTCTCGTGGATCATGTATATCTAATCGCTGGCGGCATGATCACGCAACCCGCACGCCACTTCATTATCGAAGAGTTGGACAGAGAGAGCCGACGTCACATCATCTTCATGGACCGGGCCGAGCTGCTAGACCAATATGCCACCTCTAGGCTCCCGCTGCCGGAAGAGGCGCTTCCTAAGCCCACAACATCTGCCAGCTGGTCCGACGATACGCCATTTTAGGATTGCATACCTGACCTTCTATCGGGCTGAGCAGTACGCGCTGCCCTTCACCTACGGAAACGGGTCTGCGTGAAGTCGCCGCCACTTGAACGTTTCAACGGACGGCTTTGATCTTCACGCCGGCTGCGAGCAGCAGATTGTAGAGGCTGGTGATCACCTGGCGTGGGCCGCGCTGGGCGCAATAGGTAAATATGACGCGCTGTTTGGCGCGCGTGAAGGCGACAAAAAAGCCCGCTGTTGCCTCCGCCTGATCTTCCAGGAAGCCACGTCTCCATGCCGCATCGTCCAGGCCGACGAAGATAACCGTGTGATATTCGAGGCCCTTGCTCTTGTGGATTGTCATGAGCGGAACGGAGTGAACGCCCTCATAGGTATCCAGTGATGTCGTCCAGTCTGGGGCGTTTTGTGAGCAGGCGGCGAGATGGATACTGACAGCATCCTCGATCTTGGCGAACCAGTCACCCTGCGCATAGGCCGGGTGCGCCGCAGCCAGACGATCGCGACCGATAAAATCTAGAACCTCGCTGACAATGGCGGCGGCATCGGCTTTGGTCACCGGCGGGGCGGGGTACCGGCCTCGAAGATCCAAGGCGTAGCGATCGAGATCGCGGGCAAGTCGGGCCTA
>Ga0265780_10003808_pt1 | contig 19665 bp, 13 predicted proteins | sample P1T30metagenome_FD_192432 | JGI IMG/M metagenome (GOLD analysis project Ga0265780, IMG submission 192432) | Plant litter microbial communities from East Loma Ridge, Irvine, California - P1 T30 | ecosystem: Environmental > Terrestrial > Plant litter > Unclassified | place: USA: California...
TTCAACTACTATTATGACAACCAGTGGGAAGTAGGCTCCAGCCGCCGCCTGGGCTGGAACGACCCGCAGCCCGATGCGCGCCTGCGCCCGCTCCGCGACCTGTTTAAGGAGGCGCACCGTCGCTACAACCGCCCCATCGCCCTCACCGAAACCAGCCACCCTGGCATCGACCGGCCGCTGTGGCTCAGGATGATAGGCCGCGAGTGCGCGGCGGCGTTGCAGCAGGGCGTGCCGCTGCTGGGCGTGTGCCTCTACCCCATCATCGACCGGCCCGATTGGGACTTCCTCGACAACTGGCACCACTCGGGCATGTGGGACGCCGCCCTGCGCCCCGATGGCCCGCCCCACCGCATCTTGCACGAGCCCAGCGCCGAGGCGCTACACGCTGCCCAGGCTACCGTGGCGCAGGTGCTTGACCGCAAGCCGGCCCTGGCGCTCAGCTAATAGTAAAATGGTAAAGGAGTAGCTGCGTAAATTAGGGGCTCGGATGATTGTTTTTTAATAATCGCCCGAGCCCCTAATTTACGCAGCTACTCCTTTACCATTTTACCGATGGACGCGCTAGCCTATCTCTACTCGCCGCTCGGGATGCTGGCGCTCAGCGGCTCCGATGCGGGCTTGCACGCCGTACGGTTTCTCGACCACGAAGACGCCGCACCAACCGCTGCGGCTGAGGTGGCCGTGTGCCTGCAAGAGCCGGTGCGCCAGCTTAAGGCCTATTTTGGCGGCGAGCTGCGCGAGTTTAGTCTGGCGTGCGTACCCACCACGGGCACCGAGTTTCAGCGGCAGGTGTGGGCAGCGCTAGCCGGCATTGCGCACGGCCGCACGGCCTCGTACCTCGACATTGCCAAGCTGCTCAATAACCCCAAATCGGTGCGCGCCGTGGGTGCCGCCAATGGCCAGAATCCGCTGGCCATCGTGTGGCCGTGCCATCGCATTATCGGGGCCAATGGCTCGCTCACGGGCTACGCGGGCGGGCTAACGCGCAAGCGCTGGCTGCTCGATTTTGAGCGGCCCAGCCAGCAGGGCAGCCTTTTTGCTTGAATGAGCGGTCGCAATTTTCTCATTGCCACATCACATCCCCAAAAGACGCCGTTACTGGCCAGAACTGCGTCTTTTGGGGCTGTGAGCTAGGCTACCCACACGCACTGGGGAGAAGGGAAAAATCTACACAACTGCTGCTAGCTGCTAAGCGGGTGCGTAAAAAAAGCACAAGTAGCTTGTAACGAATGAGGCGGGGGCTGGTACTCTCCTTGTAACCACTTCTTGAGAAACAGTACTTCCTACCTTATTTCCTTGCGTATGAAATTCTTAGCCCTGGGCTTGCTGCTACTGAGCGGGCTGGCCGCCACTGCCCAAACCACGCCTGCGCCAACCTTTACGTCGAGCTGCTCCAATGGCGGCTCCAACCACCAGATACGCTTTTGCGAAACCCGCGACCTCACCATGCCCGCGGCCATTGGGCAGCCCCTCACGATTGATGCGAGCACCAACGGCAGCATCAACGTGAAAGGCTGGGACGGGCCCGATGTGCGGATTCGGGCCACGGTCACGGCGTGGGCTAACTCCGAAGCCGAAGCCAAAGCGCACGTGGCGGCCATTCGCATCAGCACCGCGAGCGATAAACTCCTCGCTACGGGTGGTGCCGACAATGCCGCGGTGAGCTACGAGGTATTTGTGCCCCGCCGCACGGGCCTGGCCCTCACTACCCAAAATGGTAGCATTCACCTCGCGGGCGTGCAGTCGGCCATCACGTTTAGCGCCCAAAACGGCAGCGTATCGCTCGCCGACCTGGGCGGCCAGGTAACGGGCAAGGCCGTCAATGGTAGCCTTGCCATCCGGCTCAGCGGTAGCCAATGGGAGGGCAGCGGCCTCGATGTGGAGACGGTTAACGGCAGCATCAAGTGGGAGCTGCCGGCCGACTACTCCGCCCAGCTCCTGACCGGCACCACCAACGGCAGCCTCAGAACTACGCTCCCGCAGAGCGACCCCAAAGGCCACAAACACGAAGTAAAAGCCGTGCTGGGCAAGGGTGGGCAAGTTATCAAAGCCATCACCACCAACGGCAGCGTGGTGGTAAGGCAGGGTTAGGCAAAGCCGAATTGGTAAATGGAAAGAGCAATCATGCTGCGCATGACGGCTCTTTCACATTTGCAAACACGCTCCACATCGGAGTCCCAATCAAGTTATTATTCCGCTAATCGGCGCAGCTCATCATACAGCTGATTGCCAGGCCAAAATAGCTGCGTGACCATGCCCACGTGCTTCTTGCCGGGCAAAATCGTGTATTTCGGCGCCTGCCCCAGCTGCGTCAGGCGCTGCCGAAATCGCTCGCTACTGCTGCTGATGCTCGGGTAGGTTTCGCCGCCAATGTAGATACTGTAGGGCGGCGCGCCGGCCCGCACGTGGTAGAGCGCCGAGGCCTGCCGCCACACGGCCGGGTCTTTGCTGAATGGAATAAGATACTGCGCATCGCCTTCGTACTGCATTTTGGTGAGATAGTCGAGCATGTCGAGGCCGGCAGGGTCATCGAGTAGCACGGCGTGGGCCGCCGTGCGGGGTAGGCCGTGCCGGGCCAGCAGCGTGTCGGAGCCGGTGGCCAAAAGGGCGGCCAGCCCACCGCCCGCCGAGTGGCCCATGAGTACGATGCGCGCCGGGTCGCCGCCGTACTCCTTGATGTGGGCCACCGTCCAGGCCAGGGCGCGGGCGCAGTCGTCGGCCTGCTGCGGCACCCGCACTTGCGGGCTCAGCCGGTAGCTGATGACCACGCCTACGAAGCCATTTTTGGCCAAGCGCCGGCCAACGGCTTTGTAAATAAAATCGTCTTTGCCGCCGCTGTTCCAGCTGCCGCCGTGGATGAACAGCACCACCGGGCGCGCTGTGGCCACCTTTTGGGCGGGCTGATACACGTCGAGCCGGTGGCGCTGGGTATCAAAATCGGGGGCTGAAGCAGCTACGTAGGGCAGGTTGGCCACGCGGTGGCTGGCGCGGGCCACGGCCCATTCGGTGGCCAGCAGCACCACGGTGGCGGCGAGCAGCAGGCCCAGGGATGGCAGCGCCAGCAAGCGGAAATAACGCATATTCTCGGCAAAGCCACCGGCCTGAATGCGGCTGGCGGTAGCGGCTTCACCTACGCCGCCCGGCGCTGGGCGGTTTGGGCGGGCGGCGTAGGGCGGCAAACCCGGCGAAACGTTATTTTTGCTGGCTGCCAGCGTGTGGCTTTTTTGTTAATCCCTTTTATCTGCTTTTCAGTGGCTTTTTCTTCGGTTCCCTTGCGCTCCCTGCTGGGAGCGGCTGTTATTACACTGCTCGGCATAGCCAACTGCCTGCCAGCCCAGGCGCAGCGCAAAAAGAAGGACGCGGCCGTGGAGCTCACGAGCGCTTCGCGGTTGCTGCCGCTGTACGGCGGGGCCAGCCCGGCCCAGGCGCAGCAGTTTGTGGGCACGGCCGTGCTAGCCGACATCGACCGCAGCTTTGGCTCGCGGCCCGAGGCCAGCAAGTTTTTTAGTACTAAGGGCTTCGAGTATCTGATTGAGCACCAGCCCGACACGGCGGCCGTGCGCTTTAACCTGGCCTGGGTGCTCGACCCCAAAAACCCCGATGCCTACCGCGGCTTGGCCGTGCTGCTGAGCCAGCGCAAAGCCCCCGCCGCCGAGGTGCAGGCGCTGCTGCTGCAAGGCCTGGCCGTGGCTCCCACCAATGCCTACCTGCTCACCGACGCCGCCACCACGGCCGCCGACCGCTACACCACCACCAAGAAAAAGAAGGACCTCACCGAGGCCGCCGGCTACGTGCAGCGCGCCCTGCTCGCCGACCCTAACCTCGCCGACGCCTGGCAAACCCAGGCCCGCATTCGCTACGAGCAAGAAGACTACGCCGGCGCCTGGGAGGCCATCCACAAAGGCCAGGCCCTCAACATGAGCAGTCTGGATTTCAACCTCATTGGCGACCTCAAGGAGAAGCTGCCCGACCCGCAAGGCAAATTCAGATAAGTGCTTGCTGTCGGAGCCTGTAGCCCCACCAGCGCCGAGCCCCGCCATAAACAAAAAGCCCCAGCAGGGCGCGCCTAGCAACTAGGCCGCCCTGTTGGGGCTTTGTGCTGCCCTGCCGGTCGCTGGTGCCGCCGAACCAACGCGGCGGCTACCAGGGCCCTTGGTTGGCCGGGCTTTCTTCCGCGATTCATCCACCTAAAGCTGCCACTAGACGGGCAAAGGGCAGGTAGCGTGCCAGCACTTTTGTGTGGTACCCCAGCTACCTTTCTACCAGCCAGGGCTACGCATCTCGCTACCGATAATAATCCGTCAGATAAATGTAGCAGCCGGTTGCCCAAGCCCCGCCACCACCCACGCCCGCGTCAGCTTCGTTGTCGCTCTGGGCATCATCGTAGCCGGGCAGCCACTCGCCCGAGCGGTCAAGGCTTTTCTATATCCTCAATACGGCTATCCGATGTCCCATAGAGACAAAGAAGCTTGAGTAGCTTTATGCGTTACCCATGCAAATGAGTAAAGGGTTATAAAAAAGCTGGTCGGACATGGATTTCTTAGAGCAGGGGGACGCTGAACTTAACGCCGCCATTAACAAACATTGGCGAGACGTAGCCGAATACTACCGATACGTGACGCCCCTTTTAGTGCGACTAGAATCTGTAGAGTGGCGTACTGTATTAGCGTTGCATAGCACCTGTTGGCACCGGGGAGCAGTGGAAGCAATACGTGCCCGAACACCAAGATTTCACTACTGCTCTTCGGCCTTAGCGCACCAAGAATTAATCAAAGAGAGCAATCTGCGCAATCCCAGCGACTACGGCTGGCTAGGGAGTTATTACAATGCTCGCACTGGCAAGTATCGACGAATCCAGCGCTACGCTCTGCTTTACGTGCATGATACCGGGACGTACCCCGTTCGGTTTTACCCACCTGAAGGCCAGCCCGTGAGTTGGGGGTTTTGGTTTCGCACCAGTGACTTTGAAGACCCAGGCTGGAATCCAGAAACTCGAGCTATGCGGAGCTATGAAGCCAGAAAGGAACTCGTAGCCAAGTGGCTGACAGATAGGGAAACAACACAACGCGATGGCCCACACCATCGCCAATTCTTAGCTGACAGATTGCGAAGCATAAGCCAGCAGCTAGGTAGATACGTGCGAAAGAACCACTGGAATGCTAACGGTATGTTTTATGAAGAAGTGTATAACCTTGAATTTGACTTAAGCAAAGCCCTATCTATTAACGATAAATCGGATAAGTATCATAGCCTTGACCCAGCAACACTGGGTGAGGTTGAGGCAAAATGGGAGCATTTTCAGCAATGCTTGAAAGAGTTTTACCAAGAAGAAAAGCCGAAACAGGCTGCCAGCCTTGAAAAGTCTGCCCCTCAACCTTCTAAGCTAAGTGACCCTACTGCTGATAACCAGTTAGTACGTGATACTTATTTGCATTTCCCTGGCGTATTTGAACCCTTTGTAGGCTTAGATGAGAGGGAAGGGCTATGGCAATGGACTATGCATCTGGCCGACCTTTGGGCTGGCCCGCGCCAATACTCAGCCCCTAGTGACTATGATGCCGCCTACTATAACCAAAGCGGCGACACACGGGCCGAGTTTCTATCTGTATTGCGCCGCATACAAGTAACCATCTGGTTAGCTCTGCGGGCACCTGGGGCAGAGCGGGAGCTATTTGAGGGGCGCGGCTTAATTCCTGACGGAAAGAGCGAGGAGCTAAGGGGGGAGGCACTTATGACACTTGCCACACGAGGGGCGGCTTGGCTACTTGCCTGGCTGAGCTGGCGCGAGCAGCAGCCTATCCGACAACTGCTTATCGCGCTGGGCACTATTGAACTTGCTAACGCCAACCTTGCGATAACAAGCCGAGAGGCTGAGCGCCCACCATGCCTATCCGTACCCGATAGTAGCCCAGCAGTTGAGGCACGTCGATTTGCGAAGTTGCTGGCTGAATTTAGGCAACACTTGCCAAGCAAACGTGCTAAGCTACGGGCGCTACTAACTGAACTAGACCCGTTGCGGGCGCTGCCCTTAGGCATAATAGCAGATGGACCAGCCAGTGAGTTGTCAGCCCGGTTCCCGATGCTGGACTGGCCCCGGCTAAATAAGTACTCTGCCAATTGCGCACTTACGGAAACGTTCTGGTCCGATTCAGAACAAGCATTGCGCACCCGCGCTGAGTGGGCAGCACGGGCTTACAATATTGTAGCAGGTGCGCTGGGGGAACCCGCAGAGCCCAAAATAGATATCCTTGACCCTATCATGCCTACCTCGCCTCTGCCAACTACTGGGGCGTTTGCACCGTTGCTACTGAACTACAAGCTGGCCGATTTAACCGCACTACTCACCGAGTTAGGGCTGCTCGCTACGGATACCGGGCAAGCTACCCCAGTGGCTACTTCCGGGGCGTGGGTTGGGGTTATTTACGGCCTGCTCGAGGCCCGTCGCCCCCGCCTTAAAGGCAGCAAGGCGGCTATTTGGCGGGCGTTCAGAGACACGTTTGGGGCCGTGGGTAGTGAGCGGGCCGTCCAGAGCGGGCTAGGAACGCGGGGCAGTACAGCCGAACAGTTCAGGGATAGAACGTTGACACTCCTAAAAGAATAGTATAGCGCTGCGGATTATTGCGGAGCGTTGCGGCCGCAAGGTTCCGCAATGAGTAGGCCCGCCCTTTGTGGCAGAACTGGCCGGCACACTACTCCGGCAGCCCTGTCTTCTTGCACACTCTCCGGCCCCCACTCGCTATTAAAGGCTTTACTTATGCGTCCTGCCTGCTCGCCATTGTAACAGTCGGAGCTTTTGCTAGGCGCGCATTGTGTTCTCTTACAGCGAAGACCCATAAAAAACGCCCTACACGTGCTAGGAAGCACGTAAGCCTGCGTAAAATAATAGCTCAACTTCAAAAAGTGGGCAGCTACATTCCATTAACACTTGCTCTCGCTAGTTTACCTGAAAAGGCAGCAGGAGCTTGGCATATAGCGCAAGCTATTGCGCACTGGCTGATGAATCACATGTAGTCATGTATGGGCAGAAAACCCTCTTTATAGAATCCCGTCCCTTACGAGGAGCCGGGATTAATTCATTTTATAAGTATCGGCCAAGCTCAATGCCTGACGCATCTAGTGTGAACCAGAGTTTAAACCGAAAGTAAAACAGCCACCTAGCATTACCGCTAAGTGGCTGTTAATCAATGAGCGAGAAACGAGGCTCGAACTCGCGACCCTCAGCTTGGGAAGCTGATGCTCTACCAACTGAGCTACTCTCGCGGGGTTTGGTACGGGCAAAGGTACGGCCGCTAACTGAAATAGCAAGTGACCTGCGCTGAGCGGAACAACGGCGCAAGGACGGGCGTTTAGGGGATAGTTATGCCCCGTCGACCGACCCGCGCTATTCTTTCGCCTTCTTCACGCCGCATGGTGGCGGGCCTGCTCATTGCTGCGGGCATCTTGTTGGCTATTGGCCAGTTGCTGCGGGTGTATGTACTGGTGGTTAACTGGCGGGCCCTGGGCTTGGTAAACGCGGGGCCGATAGTAGGGGTCGTGCTGGGGCTGGGTGCCGGCGTACTCACCAGCTACATAGGCTGGCGGGTGGGCCGGGCCGGAGAGGGGCAAGACGCTTAAAGGCAACGGGCAGGCATACATTTCGCGCCTTCGCCGCACCTTTGCGGCTACTTATGTCTTCTCCGCTTCGCATTTCGGTGGCCAAAGCCAACCCGGCTACCGCTACCCGACTGGCCACTTTGGGCCGCCAGACCTTCCTCGAAACATTTGCCGACGCGGCCCCGGCGGCCGATATAGCCGTGTTTTTGGACCAGGTGTATGGCCCCGATATTCAGCTAGGCGAACTACGCGACCCGCGCTACACCTATTTACTGGCCGAAATGCAGGGCGAGCTGGTGGGTTTCGCCAAGCTCTGGCGCGACTCGGCGCTGGGCTTGCCCGCAGGTGAAGTGGCCGTTGGCCGCCTGGAAATCAAGCAGCTCTACGTGGCCCAGGACTGGGTAGGCACTGGCCTGGGCGCGGCCCTGATGCGCCGCTGCCTCACGCTGGCCGAGGCCGAGCACGCCGCCGCCCTCGTGCTGGGCGTGTGGGAGCACAACCAGCGGGCGCGAGCATTCTACGAGCGGTTTGGCTTCAAGGCCATTGGGCAGCACAAGTTCCACATTGGCACCGATGTCTCGACCGACCTCATTATGCGCAAGGGGCTGGCTGGGCGCTAACCGGTATATTTGGCCGTGCAGGTTTCGGTTTTCAGCATCCTAAAAAACTACGGCGGGCCCCTGAGTCTGCTGGCGGCCCTAGCGGCCTGCCAGTCGCAGCCCGAAGCGGCGGGTAGCCAGGCCCCGGCTACTCACCCGCCCGTAGGCCACTATTCTGGCACGCTCACCGCCCCCGGCCGCCCCGAGTTGCGGGCCGCGCTCGAAGTGCGCCACCCCCGCCCCGGCCACTACGATGCCGAATTGGTGGTAGACGCCGAACCTAGCCTGAGCTTCGTGGCTGATACGGTGGCTTTTGCCGCCAAGCGGCTGCTCCTCAATCGCCCCGGCCGAGCCACCCAAACGCTGGCCCTCACGCAGCAGGGCGACTTCTGGCGCGGCCGGCTCACGGTCGATTCTACTGCCTATGCCACGCTGCTCGTGCGGCGCGGCCCGCCCGAGCCGGCCGTGTACCGCGTGCGGCACGACGAAGTGCCCGGCTCGGTGGGCGAAGCCTTGCTTTTTAGTCCCGCCGACGAAAGCCTGCCCGGCGCGGCGCTAGCCGTGTTTCCGACTGCCACCACGGCCGATACCTCTCCGGCCTGGGCCGATGCGCTGGCCCGCCAGGGCTACACCGTGCTGCTGCTGCCCGCCGCCGACAGCCTCACACCCACCGCGCTCACGGCGGCGCTCACCTACCTGCGGCGCACGCCCGGCGTTGATACCGCGCAGGTGGGCACCTGGGCGGCCGGGCACCGGGCTGAACTGCTGGCTACGCTACTCACGCAGCCCGAAAAGCCGCGCCCCACTCCTGCTTTCGTGCTTGTGCAGGAGGTGCCCGCCCCCGATGCTGCTATGCGCGGCGCGTGGCGCACGCTGGCCCAGCGCGAGCGCGTGCTGGGCCTATACGACGCCTCAGATGCCACTACTACTAAGGCCACCGCTGCCCTGCGGGGGGCGCTGGGGCGGCCGGGGCGCGTGTTGCGCGGGCAGGGGCCGGGCCTCACCGGTAGCGTGGCTACTTGGCTGCGCGAGAAGTAGTAGCGCGGACTCGCGGAGTCCGCGCTACGTTACACCAGCAGCAAGCCCTTCTCGCGCAGCAGCTGCCAGGCGGGGCTTTGCAGGAACTGCTCCCACGAGCCGGCCCCAGCCGGAAAAGTGGCCCCAGCTTCTTTCAGCAGCACTTTGGTGTCGTAGTCGGTGCTGAGGCGCGAGAGCAGCTGGTGCAGCCAGGGACCGATAAGCTCGGTGGTTTTCACCTCAAAGTCCTCGGCCTGCTCGTAGCAAGTGAGGATGGCGCGGGTCGTCTTTTTATCCTTTGGGCCGCTGCCGCCACTTGTCTTATAGCTCAATTCGGGCGGGTTGCCGAGCCAGAACAGGCGGCGGTTGGGCTGCGCGAAATCTGGCTTTTCGGGCTCTTGCAGGGCTTGCTGAATGAGCTGGCGCGGCACCGTGGCGCGGGGCGTTTTAAAATCGAACCAGAAGCTGAGCGGCTCGCGCAGAGCCACGCCGTGCATGTAGTTGTAGAGGCTTTTGGCGAGGCCGGGGCCGAACTGCTCGTGGTCGGTGCCTAAGGGGTCGTCGTGCCAGAGGTCGTTCCAGGCAAAATTGCCCGGCTCGGGGCCGATGGCGGCGACCTGGTATTTCGCCGGGTTTTTGCCCACCGGCGAGTGCGCCGTCATCGAGAAGCGGTGCCAGTAGCCGCTTTGCACGATGCCCGCATCAAAGAGCTGGCGCACCACTTCGAGCGCGTCCACCGTTTCCTGGGCGGTTTGGGTCGGGAAGCCGTACATGAGGTAGGCGTGCACCAGCACGCCCGCCGCCGTAAAGCCCTGCGTGACGCGCGCCACCTGCGCGATGGTTACGCCCTTCTCCATGAGGGCCAAAAGGCGGTCGGAAGCCACTTCCAGCCCGCCGCTGATGGCGATGCAGCCCGAGGCGGCCAGCAGCCGGCAGAGGTCGGGCGTGAAGGTTTTCTCAAACCGGATGTTGCCCCACCAGCTGATGCTCACGCGCCGCTTGAGCAGCTCGATAGCCAGGTCGCGCAGGGCCAGCGGCGGCGCGGCCTCGTCCACGAAGTGGAAGCCCGTTTGGCCGGTCTGGGCCACTATTTGCTCTATTCTGTCCACGAGGAGCGTAGCGGGCGCGGTTTCGTAGCGGCCGATGTAGTCGAGGGTTACATCGCAAAACGAGCACCGCTTCCAGTAGCAGCCGTGGGCCACGGTGAGCTTGTTCCAGCGGCCGTCGCTCCAGAGGCGGTGCATGGGGTTGAGCACCTCAATAACGGAGAGGTAGTCGGCCAGCGGCAGGTCGGAGTAGTCGGGCGTGCCTACCTCGGGGTGCGGCACGTCGGGGTGCGGGTGGTTGATGTATTCGACCGCGCCGGCTTCGTTGCGCAGGAAGGTGCGCTGGAGGAGGTGGCGGCCGTCGGCTTCGGGCGCGGCCTCTATAAGGTCGTCATGCTGAGCGCAGCGAAGCATCTCTACCGCCTCGTTGCTTACCGATAGGTGAAGCGGCAGAGATGCTTCGCTGCGCTCAGCATGACGGACGCTGCTCGCCGCTTGACGAGCATTTTTTACCTGCAAGTAATCCAGCAGCCGCAGCCAAGGCCCCTCGCCATCGTCCAGCGTCAAATAGTCGATGTAGTCGAAAAAGCGGGGTTCTTTGAGGCCGCGCAACTCGGTGTTGGGGTAGCCGCCGCCCATTACGGTGGTGATGGCGGGGTTGGTTTGCTTGATGCGCTGGGCCAGGCGCAGGGCCGCGTAGAGGTTACCCGGAAAGGGGACGGTGAAGCCCACAAAATCGGGCTTTACGTCGGCCAGCACCTCATCGAGCAGCTCCAGGAGCATCCGGTCCACCAGGTTGGGCGTGGCCTCCAGGGCGGCGTGCAGCGGGTCGAAGTGGGTAGCCGACATGGCCAGGCTTTCGGCATAGCGCGAGAGCCCAAATTGCGGCCCCACGGTCTCCTTCACGAGGTCGGCCAAATCTTCTAGGTACAGCGTGGCCAGGTGCCGGGCCTGGTCGGTGAGGCCCATGGTGCCGAAAGCCGTTTCGAGGTCGGCCACGTTGTCGAAGCGGCTGGCTTCGGGCAAAAACCGGCCGTGGCAGATGCGGGGCGCGAGCGTGAGGTCGCGGTTTTGGAGGAAGCGGATGGCCGGCTCTATGGTGGCTTCGTAGCGACGGCGCAGGCGCAGCATCCGCTTGGCGTTGTCGCTGAGGGCGTAGCTACCTGCTTCGATTTCATCGAACACCCGCACCAGGCCTTCCTTCGAAAAAAGCCTGAGCACCAAACTAATACTAAGGTCGGCCTGCCGCACCGAGTAGCCCCGGCCCGTGAGGAAGCCCTTGATGTAGGCCGTGGCCGGGTACGGGGTATTGAGCTGCGTGAGCGGCGGCGTGAGCAGCAGGATGTGAGGGTAGGCAGGAGGCACGGGGGTACAAACCTACGCGAGGGCCGGGAGGTTCGGCGGTTGCGCGGACTTTGTAGCCCGCGGCCCGGTAGCGCGTTGCCGGGCTGGTAGCCGCGGGCTACAAAGCCCGCGCAACAGTTACCCCGGCCCCACGGCCGCGCCCGCTGCCACAGTAGGCCGCAAATACCGGCACTTCGGGGCCGCCCGCCCACCGGCCAGCCCGCACCAGGGGCGCCAAGCACTCGCAAACCCAGCAGACACGGTGCCCAACAGAAGACCGACGGGGCAGCCGCTGCCCAAGCCACCACTGGCAAAGAAGCTTAGCAGGAAAGCATGCAGGCAGCTGGCGGCAGCGTCTTACGAAGCGCGTTTGGCCGCCTGATGCAGTATTTTACGAGTTTGCAAAACGCTGTTACGAGCCTACAAAACGCTGTTACGAGCCTGCAAAACGCCGTTACGAGTTCGCAAAACGCCGCTACGAGCCCGCAAGACACCGTTACGAGCCTGCAAAATGCCGTTACGAACCTATAAAACGCCGTTATAGGCCTTGGACAACGCGTCCCGTGCCTTAAACGGCGCGTTTAAGACCTGGGAAATGCCGTCTGGGGTCTTGGTTAGCCTACTTAGTCAGTTGCAGGGCACGGGCCAGCCGCCGCCCACCGCCACCCCCAGCCGTGCCCTAAAAAGGCACGACGACCTTCACGCCCACGTTGCGGCCGGGGTTGTAAATACCCGTGCGGCCGGTGGGCGAAGCCGCGTAGTACTCGAAATACTTGAGGCGGTTGAGGTGCGCCTGGTACGCGGTGTCGAAGAGGTTATCGACCTGCACGAATACCTGCACGGCTTCGCGGCCGGCGGCGGTGCGCAGTGTGGTGCCCACGCCCGCGCCCAGCAGCAGGTAGCCGGCGGTGGCGGTTTCGGCCCCGTCCACGGCGTAGTAGCGGTTTTGGGGCGCGCTACCCTCCAGGGTGAAGCGCAGGTAGCTGCCCACCAGCCGGGCGGCGGGCCGGGTGGGCGCGCTCAGGCGCAATTCGGTGCGGGCCTGCGGGGCGGGTATCAGGGGCAGGTAGCGCCCGGCCGCGCCCACGCGCTCGTGCAGGGCGGGGTTGTCGTTGCGGCCGATAACGAGGGCGGCTCCGGTGCGCCAGCTCAGCCAGGGCAGGGCGGCGGGGTGCAGGTTCAGGGCCAACTCGCCGCCGTAGAGGCGGGCGGCGGCCTGCTGATACTGGTAGGTAGCGTTGCCGGGCACCACCTCCACGGGCTGGCCCTGCGCATCGAAAAGCCGGGCCTGGTAGATAAAGCCATCGACGTAGTTGTGGAAAACTTCGGCGCTGGCTTCCCAACCGGCCGACTTCCAGAGCACGCCCACATCCTCCTGCAAGCTGAATTCGGGCTGAAACCCGCGGTTGCCCAGGTACACGATGTGCGCGCCGGGGTCGAGGCCATTGGAGCCAATTTCGGGGATATTTGGAGCACGATAGCCGCGGGCCACGTTGGCGCGCAGCACCAGGTGCTCGCCCACCGCGTAGCTGCCGCCCAGGCTGGCCGAAAGGCCCCGGTAGGTGGCCCGAAAGGCGGGAAATGGCAGGTCGGCGCCCGGCGTGCCGGCGCTGGCAGCGGTGCCAAAGCCGGTGGCCGGGTCGGTGCCCACGTGAAAGTCGTCCCAGCGCACCACGCGGGTATCGTAGCGCAGGCCACCCGTTACTTCCAGCGCCCCAAAGGCCTTTTTGGCCACGCCAAAGCCGCCGATGTCGAACAGCCGGTAGGCCGGAATGGGAAAGTCGGTGGCGTTGAGGTGCTGGTTGAGCTGGTTCATGCCGTTGGCGCCCACGGTCAGCTCCAGGCCGCGCCAGGTGGGCAGCAGGTAGCGCGCCTCGTAGCTGGCGGTGGTCAGGCGCAGGTCGAGGCCCGGCTGTTGGGGCGCGGTGGGGTGGTTGAACTCCTGGCGGTGGTTTTGCTGCACGCCCAGCAGCAGGCGCAGCTCGCCCTGGCCCAGCTTGAGGGCGCCATCGGCAAAGGCCCGGTAGTGCTGAATGTGCTGGCGCAAGTCGCTCTGGCCGTAGCTGCGCAGCTCTCGGTCGCTCACCAAGGGCCGGGCTTTTATGTCGTCTTTGTCGGCCTCGAACACCTGCCGGGTAAAGGCCCGGCTCAGCGAGTCGCGGCTGCCGTCGGGTATTTCCTGGTGGTTGTCGTAGGCGGTCAGCCAGAGGTGCAGGCCGCCCCAGCGCTTCTGCAGGCCCACCATGCCGGTCAGCGTCAGCTCCCGAAAGCCGGTGTTGTAGACCAAGCCATCGGCGGCGTTGCGGTAGTCGCGGGCCAGCCGGTGGCTAGCTCGAAAGCTGGTTTGCAGGCCGTTTTTTTGGTAGTTGAGGGCTGCGGATGCGCCGAGCAGCGCGTTTACGGACTGGTACTCGGCCACGGCTTCGCCGTGCAGCTCGCCCTCGGGGCCGCTGGGCAGGGCGGGCAGCAGGTTCACCACGCCGGCCACGGCATCGGAGCCGTAAAGCAGGCTAGCCGGGCCTTTCACTACCTCTACCCTATCCACGCCGTAATTATCGACCTCGATGCCGTGTTCGTCGCCCCACTGCTGCCCCTCCTGCCGCAAGCCGTTGTATAAGGTCAGGACCCGATTGTAGCCCAGCCCCCGAATGAAGGGTTTGGAGATATTTGGCCCCGTGGTCACGGCGCTCAGGCCCGGAATGCCGCGCACGGCCGCATCAATGATATTGGTGCTGGCACCAACGCGAATCTCCCGTTGGCTCAGGGCCGCAATGGGCACCGGCGAGCGGCGGATTTCGGTGCTGCGGCTCACGCCCGTTACCACCACTTCAGACAAGGCTTTTTCAGCCTTTTGCACCCTGATTAGCAACGGCTCGCTCATAGGCACCGTCACCGCTTGGCGGGCCGGGGCGTAGCCCACGGCGCTCACTTCCAGCGTGTGCGCACCGGCCGGCAGGTCGGGCAGGGCGAAGGCGCCGGCCGCATCAGCCGTGGTGCCTTGGTGCAGCAGCGGCACGGCCACGCTGGCATACGGCACGGGCTGGCCGGCCAGGTCCGTAATGTGGCCGCGCAGCACCTGGGCACGGGCCAAGGCCGGCAGCAGCAGCAGGCAGAGGAGAAGTTGCTTCATACGGAAAGGGCAAAGGCGTGGCCAAAAGCAGGCTTTTTGGGCCGCTTTAGGGAAGAAAAAATTGGTTAGAGAGCCTCAGAGCGAGGCCCGCCGGCTGTGGGGCGTTCGTTAGCCGCCCACCACGGTCTCCCAGAGCAGGAAGATGTTGAGCACCAGTATGAGACCGGCCACGGCCCAGGCCGTGATGCGCAGCCAGGGCTTGTTCACAAACACGCCCATTTTGAGCTTGTCGTTGGTAAAAAGTACCAGCGGCACCACCGCAAACGAGAGCTGCAACGATAGCACCACCTGGCTGAACACCAGCAGCTGGCCCGTCCCTTTTTCGCCGTACAAAATGGCTACCACCAGCGCCGGCACCACCGCCACCAGCCGCGTAATGAGCCGCCGCACCCAGGGCTTGAGGCGCAGGTTGAGGAAGCCTTCCATCACAATCTGGCCGGCCAGCGTGCCGGTCAGCGTCGAGCTTTGGCCCGAGGCCAGTAGGGCCAAAGCGAAGATGGTGCTGGCCGCCGTGGCCCCCAGCACCGGCGTCAGCAGCTTGTGCGCATCCGCGATGTCGGCCACGTTTTCGTGCCCCTTGCCGTGGAAAGCGGCGGCCGCCGTCACGAGGATGGCCGCGTTGATGAAGAAAGCCAAAAACAGGGCCACCGTCGAGTCAATGGTGGCAAACTTGATGGCCGAGCGCTTGCCTTTTTCGGTCTGCTCTATCTGCCGCACCTGCACGATGCTGCTGTGCAGGTACAGGTTGTGCGGCATCACAGTGGCGCCCAGGATGCCGATGGCCACGTAGAGCATGGCCGGGTTGGTCACGATTTCGGTGTGCGGCACCAGGCCTTTGGCGAGGCCAAGCCAGTCGGGGTGCGATGCGATAATCTCGTACAAAAAGCACATGAATATCAGGAATATGAGTCCTGCTACGATGCTTTCAATCAGCTTAAAGCCCTTGTTCTGCATGAGCAGCACCAGCAGCACATCGAGCGTGGTGATGGCCACGCCCCAGGGCAGCGGCAGCCCAAAAAGCAGGTTAAGCGCGATGGCTGAGCCGATGACCTCAGCCAAATCGCAGGCCGCAATGGCGATTTCGCACAGCACCCACAGCGCAATGCCCACGGGCTTGGAGTAGCTGTCGCGGCAGGCCTGCGCCAGGTCGCGGCCAGTTACGATACCCAGCTTGGCGGCCAAGTGCTGCAAGAGCATGGCGAACAGGTTGGAAATCAAAATCACGCTCAGCAGCGTGTAGCCGAAGCGGGCGCCGCCGGCCAGGTCGGTGGCCCAGTTGCCGGGGTCCATGTAGCCCACGGCCACCAGCAGCCCCGGCCCCCAGTAGGCCCGGAACTTGCGCCAGAACGACGCATCGGCCGCCGGCATCTCGATGCTGGCGTGCACTTCGCTGAGTGAGGTGCCGCGGCGGGCGTGCCGCCAGCCGGGTTCAGGCGCAGCGGCGGTGTCTATATCAGGGGTTGTAGTAGTGGGTAACAACGGGTAGTAGCTAAGTAATTAGGACGAATGTAGCCAGTATTTTTAGACGAGCCTAAATATTTTTTTAAACTGCCCTAAATACTGCCTTTCGGTGCAAAAAGTTTCCGTGCTCTGTCGAACGGAGTGGCACTCCGTTCGACGTAGGGGCATCTCGCCAAACGTCGAAACGGAGTGCCACTCCGTTTTACATGCCCGACCGTGCCGACCTTTACGGCTCGACAACCTTTTGCTCATGTCCGCTTCTCCTGGTCTCAAGCGCCGCCTTGGCCTGCTCTCGCTGGTCGTGAGCGTGGTGCTGGTGCTCACCAAGTTCTACGCCTACCGACTCACCCATTCGCAGGTGGTGCTGACAGATGCGCTGGAAAGCATTATCAACGTGTTTACCAGCGGCTTTGCCCTCTACAGCCTCTACCTGGCTGACCTGCCAAAGGACGAAAACCACCCCTACGGCCACGGCAAGGTCGAGTACTTGTCGGTGGGCTTTGAGGGTGCGTTGATTGTGGTGGCGGGGGCCTACATTCTCTACAGCGCGGGCCTCAGCCTGCTGCACCCGCACCCCGTCATGAAGCCCGATTTTGGCGTGCTGCTGCTGGCGAGCACGGCGGTGGTCAATTTCGGGCTGGGGCTGTGGCTGGTGCGGGCCGGGCGGCAGGTGCAGTCGGTGGCGCTGGTGGGCGATGGCAAGCACCTCTACATCGATGCGCTCACGAGCATCGTGTCGTCGGCGGCGCTGGTGCTGGTGCATTTCACGGGCGTACTGCGCTTTGATGGTGGCGCGGCGCTGGGTCTGGGCGCGTTCATTTTGTACAACGGCTACCAGCTGCTCCGTAGCGCCGTTTCGGGCCTCATGGATGAGAGCGACCTCGCCACCGTGGCCGAGGTTATCGCCGAGCTTCAGCGCCTACGCCGCCCCTGCTGGATAGATGTGCACAACCTGCGCGTGCAGCGCTACGGCGCCAACCTGCACATCGACTGCCACATGCAGATGCCCTATTACTACTCGCTCGAAAAAATCCACACCGAAATCCACGAGGTAGAAGCGCTCATCCGCGCCCGCTTCGAGGCCGTGGAGGTCGAGATGTTCGTGCACGCGGACCCCTGCTCCTACGCCGCCTGCTCGCTCTGCCACATGCCCGATTGCCCCGTGCGCCACCACGCCTTCGAGCGCGAAATAGCCTGGGACATCCACAACGCCGTGAAGGACGAGCGGCACCATTTGGTATAATGAGTGAATGAGTGAGTTGTGATTGAGTGAATTATTCTACCAAAATTCACTCAATCACAACTCACTCATTCACTATTTCGCTGGGCTAGTCCATTTGCTGTCTTTCAGGCGGAAGCGCCAGGGCAGCGCCACGGCTTCGTCACCCGCATATTCCAGGCCCACGCGGGAGCTGGCGATGATGTTTTCGTTGTCTATTTCCTCGCCCTGGTCCTCAAACCAGATGTGCGGGCCGGTTACCAGCTCGCCGTTGAGGGCGGGCGTGAGGCCCAGCGCCTGGCTCAGCACGCCGGGGCCGGCGGTGAGGTTTCGGGCTACGGCCGCCAGGCCGCGGCGGCGCAGCATCACATCGATACCCACCAGCGGCTCAATAGCCCGGATGAGCACTGCATCGGGGTGCGCAGCATCATGGGTAGCGATGTTGAAGAGCGTATGCACCCGATACACCGTATAGAGATAGGCCGTGCCGCCCGGCTGGTATAGCCCCTGCGCCTGCTTGGCTTTGCGCTGCAAGTGCAGCGTGATGCTGGGGTCGCCCTCGTGCCGGTAAGCCTCCGTTTCGACAATGCGGCCACCCGTCAACTCACCGTCGATGCGGGTAAAAACGTACTTGCCAATGAGTCCGCAGGCAATGGCAAGCACATCGGAATTTTGGAAAAAGGCGAGTGGTAAGGCTGTTTGTTTAAGGTCGTCTGTCATTGCGAGCGTAACGAAGTGGAGCGCGTCAATCTTTCCTGCGCTTATTAGGATTACTATTTCAATAAAAAAGGAAAGATTGCCGCGCTTCACTTCGTTACGCTCGCAATGACATGAAGGACGGATGGACGTACATTTGTAGTGCCACGGTGACCAGACTCCTACCAACGGAGCGAGGTTGAAAAGGGAATCCGGTTCGAAGCCGGAGCTGTCCCCGCAACTGTACGCGCTACATCGGGGTGGGCACCCCATGCCACTGCCAGCGGCGGTTATCAGCTTGATAGCCAGCGCAGCGGGAAGGCCGCCCACCCGGCAGCGCAAGCCAGGAGACCTGCCAGGGCACTACCAGGTTCAGCGCTCGCGGAGGACGAGCGGAGAACGAAAGTGCCCGCCCGGCCGCGCCCCCTGGGGCTCAGCCAAACGGTTGCTTTCGGCCTCAGCTTCAGCGCTATTTTGGCTTCGGCCAACAATCGCGACGGGGTTTTGAACTGAATTTTCGCTTGAAAATTTAGTTCGTGTTGCTTTTCAACATTTTTACCACCTCCTTTTTCAGCCCTGGCCGCTGCCGGCTAAGCTGCGCCCTGGCCGCCACGCTGCTGGTGGCCGGCCCCGCCGCGCACGCCCAAACCACGCGCCCCACCCGGCCCGATACGCTGCTGAGCGAGCGCCAAAATCGGCTGCCCGAGGCGCGGGTGCGGGCCGTGCGGCCGAGCCGCTTCGCGGTGGGCAGTCGGCAGGTGGTACTCGACTCGCTGGCCCTGGCGCAATACCGGGGCGGCACGCTGGTCGAGCTGCTGGAGGCGCGTACCCCGCTCTATTTCAAGAATTACGGGCCGGGGCAGCTGGCCTCTATTTCGCTGCGGGGCACGGCTGCGCGGCACACGGCCGTGCTATGGCAGGGGTTCAACATCAATATTCCGTCCTTGGGCGAAGCCGATTTTGCCATCTTGCCGGTGGGCGCGGCCACCAGTATCGCGGTGCAGCCGGGGCCAGCGGCGGCGCTCTACGGCAGCGGGGCTATCGGGGGGGTGATATTACTCGACCAGGAAATTGACTGGCGGCCCGGCCTGCGCGGCAGCCTGCAAGGTGACGCCGGCAGCTGGGGCCTGCGCGGCGGTAGCCTAGCGGTGCGCGGCGCCACGGCCCGCGTGGCCACCCGCACCACGGCCAGCTACCGCACCGCCCAAAACGACTACCCTTACACCATTCAGGAGGCGCGGGGGCCAGCCAGCTACCGCCTCACCAACGCGGCCCTGCGCCACCAGTGGAGCCTGAGCCAAGACGTGGCCCTGCGCCTGGGCGAGCGCGGCGATTTCACGGCCACCGCCTGGCTCACCGATACCGACCGCGACATCATGCCCAGCGTGTACGCCGCGCCCACCCAAACCCGCGAGCTGGACAAGAGCCGCCGACTGCTACTGGGCTACCGGCACCAAGCCTCAGCGCGGCGGCAGTGGTCGGTGCGCGGGGCTTGGTTTGAGGACGTGCTCGACTACCTCGATGGCGGCGCTACCAGCCACTCGCTCATGCGCACCACCC
>Ga0265780_10003809_pt1 | contig 19661 bp, 24 predicted proteins | sample P1T30metagenome_FD_192432 | JGI IMG/M metagenome (GOLD analysis project Ga0265780, IMG submission 192432) | Plant litter microbial communities from East Loma Ridge, Irvine, California - P1 T30 | ecosystem: Environmental > Terrestrial > Plant litter > Unclassified | place: USA: California...
GATTACGTATGCTCTACACGTTACATCTCGATACGAACATGTATGTAGATCAGTCAACTAATTGCACCGCGAAGATGAGATGATGTGAGCTTTGTTATTTTGTGTAGATATACTTTTTCAAAGTGTTCCAGGACGTCGCACTTGAAGTTATTCGCTGCCTCATGTTTCGCAGGCACGGCGTTTCAGGTAGGTGTACCGGTACGGCTGATGGCATGCAATGCCGGTAGATGGTGTTTGCTTTTGCGTTGGCTGCAACTTCAAGAAGACAGATGGGACGGTGAGGACAGGTTGAGAGCCTGAGGAAATCGCTCTATTTAGGTGGAGATGCAGACCCAAAGTATCTCCACGATGATTGCCAGCCGTCGCGAAGCTTGGGTTATCGATAAGCTCGACCCAGAAATCGTTCGAGATCGGATGATCAGATCGACGTCAGGGGTGCTCTTTCTCCAGGAGTCGTGCGTGTTCAGAAGCGGACAACGCAAGCAAAAGAGCGTGAATAGTGGCAAGTGGAGCGCATCTCTCTACGCCGTGCATCTGTTGGTCGCAGAAAATGACTGTTGAATTTGGTTCGTTTGTGAGGCGTTGCAATGACGGCGAGGCTTGCAGGCAATTGGCGGCGACAGGCTTCTAGCGCGGTTTCAGCGCGCCCAAATCCCTGGCTTTGGCTTTTTGTTCCTGAATCCAAGGGTCCAGTGGCGCGCCTTTGGCTCCTGCACCAGACAAGACCTCGCGTTTCCTTGAAGTTTCTTCCCTCTTCACCCACTCTCACCCCATCCCTCACGCCTCTTTAGTTATTGTGCGTGTAACCGAGCTCGACGCTCACGATTTCCTTGATTCTTTCCCTGCACAATAGACGGCTGGCCATCGTTCAATCGCTGTCGTTTACTCCCGTGTCCAAATTATACACTGTACCACCACACCCAACCAACCGTAACCGTAGATTGAAATCCTGCTCGACGCACATTCCAACCGGTTTTCTCACCTCCGCATTCTTTCTAGCGATTGGGGGCTCGCTGCAATTTGCGCTATCCGCCGACAGCTGTTCGTTACACGAAACGCTTAAACTAGACGTCACTCCCTTATGACGAGCAACCACCGATCGCCCTCACAGCGGTCCTTCCGCCTCTCCAACCACGGTTTCCAGCCGCTCGACGGCATCAACGATAACATGGCGAACCGAACGAACGACATCCCCCTCCAGACCGTCGTCAGCCACACACCCTCGCAAACGCCCACATCGTCGAACAATGAGAAGTCAGAAAAAGCAGGCATGTTCTCCCGCGGTCGCAGGAGGGTTGCGAAGGTCGACTCGAGGACGGGTGCACCGCTGCCCCCTGGTGGAGACCATGTCGAGAAGACGGCGCTCAATAGAATGGGCAGGATATATACGAAGATTCTGGACTTCTCGATTGTCACGCGATACATGATTTACGTGGCGCCCGTTGCGCTTCTTCTGGCTATTCCCATCATTCTTTCACAGGTTCATCCCACCAGGGGGAGCATTGGCGGCGCGGAGCCGAAGAAGTTCTGGATCTGGATTGAGATAATATGGCTATCGGTGAGATAGCTCTATGTGCGATCTATATGCGAGAATAAACACTGACTATCTTTAGTTCTGGGTAATGAAAATCGTGGCTCACTTCATACCCAACATATTCGAGTTTCTCATCGGCGTCGTCAGCCCCGGAGTGCGGAAATACGCCCTGCTTCTTCGTGCGGTCGAGAAGCCGCTTTCATTCGTGCTTTGGATGATTGTCAACCAGGCCACATTCCCTGCTCTCATCAGAGTAATCAAGAACCCAGACGGCACAGCTCGCCCCACGCCAAAATGGATCCCCGTGATGCAGTCGGTCCTCCTAGCATTGCTCGTCTGCACCGTCATCATCCTTGCTGAGCGCGTCCTGATTCAACTGATCAGTATAAGCTACCATCGGAAACAGTTCGACTCGAAGATCAAGGAATCGAAGCGCAACGTGTATCTACTTGGTGTGCTCTACGATGTGTCGCGCACCCTTTTCCCGGCATACTGCAACGAGTTTGCGGAGGAGGACTACACTATTCAGGATACGATCTTGGATCTAGGCTTTGGAAGCAAGAAAGCATCGGCCAAACACGGTCGCTCGGGCAGTCGCACGCCTATGCGTCTCATCGCAGAAGTCGGGCGAGATGCCGGTCGTATTGGAGACAAGATAACATCAGTCTTTGGCACGCTCGCCTCTGAAATTACCGGTAAAAAGGTTTTCGACCCCAACTCCGCTCATTCAGTCGTCATCACTGCTCTTGAGCGCAACAAGTCTTCGGAAGCTCTCGCCAGGCGTATATGGATGTCGTTCGTCGTCGAGGGCAAGAACGAGCTCACTATGGATGACTTCGTTGAGGTCATGGGTCCTGGACGCCAGGATGAGGCCGAGGAGTGCTTCGTGTCGCTTGACCGCGATGGCAATGGCGACATCAGTCTGGACGAGATGATCCTCACGGTGAGCGATTATTCCAGGCAGCGCAAATCGCTCAACACCAGTATGCACGACGTGGACCAGGCTATCAACGCGCTCGATGGTCTCGTTCTCACCATCGCGCTGATCATCTGTATCTTCGTCATCATTGCATTCCTTGCGCCAGGTTTCCGTGCGACGTTGACTACATCGGCTACCGCACTTCTGTCGCTGTCTTTCGTCTTCGCCACCACTGCACAGGAAGTTCTCGGTTCTTGCATCTTCCTCTTCGTCAAGCACCCGTACGACATCGGTGACCGCGTTGACATCACATCGGAGCAGCTTACCGTCGAGCATATCGCGTTGTTGTATACCGTCTTCAAGCGAGTCACCAACGGCAAGACGGTGCAGATTCCGAACATTGTTCTCAACAGCGTATGGGTCGACAACATTTCCCGAAGCAAGGCGATGCGAGAGCAAGTCTCCGTCTTCTGCTCTTTCGACACTTCTTTCGAAGATGTGAACGCCTTGAAGCACGAGATGATCTCCTTCATCCGCGACCCTGCCAATAGCCGCGACTTCCACCCCGACATCGAGATCGAAGTCGTCAGCATCGCCGAGATGAACAAGCTGGAACTCAGAGTGGAGATTTTGCATAAATCGAACTGGTCTAACGAGACGCTCCGCACTGCCCGCCGCTCAAAGTTCATGTGCGCTCTTGTCCTCGCTCTCCGCAAGGTACCAATCGCTGGCCCAGGTGGCGCAGACGCTGCCTTGGGTTCCGCCGACAAGCCAACATGGAGTGTTGCTGTCCCGCCAGTCGATGCTATCACCGCGTACCAAAAGTTCAAGGACGCCGCAGACGCCAAGCGCCTGTACCCGCTCCACAAGCCCGACGTCGACAATGACAAGGGCAAGTCCACCGGCACCGATTACCTGGGCACCACAGGCGGCGAGGGCAACGCAGTCAACTCGCTGACCAGCCGCCGCCCCGGCGCCGACCCCGTGCGAGATGATACATGGCGAGACCGCGACGACGCGAGCACCATCGGGCGCCCTAGCATGGATGCTCGCCCAGATCTCGACGAAGTGCGTGGCTTGCTGCACAAAGCTAGCAGCGCGGGTAAGCGCAAAGGAGGCGCTACACTGTCTCCTACAAGCGCATTTCCTTCCTCAAGTTTCTCTTCAGCGCAACAGACCTCGATGCCTCCGCTGCCTTCGCCAGCAGTGATGCCGCAGTATGCGCCGCCGCCTGGTCCACTCCCCGTACCGCCGCGCAGCACAGCGCCCGGCTCGCCAACCTCAGTGTCGACAGGACACTTTGAGGAGGCGCAAATGCAGACTATCGTTCCGCCGCCGCGGTCCGGGAGTAGGCCGCGTGCTGGGACGGTGATGCAGGGGCAGGAAAGGGATGAGGGCGAGAGGAGGTGGATTCCGAATGCGGGGCAGAGTACGAATCCGTATCGGAGTCCGTCGTTTAAGAGGCAGTAGGTGGCGATGAGAGGGCTGTTTTATGTATAATGTCATTTTGTTAAATTAGGTAGCATGGGATGAATGGGAATAGGGAGTTGCATGGTGACTGTCCGCGTAGGGCGCTCACTTTGGCGTTTTTGAACTCGGAGTAATGGATTGGTTGAGTAGCTGGATGCGAAAGACGAGAATGAGATGGAAATGGAATATGAATTCCAAACGAGAATCTTGAAGTGCTGAATGCCTGACACACTTTCTTCATCGACTATCAAAATTCGTGTGTACGGCGTACAAAGGTGCTCGAATTTCTAGACACACGGCTCAAACGGACGCGAACACGTCCACCTCCCACAGCGCCATCAAATGCAGTAGTTTAAAACCACCCTCATTCCTCGCCTCCTTCCCTTCCTTCCATCGCACTTTTCAAAATTTGTTTTCCAGAAATATGGGACGGAGACTACATGAGAAAGTCACTGTCTTTTGTCTTTCCCAAAACCAAGATCTCAAGATACATGGAAAGTCCGAGCCCTCTTGTCTTTCATACCCCGATTCATTTGAAATACAGAGTACCCGAACTCATGGAACGGCTGGTCTGTGTTGTTATCGAAACTGCTTGGTACCGCACTTATGTGCGAGAACCTATAATGCTCTTGGTCCATAAAAGGAATGCGGCATCAATATGGTGTCGGTTTCTTCTTTCCCAGACTGTCTTTCATAAATGCTTTTCTTCCAAAAACCCACCATGCGTCGACTTATGGGAATTTTCTAGCGTTGGAGCACAGCGAAAACCAAAACCCTTGTTATGGGATTGTATGTCCTTTCCCCTCCAAGAAACAAAAATCCCGAAAACTTCTGTGGACTGCCATCATGAATGCCTGGCTTGTGTCGCGAAAGACATATGTGCGGAGGAGTGGTTTGGTTGCTCAAAACCGAGATGACATCCTGCGATGGAGTGGGTTTGCGTCGCTTCTTTCCAAAACCTTGTCCGCTGCCAGCCATGGGAGAGAGGTGACTGAATTGAAATGAGCTATTGGTCGTTTGAAACATTGCGTGGCTACATCCCATGTGCTTGTTTCGTTTGCGAAAACGCCTGTGACAAATGCTATGAGTGAGCAGAGAAAATGCGATGGCCATGCGATGAGTGCTTTGGCGCGTGGGCAAATACATCGAAATAAGCTACATGGTCTTCCTGTCCGGGTCACTGCAGTTCAAAAAGCGACTGATGGGACAGCGTCATGAAGCTTGGTTCCTCGTAAACTAGTTTCTATCCACCTGCGTGAGTCGTCCACTCAAAACATACCGCGCACTTGATATGTTTCCCCTTTCTCGCCGAGTGGCTGTCCACAACCAAAAAAATACGATGCGCCATCATGGCGTGTCCCCGCGCTTGTGTCTCATCGATCTTTATGAAAAGGCTCGGCAAAGCGTACCATGTGGTGACCTGTGGAAGTCTCCAAAACTACATGATGTATCTGTGTTGGCGATACAAAATAAACTCGGATGACTCGGATGGTCTGCTTGTCTTAAAAGCACTATATCCTACGAATATTTGGCGATGATTTGTCGCTTTTTAACTATGTCGAATGTTCCGAAAACAAAACTTGAGGGAAATCATGGACGTCTTCTCTTGAAAGGTTGAAAGGACTCGGACATGTGTGCGCGAAACGTGCGCCTTTTCTTAAAACTACTCCAGGCAAAAACGCCATATCCTAAAGCCCAACGATGTCACGCTGATGAGTGCTTTGGCGCGCGATTAAAAACACATGAAGATGGAGCATATGACCTTTTTTTCCGAAACTTGCCGCTATCAGCATCATGAAGTCCGCTCTTTGGCTCCTAATCTGACAGCATATTAATTCATATGTATGCGCCACTTGCTGCAAAAAATCGATTTGTGCGCTGGCTATCTGCTACTCAATGGACAAATATCCATCGCCAATCTTCTGATGGCTTCGTTGTGTTCCCTCCGAGTCGAAGAATTGACAAGTCCACCAGCTTCAAATCGATGATTCGGAACTGGTTACCTCCAACACATGAGCGAGGATACTTCATATGCGCGACTGTGCTGTGGAAAGGTCGTGGCGGATACGACATGTGCTTGTTCGGTTGGCACTCAAAAGTTGTGCATTAAACTTGCTCTTTATATTCGGATCGCTTCAATGCTCTCAATAAATTATTGGCTATCTTCCAAAAGGTTAGTACAACTGAAACATGTGTCCTTGAGTGCTCTTATCCGCGGAATAATTCATCGGGTGAGGCTCCGTTGCAAACATTAGTGCTGGACAGCTCAACAATGATCTTGATCGACCAGTCCTATGAATCTGGAACTCGGAGAACTTATGTCCGAATTTGTGAGCTTGAAATTGCCGGTATCTGCTGTCATGCTCTTAACAGGCTGAAGCGAGACTGTCATAATTATTCCTGGGTCGTGGTACAAGACAGTCGTCGTTTTGTCGTATAATATTTGATGCGTGGACGTACATGTGAGGAATCCATCTACCTGCTCCCACACCATATGTCACACGCCAAGCTTTCGAATACTGAGACTGGGTTGCTTGTTTGTAAACCGGACATTAAGAAACGGGAGACATTAGGTATTGAACTAGCCCACCGGTATGTGCCGTGAAAGAATCACTAACGAGGAAGTGACGCCATGAAGGACTGACGCGCACTGCGGCGAAGAGGCTCCCCCAAAGCAGGTTTCAAAAAGTCTTCGGGAATTTTGGGATTTTGGAGTTGACTACCTAGGTAGCAGCTTTAAATATAATCAGTGGAGGAGACTTGTTACACAATTTTCAAGTGGTTACTTTCCGCTACCTAGCGTGAGGTGGATCCCAAAGCTACCGCTTACTTACGGTCCCAAACAACTACTCACAACCACGTTCTACGTCGTAACGCTTCATTTGACAATGCCAAACCATTCCGATTATCCTAGGACCACATCACGTCGAGTTGAGCAAGAGCCCCTCACCATGAGGTAAGATCGTAAGCCCCGGAAGAGGCGGCTTCCGACCTCGGCAAACATTTTTGGCAACAACGACCCTGCCACAATGAGTACCTGTACGTGTAGCCAAGCTTCTGCCAATACCTTACACTCTCTTGGCCATCGACTCGTTTCGTCCCGCTTCAGACAAGATGAATTATGCCTTGTCAACAGAGCCTATACGAAGGGAGTCAATTCGACGAATCTCGTTTGCATTCGATGGCGAAGCATCCGCAAATGCTGACGTCGACAACGACAACAATGCTGCACAACAAAGAAAAGTACCGACAAACATCTCGGAAGCGGCTGTGCCTGATATAGAGCTTGATCGATATCCTGCAACGAGCTCAACTGTTCCTGCGGCGCGTTCGGATGGTCGCGGCACCAAGGTCTCCCGCATGTTCGCTAGGCGTAGGAATCAAAGTGGTTCGCAACTAGATGGACGTGCTGGTGGGAGGATGAAAGAGTGGCGCGTGGAAATGTCGAGAGTCGCGAGAAGAGCTTGGAGCATGCTCATGAAATATGCCACTTTCATTGGCCCCGGATTCATGGTCGCTGTTGCGTACATCGACCCTGGTAAGCCTTCACCATACACTCAGGTTTCGATATCTCCTCGCTGACAACAAGTCCCAGGAAACTACGCAACTGATGTCGCGGCTGGTGCCTCATTCCGTTTCAAGCTTCTTTTCGTTGTGTTGATGTCCAACATATTCGCCATCTTCCTGCAGTCACTGTGCATCAAGCTCGGTTCAGTCACAGGAATGAATCTAGCAGAGAACTGCAAAGCGCATTGTCCGCCATGGCTCAACTATGCCCTGTATATCTTCGCGGAAGCTGCAATTATCGCGACTGACATTGCAGAGGTATGTAAGAATATCCTGATCATCGTCTAGATGCTAATGGCAGCAGGTCATCGGCACGGCAATTGCTCTCAATCTGCTACTCCACATCCCACTCGTCGCAGGCTGCGCAATCTCAATCATAGATGTACTCATCATCCTGGCTTTCTACCGTCCATCTGGTACAATGCGTGCCATGCGGATCTTCGAATGTTGCGTCATGCTGCTCGTCATCGGTGTCGCAATATGTTTCTGCTTCGAGCTCGCCAAGATCAACGCTTCCGTACGAGACGTCTTTCACGGATATGTGCCCTCGTCTACCTTGATACAGTCACAAGCGTAAGAGTCTACCGTAGCCACGTTGAACAATGCTTACAATCAACAGTCTCTACCAAGCTTGCGGCATCCTCGGAGCAACCGTTATGCCGCACAGTCTGTACCTAGGAAGCGGCCTCGTACAGCCCCGTCTCCGTGAATTTGATAAGATCAACGACACTTCCGACGTGCTCGACTCCGATTCCATTAACTCGCTGTCCTTGTACAGACCTTCCTTGGCCGCTATCAAGTCATGCATGTCCTACAGCATCATCGAACTCGCCGTGTCGCTCTTCACATTTGCACTTTTTGTCAATAGCTCTATCCTCATCGTGGCGGGAGCGTCCCTCTACGGTCTACCTGAAGCCAATGACGCGGATCTGTTTTCCATTCATGATTTGCTTTCCAAGTCGATTGCGCCTGTTGCAGGGACTTTGTTTGCATTGGCATTGTTACTGTCTGGTACCTCGGCAGGCATCGTCTGCACAATCGCTGGCCAGATGGTATCCGAAGGCCAACTCGACTGGTCCATCAAGCCCTGGATGCGCCGCCTCGTCACTCGCTCCATCAGTATCACACCCAGCATCATCATCGCTGGCGCAGTCGGCCGCGAGGGGCTAGGCAAGGCACTGCAGGGCTCTCAAGTCGCATTGAGCGTTATCTTACCCTTCGTCAGCGCGCCGCTGATTTGGTTCACGTGTCGTGGGAAGTACATGAAGGTCGCAGTCCGCGATGCGGACGACGTTGTTGGGCCGCATACAGAGAGCGACGGCCATGTGCAGATGAAGAACGGGTGGGTGACTACGGTGTTCGCGCTGGTGATTTGGGGCGTTATTGTGGTTATGAATGTTGCGCTTCTTGTGCTGGTTGGTAAGGGCGTTGCGTGAATAGCATTGACAATCATATCGCATTCAATAATGAATGGGTTGCTCAGTCGCGTACATGGAAGTCACAGATTCTCGTATCCCAGGGCGCTAACACATACCCGTAATACGAAGTCTGGAGCCGCCACTATCTACACGTGCAAGCAGTGACCCACATTCGCCAAGAGCGTGTACGGATTTTATGTACTGCTACAACAGGCAGCTCAATGTCCATGCCAAGTAAACTCATGCGTTCGGGACGGTGAATAGCTCCCATGCAAGATATCGTGTATGCATCTCAACACTGATGCTGATGCTTCTGGATACTCTGCTTGCTTGTTTGTAAGTTCGCGACTACGTGTATGTGTATAGGTGTATTTAACCACCCATCTCATCCCATAAAACAACACTTCACTTATCCCAAAAACACCACCTCCTATTAAATACACCCTTTCTTTCCCCCAACCAACCAACCCCTCTTCATCCAAGATGCATACAACCCCCCTCCTCGCCCTCCTCGCCACCCTAGTCCTGACAGCAACTTCATCCCCCACCCCCACCTCCCCTCTTACCTCCGACATCCTGAGCGCGCGCGGCGACGGCGGACCGCGCTGCACGCGCGTCGGGAACGCATGTTCCGTTGCAAAGGATTGTGGGGTGTACTGCGTAAGTTAGGTCGAGTTGAGTCTTGTGGGTGTGAGGTGCCGAGGGGCTGACGTGTGTGTAGAGTTGTTATCAGGGGAAATGTAAATAGGAAGATGATGAGGGGGAAGTGAGTAGGACGGGAGAGTGAGGGAGGGAGGAAATAAATGTGAGGACTGACGATGTCATCTGCAAGGATGAATGAGATTCACGCACAATAACTCATAGAAATGGAATCTATCGTCTTCCATCCTTGCCTTTCATTCACTCTGCAGAACGACTAAGCACGCGTGAGAATATAATGTACTGGACACATTTCGTTCCATTCGCAACTACTCCCTATACACCCACCCGTATCCACAGCCGCAGCACACACACATACCCATGTGCTAACCGCTCCCGAAACCCCACACACGCACGAACCCCCTATCAACGCCGAAGAGAAGATCTCGACTGCGCCTTGAAATGAGACGATAGAGACCACCGAGCACAAAATCGAAATTCCGAGCGCTACACCGGTTAAAACGCCAGCGAGATGCAAATAACATAAAGAAAAAGGAGGAGAAAGCATCAACGACGGCTTACTGTGTAGCCTGACCCCTCATCTCGCCCATAAGCTCGAGGTGCTTCTGATCCATATGCGCATGCCCATTCGCGTCCGATACATCCTCGATTCTCGGCGCAGGCTCAATTTCCATGCCGTTTCCATCCGAATCCGTGGCCCTTTCGTTTGGCTGTTCTGGTTTTAATGTCATAGTGCTGTCCTCGAGCTTCGTTCCCTTTTCACTCTCATCGTTAGCACTTGCCAAATCTTCAATGTGTTGAGGCTTGTGCTTCTCCTCTTCTTCTTCTTCGGGTGTGATGGCCTCTGTCAAGCTCTGGAAGTTGAACATGGGTTCAGTACCAGGTGTACCTTGGGGAGGAGTCTCAGCTTGGCTCAACTCTGCACCGGAGGCGTTTGGGCTGGGGTCGTGGGAAGTGCCGGGTGCGAATGTGGGGTTGCCTGTCTGGTAGGATTCTGCGAGGGAGGATGCGCTAGACGATGCGTTTGAGAGGTTGCGAAGGACGGTGCGGTGGGATTGGTCTTCGAAGGGGTCAAAGGGTGCAGGATTGCCGGTGCTAGAGGTCTCTCGTTGGATCTGGGCGCGGCTGACTTCGAGATGCTTTTGCGGATCCAGCGATGAAGTATTCACAGTCGGCGTGGGCTCGCTCATAGGGTTGAAATCTGCGCCGCCGGCACGATCGACTTCCTTGCCCTTGCCCGCTGCGGCTGAGCTGCCAGCACCGCCGTCATCGATATCAAGTGGGTGGAAGCCGCTCCCTATCTTACTCTGAGCTTTCGCGACCTTCTTTAGCTCTTTGGCTTTCTTCTTCGAGTCCTTCTTTGCGTCCTTGGCCGCATCTTTCTCGTCTTTCCTTTTGCGCTCTTCCTCGGCAGCCAGACTAAGCCTAATAGCCTCCATCATCATGAGCTCTTCGAGATCGTCGATGCGATTGCCACGTCGTGAGGTGCCGCGACCAGGAAACAGATCGTTTGAGCCCTCGCCATTCTGGCCACCTGATCCTTCTCGTTCTCGTCGTGGCGTGCCGACACCGCTGCTACCTGCACTGTCGGCTCCGAATAGCGTCCGTCTCCGTCTTCCCAAGGCAAAGCGACTATCGTGCTGCTGCATGCTGCCCATCATATATGCAGCGTTATGCAGTGCGGTCGCTGCAACAGCTCTACGTAAAGCATGCGACTTTGCGTCAGCGAGTTTCTTCGCCCAGTCAGGCCGAACCATGTCAGTCGTGACTACCGTCTTGTCGTTGACCGCGAGTGATGTGGCCCGTCTTCTAGTCGGGGATGTAAGGCCGGTTGGCGAATTGAGCGACGAGGTTGACGACATGGCCGAAGTCGCACTGCCTAACGGTGTCTGACCTTGCTGGTTGAAAATGAGCCCTCGCCGGAATGGTGGAGATTCATATGTGACGCCAAACTCGGGGACCTGGCAGTATGGGCATGCAGCCGGCTCCGACACGAGCTGGCCATCTTCCTGTGGTTCCAGGGGTGGGTCTCCTGGCTCGCCGTGGTGCTCTGGCGGATGCGGTTCAGGCCTCTTTATTTGTACGAAGCACTCAGAGCATATGGGCTGATCACAACAGCGGGTCTTGTTGAGATGCGGTGGATAATACATGAAGCAAATCGGACACTCCATCGCATTCTTGTAGAGGAAGGCCTCCGTGCGTTGCCCGTTGACATACGGGTCTTTGGGCAGGTTCAGCTCCTGAGGAGCCATGTCGGTGTTTGAAGCGTTTCGCGAGCCGGTGGCAAGCGAAGCCAGAGTCTTAGCACGCCCCCGAAAGAACGGTGATGACGATGAGTTGGTAGCGATGGGAGATGTGGGCGAGGGCAGCGAGAATGCGGGGTGCGAGGGCGACAGGCTACTCGAGCGGTCTGAGGTCTGAGACATGCTGCGGGCTCCCATGGGCACCGTCATCTTGTTGAGGTTTGGCTCGGAGCTGCGAGGGTTCCACGCAACGCTGAGGTGGTTGGTGGGTCGAGGCGGTTCTTCTGGGGGTATCTCGTCGGCGGGAGGAAGCGGTTTGCCGTTGACGACGGCTACGAGCTGGTGCTCCGTCCACGTATCTTCGTGGTCGTCGAGGCCCTTCCAGAAAGGCGCCAAGCGTCGCTCGATCTAGCTCGTGTGAGGTTTGAAATGGAGTCAGCACGCTGTGCACATACCTGCAATTGCCGTACTATAGGCTTGCTATAGTCCTCAGGCCCAGTATACACTCCCAGCGTGACCAAGAATCCTCCATCGACACCCTCTTCGCGCAAACTACGCTCACGCTCCTGAAGCCTAAGCACCCGGTCTTTCTCTAGCCTCCGAGCCTCGCGCTCTGCCTTGGTCTCTCTTCGAGGTTCGAGGACGGGGTCGCGTGGCTCCGTACTGCTACCGCCGATGCCTAAGAAGGACGTGCTTGCTCTGTCTGTTCTCGAACGATGCACGCTGCTCCCGCTTCGTTCGTGTGTCGCGCCGCTGGGCCCGGCCGTAGTGGGCGACGAAACCGTCGAGGTCTGCGCACTGGCCCTCCGAGAGTGTCCCCTGGACGAAGGCTGGGCCTCTTTCCCCTGGCTGTTGCCCATGGTGAGCGTGAAGGACGTGGCGGGAAAGTCACGAGCTTTGGCGTTGAGTATGTCCTGGAGATGGTCCTAATAGATCTGGGCCCCTTCGAATGTCGAGCGCGGATCGCCCCGGGCTAAAGATAATGATGGCTGCTGCCTTCTTTCAATATGTGTTCCGTGCGAGCCGTCTTGAAGGAATAGCGAGTGGTGGTGAGGTTGATATGCGGGAGATAGCGGGTCACACGGACATGATGCTGCGAGTGTGCAGCCCTGCAAGATATGGCTGGTGACTTCCTTCCACTTTACGTAGTGGAGAGACGCAATGGCCTCCTATTCGCGATCAAATGGCGAAGAGGAAGGTGTGTTGGGGGCCCGGGGAAGGAGCAGACGGCGGACTGTGATGGTGTTGAGGCTTGGGCATGGGAGCGCTGGTGATGTCGTTCGCTTGGCGGCGTAGCTGTTGTCGATCGCAAACGTTAGGCCCGAATAGCGGGGAGGTGGAAGCTTGCTTGATTCCAAGACAGCGCATGCGCTCACTCTTCAATCAGCACATGCCAGCCAGCTTATTTTTACTGCGCTGGCGACAGATGCGTAGTCATCGACGTCCAAGACACACAGAACTGCGCCTTTGAGATGCAGCCACGCTTCGGTAGCGTTGCTTATGCGTCTTGGCCGGGCCACGCACACGATAACAGGAACAAGGCATGAGTCTCGCTATCATTTGCAATTTCATCATAACCTGTTCTGGATGGGCGGCACAGGTACTAGCGTGGCGCGATTATTACACATTGCGCAAGCAGCAAAGAACAAGATGCTAGGAACCCCACTCGGCGCGGGGCTCCAGACTGCCAACTTCGAACAATCGATCCATTCTGCGACAACCTGCTTTTGCGTTTGAATGTGTCGCATCGCCGCCTAGCCGCAGTACCTCACACCATCGGCCCAACTTAGATTGTGCCAAACGTCCACGACGACTCCCAGCGGTACTTCTGGCCCTTGCCGAAGATTTGCTTCTTCAGGCGACCCCATTCAGGACTGTCAAAAATGTTAGGTGGGACTACAGCAAGATGAAGGGAGGAGAGGCTCACTGGTTGATACCGTCGACATAGTCTTGTGCCTCGATGGCGATGCAGCCGTCCCTGGGGATGAACTTGTCCTTGCCCGCCACGCCCTGCGTGCTCTTGAACTCAGAGAACCCGCTGTTCCAATTACACGTATACAACACAACAGCATCTTGATCAGTCACCAAGTCGGCCTTGATACCGCTCCACTTGCTGCTGAGCGTGAGCACGCTCTTCTTCTTGTCGCGCTTGTCATTGAAGGCCCAGTTGCCGTTGTATCCGTGGCACCCGTTGCCACAGTTATTCTCGAAGCCTGCGTTGCCTGACGCGAAGCCGAGCTCGTGAGGAGCGGACCAGAAGTCGGAGATGTCGCCAGCTGGGATTTTGGCGATCTCGCCGGTGGGAAGGGCGTTGCCGTCGATCTTCATCACGCGCTTGGCTTCTGGCATGTACAACGTGTGGTTCCAGATGGTGCGGTTGTCTGGGCGAGCGAACGCGTCGAGCTGGAAGTACGTGTGCTGCGTCAACATGATGGGCGTCTTCTGGTCATTTGAGACGGCGTCCATCGAGATGGACCACTTGTTCTTGGATACCTTGTATGTCACGCTCGCGGTCACTCCACCGATCATGCCCATCGAGGAGTTGGACGCATCGTAGATGGAGAAGGTGATGGAGGTCTTGGAAACCTTGGACACGTTCCAGTTTCTGAAAGACCAGTTGTTGGTCCCGCTGTGGAGCGTGTTGGGGCCATCGTTCTTCTCCGTGTGGTATGTCACGTCGTCGATGGAGTACTGTCCGTTACCGATGCGGTTCACGTATCGTCCTGGGATAGCGTTGTATACTGGATGGCTAGGATCGAGGTCTGAGTGGTGTTAGGATATGTCTACTCAGCTGATCGCCGAGGCTTACAGTAGTATGAAGTGTTATCGTAGCCCAACACGATATCGCGCGTAACGCCATCAGATCCTGGCATGGTTTAGCAGCTATTTCGTCGGACCGCAAAGGGACGGTCTACCTTTGACCCAAAGGTTGGTGAGCGTGGCAGCGTAGGGGATGAACTGAGCCTTGATGCCCTCCGCTTCGAGCGTATAGCGACCCGACGCATCAGGCTGTGGTGAGCCCGGGTGTGCGAGGGCGCTGCCGACCGTCAAGGCCGCAAATGCTGTTGTAGTGAACCGCATGGTGAAGAGACGATTGGATCTAAAGTCGTGATCAACAAAGACAGCGGATCCCAATTGTGAGATTCATGCACGACTGTAGCGGCTTTATACAGCAGTAAGCCCAGTACCCGCTCTACACTCTTGAGGAACATTCTTCATATCGACAAGTACGTTATATTCGAATCTCACGTTCTGCAGGGTATTTGCCCGGGGCTAAACAAGGGCTTGGTCATCTATTGCAATCTGTTCGAAATTGACCCAGACACTAGAGGGGCCTCGTGGTACCGAGTTCGTGGCTGCAGTTTGCAAAGGGTCTTGAGCATGTTCAGGATTCGCTAAAAGCTTCGCGATTGGTGTTATCGCGAATACGAGAGGTGTTGTCGCGAACACGAGATGGCACGAGCGCGGTGGTTGAGGAGAAAAGTGCCGTCAACCTTGCGGGGCGCCTAGTCTGGGGAAGGAGCGCACCTTCCAACCGTACCTACAGCTCACTGTGTCGTTCTGGTTGGTGCGAATTTATATTCACTCCAAGGCTCACTACATCTGTCTGCTCCACTTCATACGAGTGTAAGACCGTGGGAGTACTTAGTGCAGGTCTCAGTCGTCTTGCTGACCTAGCTTCGAGTTCACGTAGGATCTGGCTACGAAGAATGTAGGCTACGATCAACTCTTTAGATCTAGTTTCGAGCATGGAAGCTTGTTGGTGGATGATGGTGGACTAAACAATGCACGACTGAGTGGTCGGGGTTAAGCATGCTAACTCCACACACTGACGTCTTTACCTTTCTCTTCGCGACACGCGACATTGCTCGACATTGCTCGAGACCAGCACCGCAATGGCCGAAGACGACATGCAGATCAATGCCCAACGCGCCAAGCAGCTCACAGAGAACCTCGCAGGCATAATATCTCGCATCACAGCCGCCAACAAGTCCAACAGAAATGTACCTACCCCACACTCTACCCTCTCCATGTACTCACTTACTCACACCCACTTCCCAGGTCCGCCTCATCGCCGTGTCTAAGCTCAAACCTGCAAACGACATCCTCGCCCTGCACCAGCCTCCCAACCCTCTCCACACTCACTTCGGCGAAAACTACGTGCAAGAGTTGCTCGAGAAGTCCAAGATCCTCCCGCGCTCGATACAATGGCACATGATCGGCGGTCTGCAGTCGAACAAATGCAAACAACTAGCAGAGCAGATACCCAATCTGTGGTGCGTGAGTAGTGTGGACAGCGAGAAGAAAGCGAACGAGCTGGAGAAAGGGCGGAAGGCGCTACTTGAGAAGGACGATGGCCAAGAGAAATTGCGCGTCATGGTACAGGTCAATACAAGCGGCGAGGAGTCGAAGTCTGGCGTTGAGCCTGCTGATACGTTGGGGTTGTGCAAGCATGTGCTGGAGAAGTGTCCGCACTTGCAGCTGCTGGGGCTTATGACGATTGGGGCGATTGCGAGGAGTAAGGAAACGACAAAGGAGAATGAAAATGAGGATTTTGTCAAGTTGACGGAGGTGAGGGATAACGTGGCGAAGGATTTAGGGTGGGAAGAGGGAAAGCTCGAGTTGAGTATGGGTATGAGTGCGGACTTTGAGGGTGCGATTGGGATGGGGAGCGATGAAGTTAGAGTGGGCAGCGAGATCTTTGGGCAGAGGCCGCCGAAGAAAGATGCGGTCATTAAGGAGAAGGAGGCGGAGGAGAAGAGCTGATACGGTCATAAACGCGAGGGCGACTCAGGAGAACACCCGATGTCTGATGCGAGGGTGAAGGATGTCTTGCGTGAGGGGTGCAGACAGTGTAAGCACACCGATTCCTGATTATCAATGTTCGCATATGGTCCACCAACTTTCCTACCACTTTTCGTCCATCTCATCTTGCTTGGAACGGCCCCTCCTTGATGTTGTTTTTATTTTGTCGCCCGTATCACGTGGCAATGGTCCCGCTTTCAGACTTTGTATATACTCCCGCTCCTCTACCGTCTCCCACCCACCAGCCACATTCTGACCGACTTTTGGACCGCATTTATTGCTACATCACATTGTGCACAGGCTAATAATACTCCTCACAGGCGATCGATTGGTGAAAAGTTCATTCCGCATCACATCGACGGCTCGCAAAGACGATGGATCCTCTAGCACAACCAGCACCTGCTGTCCAACCACCAGAGGCGCCAGCGGTAGCAGCGTAAGCAGGAACTGTACAAGCACCAGAGATGCAGTTGGTTGCTCCTCGTCAAGGCACTGCTGACCGCTTCTGCATGCAACTGTAAAGTATCCAATCCTTCCACACAACTGCCCTTCTAACGCAAGCAGTCTCCGAGGTCAAGGCGTCGAGATCGTCGTCGGTCAAGCTCGTCTCAACGGTACATAAAGTCAGCGTACGGACTACCCGTGTGACACACTGACATGATACATCCTCAACAAAGGCGTCGGACAGGTATGGAACCTTCCGCGAACCCTCGTCTCGCACTTCTCCACCGTCCTCCGCGACGTATGCAACCGTCAATACCCCACACCCGCAACCCACGACTACCGCATCACACTCCCGTACACCGACCCCATCATCTTCGACCTGTTCGTCGAGTACATGTTCTACGGCCGCTACACCCTCGACGCCAACGCGTCCCGCATGCTGCGAAATGCAACTGTGGGATTTGCTACACAAGCCTGGGCTCTAGGCGAAGTGCTCAAAGCCGCAGATTTCAAAACATACGTCATGTCTCGCCTATACCACTTCTACGTCGAGCACCCCATCCCCGAGCCCGTCACACCAGCCGATGTGCGCTACGCATGCACACATAGTCCTGCCGGCTCGAGCCTCCGCCTCCTCTTCTTCGACATCGTCACCACGCACTTCGCCAACCCGGGGCGTGTGCTCGGCGACGTTGGCGAGTGGGATGCAGTCATGCAAGACCATCCTGACCTGCGGAGGCACTCGCTTCGCGGTCGTCGATCGGGTAGTCCCCGGGTGGACCGCCTGGTGGCTACATGGACGTTGGGGTTGCGAGAGAGACTGCGTGTGTGGGTCGGATGGTGCCGGCGAAGAGGAAGGCGGATGAGATGGCGGTCAAGGAGGAGGCTGGAGAAGACGGGGAGGTGGGGTCTGGTCGTGTGGTTCTTAGCCCGTGGACGTTGTTGGGGGGTTTCAAGCTGACGGCCCCACCTCCTTGGCGCTTGTGAATTGGTAGCTGGATGTCGTCAAGGTGGTATTGCTGAGGATCTTGGAGTCTGGAGTAGGTAGCTGGATATCGTCGCGTGACGTGAAAGAATACAATGCAAAGAATTCACACGAAGCGGGAGTATCTCACGGTCCCAAATACCCCTAATTTTACCTGTTTTGCAGTACTGAAGTACACCTCGATAGCGTATCAATAGTCAAAAGGGGCACAACGCGCGTCCCCCAATCCTACCAGCCCATCCACACAAAGTCTACCACGGCGTACACTCCGCAATCCCAGTATGTGTATCCACCGTACCTGCATCCAACCCGTCAGCACTCCCATCCCCTCTCCCTCATCCAAAAATACTTACAGCTCTCAATCAAACTGCACGTCTCAACAATCTGCCAATGGTCATCCACGCACTGAAGGATGAGATCCATATCCGTTCTCTCTCTGCGTGGTCCTGCGAGGATTGTGAGCACGATGGGATGTGGGGTGGGGTGGGGACGTACGGCAGCGGTATTCTGGGGTCCTGCAGAGGCTCTTGTCGGTACCGTTTGCGGCGGTGGGGGTGGATAGGAGGAGGAGGGTTGTGGTGGTGAGGAGGGTTGCGAGGAACTTCATTTTGGGGGTTGGGTTAGGAGTGGTTGTTGGGGAGTTTTGGATTTGGTGGGTGGGTGGTTGTGAGGCTTGCGAGGAATGTTTTTCGATGCAAAAAGAGGTGTGTTTTGTTGCGTATGGGTGGGATTCGGCTTGTTTAATAGTCACTGCTGCGTGTGCGGGGACCCGTGGCCCATACAGCTCAACACCCATCCGACGCTGCTGGTACACTATTTTAGGGTATGCGAACCGTGGTACCTCTACTCCCTGGACCCACAGCAGGCGCATCCCGTGGATGTTCTGTGTGCAATAGTATCCGAAACCGGTCCACTGTTCGATTACCAGTGGTCTATCACGCAAATCAAGAAAATATCTGCGCCCAAGATCGTCAAAACTTCACAAGAGCAAGTAGGTTGAACAGCATTGCAGTACTCCATTCAACGCACAAATGAGACATCCGGCTAAGTGTGCCACGATCAATGTTCCCCTGAGCACATGTGAACGTTCTCGTCGTGCTCAAGGTATTCTACCGCGAGGCGTCATACGACACCATTGAGGAGACGCTCAGCCTCCGCCTTCCCAGCATCAACCAAATCCCCAATATCATCCAAACCGACCGTTCCGTTGAGCAGACGCTCAACTTCCTCCTTCCCAGCATTAATCGCCTGCCCTATATCATCCCCAGCGATCCATTGGCGCTCAAGTATCCCACCCTTCCCATTCTTCTTACAATCAATCAAACAATCATACATAGCTACCGTCTTCGCACGACCTGTCCATGCATCATCAGCCCTTTCCTTCTCCCTTTCTCCAATCCTCTTCCCCAGTACAAAACTTACAAATTTCATTAGCGCCGCATTTCTTGACTTCCTTCCACTTTCCGCGTACGCTTTCTCGAAGAGTGTTTTGATCTGTGGGATGGATGTTAGAGAGGAAAGGGAGGGGAGGGAGGAGAGGGGTTACGGTAGGTGAAGTTTAGTTCGTAGGCGGAGCATTAGATGGGGCTTTTCTCGGTTGTGGGGGTGAGGAGGG
>Ga0265780_10003811_pt1 | contig 19656 bp, 14 predicted proteins | sample P1T30metagenome_FD_192432 | JGI IMG/M metagenome (GOLD analysis project Ga0265780, IMG submission 192432) | Plant litter microbial communities from East Loma Ridge, Irvine, California - P1 T30 | ecosystem: Environmental > Terrestrial > Plant litter > Unclassified | place: USA: California...
CGGCACGACTTCCGCATCGGCGAGGGCGAAGGTCCCGCGGTCGCGCGTCACATGAGCGTCACCGGCGGGTGACCGACTATGTCCGCCGGGCGCTGGTAGCCTCCGCCACCCCGCCGGCACAGGCCGCGGCCGCTCAGCTCGCCGATCTGGGCGACTGGGTCGAGCCCGAGGAGGCGGACGTGGTCATCGCGCTCGGCGGTGACGGGTTCATGTTGCAGACGCTCCATGCGATGCTGGAACGGCGCAAGCCCGCTGTCCCGGTCTTCGGGATGAATCTGGGTACCGTCGGCTTCCTGATGAACGAGTGGCGGCATCACGGCCTCGAAGACCGCCTTTCGCGCGCCAAGCCGTTCAAGGTCACGCCGCTCAGTATGACCGCGACCGGGATCGACGGACGCACCCTCACCCTCCCCGCGATCAACGAAGTCTCGCTGCTGCGCGAGACGCGCCAGACCGCCAAGCTCGAGGTGACGGTCAACGACCGCGTCGTGCTGGCCGAACTGGCCTGTGACGGCATCCTCGTCGCGACCCCGGCAGGCTCGACCGCTTACAACCTCTCCGCGCAGGGCCCGATCCTGCCGCTTGGTTCGGGCATGGTCGCGCTGACGCCGATCAGCCCTTTCCGTCCGCGGCGCTGGCGCGGCGCGATCCTGCCCGACAAGGCCCGGATCGGCATCCGCGTGCTCGACCCCGGCAAGCGCCCCGTCTCCGCGGTCGCCGACCAGCGCGAGATCCGCGACGTGGCACAGGTCGACATCTGCATGGACCGTGCGCGTGAACTCACCCTGCTGTTCGATCCCGAGCATGCGCTCGACGACCGCATCACGATGGAACAGTTCGCAGCATAGCCCCGGCCCCGGCGCAATTTGTTGCAGAAATCGACAAAAACCGGGTTGCATCGTCCAACTGGCCGTTTATAGAGCCGCCTCCGGCAACGTTCCCTGATAGCTCAGCGGTAGAGCTCTCGACTGTTAATCGAGTGGCCGTAGGTTCGAATCCTACTCAGGGAGCCATTTTCAAGCCGCGAGATCTCGCTTCTGGCGAGACGCCCCGCGCCAGACCGCGGCAAGATCCCCCGATACACTATTTGCAATACAACCCTCACGGCACGCATCCCGCGCGTCCGACCGGCGTTGACCCCTGACGACCAGAGCGATTGGGGCAGACGATGAAATCGGTGATTCTCCCGGGCGGCGAGACGGTGCCAGCCCTGGGCCAGGGAAGCTGGATGATGGGCGAGCGCGCCGATCGTCGCGAGGCCGAAACCGCAGCGTTGCGCGCAGGCGTCGAGTGCGGGATGACGCTGATCGACACGGCGGAGATGTACGGCGACGGCGCCGCCGAAACGCTGATCGGTGATGCGCTCCACGATGTCCGCGACACGCTGTTCCTCGTCAGCAAGGCCTATCCCCAGAACGCCTCGCGCGATCGCCTCACCGCCGCCTGCGAGGCGAGCCTTGGGCGGCTGAGGACCGACCGGCTCGACCTGTATCTGCTGCACTGGCGCGGGTCGGTACCGCTGGCCGAGACGGTCGAGGCGATGGAACACCTCAAGGCGGCGGGCAAGATCCGGCACTGGGGCGTCAGCAATCTCGATACGCAGGACATGGCCGAGCTCGCTGCGGCGGGCGGACAGGGCTGCGCGACCGACCAGATCCTCTACAACCTGACCCGGCGTGGTCCCGAGCATGACCTGCTCCCCTGGCTCGACCGTCACGACATTCCCGTCATGGCCTATAGTCCGGTCGAACAGGGCCGGCTCCTCGCTGATCCGGAACTGGCGCGGATCGCGCGCGACATCGGTGGGACGCCCGCGCAGGTCGCGCTCGCCTGGGTGCTGCAACGTCCCGCGACGATCGCGATTCCGAAGGCCGCGAACATCGCGCATGTCCGCGAAAACCGGGCGGCCGCCGATCTCGTGCTGTCGGCCGAGGATCTTGCCGCGCTCGACACGGCCTTTCCCCGCCCGCGGTCACCACAACCGCTCGAGATGCTCTGAGCGCGGCATGGCCGGCAGCACGCCCCCCAAGGCCTATCCGACGACCCCCGACGGCCGCTATTTCGTCGTCCGCGGCCGATTGTGGCGGTGCGCGGATCCGTCGCTGCCCGAAGCCGATCGTGCCGAGTTGGTGCGGGCGCTGATGGCGGCGCGACGCGCGGTCGGCGTGGCCCGACGTCGGGACGATACCGACGCGGTCGCCGCTGCACGTGCCGACGTCGATGCGGCCAAGCATGGGCTCGGCGAACGCGGCCCGGTCTGGTGGCATGACGGGTCGCCCGACTATAACCGCCACATGGCCGCCAACACCCCCTATGCGGCATGGTTCGCGGGAATTTCGCCCTCGATCTGAGCCGATGCGGCGACTGGTACGTTGAACAGCAATGATAGTGACGACCCTGCGAGCCCGGCTCGCGTCCGGCGCGATGCCGCTTGCACTTCTCCTGACGAACGGTGCCGCCGGTGCCCAGCCCGCCCAGACTGCGTCGAAACGCGCCGCGCTGACTGCCAAGCCGAGCGCTGCACCCGCTGCGATCGGCGGCGTCGTCATCAGCCGGCAGGCCGTGACGGACGCGACCGTCCGCGCGGTCTACACCAAGGCGAAGTGGCGTGCGGTCTGGTCGGATGCAGACGTCGCGGCGCTCAACACTGCACTCGGCGACCGCAGCCGTCACGGGCTCGATCACGTCGCCTTCCTGCCCGACCTGCCCGCCGACGCGGCCCCGGCGGATATCGACGTCGCCCGCACACGCGTCGCGCTCGCCTATGCCGGTGCGCTGGCAAGGGGCCGCGTCGATCCGGCGACGCTGCATCAGGTCTATACCCTGCCGCGACCCAGCGTCGATCTCGCCACCGGGCTGGTCGCCGCAATCGCGCGGCACAAGGTCGACGACTGGCTCGAAAGCTTGGCGCCGCAGGATGCCGACTATCGCCTGCTGTCCAATGCCTATCGCGTCTTCAGCGAGAAGGCGCTCACCGCACCATCCGGTCCGGCACCGCTCGAGCCGCCCACCCAGACGGGCGCTGCCGCGCTGATCCGCGTCGGCACCCGCGATCCGCGCGTCGCGACGATCGTCGAGCAGCTGGTCGAGAGCGGCTATCTCCTGACGCCCGGCCCCGTCGCCGCGCCGACGCTGGTGCAATCCGCCTCGACCATCGCCGGCCTCCAGCCGGCCACCCCGTCCAGCGCCCCGGTCTATACGCAGGCGATCGCCGACGCGATGAAGGGGCTGCAGACGGATTACGGGATCGCCGCGGACGGGATCGTCGGGCCCGAGACGCTCAAGGTCCTGAACCTCGGACCCGGTGACCGCGCGCGCGCGCTCGCGGTGGCGCTGGAGCGGCGGCGCTGGCTCGAGCGGACGCCCCCGGCGACGCGGATCGACGTCAACACCGCCGCCTCGCAACTGCGCTATTACCGCGACGGCGTGCTGGTCGATCAGCGCAAGGTGATTGTCGGCGAACCCGGTCGCGAGACGCCGGCCTTGTCGTCGCCGATCTACCGCCTCGTCGCCAACCCGACCTGGACCGTGCCCAAGTCGATCCAGAACGGCGAGATGGCCAATGTCGACGATGCCTATCTGCAGGAGCACAACATGGTCCTGCGCGACGGCTGGATCGTCCAGCAGCCCGGCCCGAGCAATGCGCTCGGCCTCGTCAAGTTCGACATGGCGAACGACCAGGCGATCTATCTGCACGACACGTCCGCCCCCGGGCTGTTCGACCGCAGCCAGCGGCATCTGAGCCATGGCTGCGTCCGCGTCGAAGATGCGATCGGGTTCGCGCAGATGCTCGCCGACGACCAGGGCGTCACCGAGGCATGGCAGACCGCGCAGGCGTCGGGCGAGATGCAGTTCGTCCCGCTGCCGCGCCGCATCCCGGTGCGGCTGCTGTACGAGAATGTCTACGTCGGCGACGCCGGCAACGTCGCCTTCCGTACCGATCCCTATGGCTGGAACGATCCGGTCGCCGAACAGCTCGGGTTCGAGCGATCGGCGGCGCGGCGTGCCGAGGCCCGCGACATCGATATCGGCCCGTGATCGTGGGGCGCGACTAGCCCCTGCTCGCGGCGATGTACCGCGTGACGTTGCCGGTCAGCACGTCGAGCGGGACGTTGCCGCCGGCGAGCACCGCTTGGTTGAAGTCGCGCACGTCGAACCGCGTGCCCAGCGCCGCCTTGGCGCGGGTCCGCTGCGCGACGATCTCGGTCTGGCCGATCTTGTAGCCACAGGCCTGACCCGGCCAGGCGCAATAGCGCTCGACCTCGCTCACCGCGTTGCTCATCGGCAGTCCGGTCGCGGCGACGAATTCGCGCAACGCCTGTTCACGCGTCCAGCCCATCGCATGGATCCCGGTGTCGACCACCAGCCGTACCGCACGCCATGACAGTCCCATGAAATAGCCGAGCCGCCCCGCCGCATCGCCGTCATACAGGCCAAGCTCGTCGGCAAGCTGTTCGGCGTAGAGCGCCCAGCCCTCGGTATAGGCATTGAACGCCAGCACCGATCGGATCAGCGGCAGCTGCTGCGCATATTCCCCCTGCCAGACATGGCCGGGAATGCCCTCGTGGAATACCAGGTCGGGGATCGTGACGCGGTTGTGGATCGTGGGATCGCCCAGATTGACCCAGATCTTGCCCGGGATCGATCCGTCGAGCGCGCCCGGCCCGCCATAGGCGGCGGGCGCCCCCGCCTCCTGCGCGAGCGGCATCCGCCGGATCTCGAGCTTGGCGGTCACCAGCGTGCGGAACGCCTTTGGCAGGCGCGGGCGGATCGCATCGATCCGCCCCTGCATATAGGCGACGATCTGCTGCCGACCGGCATCGTCGTTGGGAAAGGCGATCTCCGGCCGACGCTGCAATTCGGCCGCGCGCTCCGCCACCGTCCCCTTGGTCAGCCCGAAGTCCTTGAGGATCCCGTCCATCTGCGCCTGCAGCTCGACGAGCTGCTCACGCCCCAGCGCATGGATCTCCGCCGGGCTCCGCCGCGTCGTCGTCCCCGCGCGCAGCCCCCAGCCATACCAGGCCGCGCCATGCGGGCGCGATCCCAGCCCGGCGACGTCGGTTGCGACCGCGCGCTGCGCGGTGAGTTCGGCGATCTGCCGCTCGAGCGCGGGGCTGACCGCATCGCGGACGATCTGCGTCGCACGCCGGGTCCAGTCGCCGGGGATCGCCTGCGTCTTGCGCGCGAGCGGCCCGATCAGCGGACCGTCGACCGCCGCCGCCTCGGCCAGCGTACGTCGCATCCCGGCCAGCGTCTTGTCGAGCAGGAAGCTAGGCGGCACCAGGCCCTGCTCGCGCGCGGTGCGCACCCTGCCCGTCTCGTCATCGAGCTGCTTCGCCATCGCCGCCACGCGCGCGAGATAGGCCTCGGCATCCGCCGCAGTGCGCAGCGGCTGATCGCCGTCGAGCAGTTGCGGCACGTCCAGCCACGCGCCGACATTCTGGATGACGGCATAGGGCGTGTTGCGCCAGTCGCCGATCGTCGCGACGCCGTAGGGCAGCGCCATCCCGTCCAGCGCGGTCTGGAACGCGCTCTGCGTCACCGCAATGCTGGTCAGCGTCGCCTGGTCGATCCCGTCGCGCGGCAGCCGGCCGAGCGCCGCCAACCCGTCGGTGAGGACGCGTCGCCGCGCCGCGATGCCCGCCGGCGACCGGTCGTCGAGCTGCCCCCGCAACGCCGCATGCGCGCCGGTGTCGAGGCCGAGCCCGGTCGCCTTGCCGGGATCGAGCGTCAGCAGCTGCCACGCGAGCCGGTCGAGAAGAGTCGCCGCGTCGGCGGATGTCGACGAGCGGCCGGCAGTCTGTGCGGAGACGGGTGCTGCGGCGAGCGTGGCCGCGATGCCGGCAAGCGCGTCGCGACGGCGGAACAGGGGTTGGTTCATCCGCGAAACATGGACTCGCCATCCGCCGCGGTCAAACGCACCGCCTTCCCATCACGGTGGACAAACACCCGCCGCCGCCTAGAGGTCGGCGCGGAAAGGGCTGAGCCACGTGACGATCGGACTGAAGGACATCGCTGCACGCGCAGGCGTCTCGATCGCAACGGTGTCGCGCGTCCTGTCGGGCAAGCCCGTCCGCCCCGCCTATCGCAGCCGGGTCGACGATGCGCTCGCCGCGCTCGACTATCGCCCCAATCTGGCGGCGCGGCGGCTGCGCTCGATGCGCGCGAGCGTGATCGGGCTGATCGTGCCCGATATCGGCAACCCCTTCTTCGTCGCCTTCGTCCAGGCGGTCGAGGGCTATGCCTGGCGCGAGGGGCTGCGCGTCATCCTGTGCAACAGCGGCGAGGATCCCGCCCGCGAACGCCACTACCTGCAGCTGCTCGAGGACGAGCGCGTATCGGGCATCATCCTCGCCCCGACGCGCGCGGGCGGCGTGCCGGACACCGCGACGCCGCTCGTGCTGGTCGATCGCGTCGAGGGAACGCCGCCCGTCGACAGCGTCAAGCTCGACAATGCCGGCGCGGCGGGCGCGCTGGTCGACGCGCTGCACGCATCCGGCTGTCGGCGGATCGTCGGCCTGTTCGGCGAGCGCGGCAGCACCGCGGTCGACCGCCGTCACGGCTATGCGGCGGCGCTCGACCGCCACGCGCTTCCAGCCCGGATCATCGACGTCCCGCACGAGCCCGCGGCGCGCGCGGCCTGCGTGCGGACCGCGCTCGCCGACACCGCCTGCGACGCGGTGCTGGTCGGCGACACGTTCCTGATGCTCGAGGCGGCGGTCGTGTTGCGCGCCCGACCCGATCCGCAGGCATCGCCCGTCCGGCTCGCAGGGTTCGACGACGCCGCCTGGCTGCGCCTGCTCGACGCCGCACCGATCGTCGTTGAGCAGCCGGTCGACGAGATGGCGCATGCCGCGCTGGCGCTGCTCGTCGAACGGATGAGTGGTGCGCAGCGCGACGCTGTCCGGCTAGTCTTCAACGGGACGATCGTCAGCCCCGCCTGAGCTTCAGGCGGCGGCGGCGATCGCGGTGTGGCCGCGCGTCGGGCGGAACCGGCCGCTGCGCAGCGCGGTCTCGATATCCTCGAGACTTGCGCCCGCCGTCTCGGGCACGAAGAACAGCACGAACACGAATGACGCAAGATTGACCCCGGCATAGACCCACATCGTCGAGCCCAGCCCGATCGCATGGACCAGCGACAGCGCGGTGCCCGTGACGATCAGGTTGCTGCCCCACAGCATCGCCGCGTGCAGCGCGGTCGCGGGGCCGCGCATCGCCAGCGGGAACATCTCCGCGCCGAGCAGCCAGCCGCACACCTGGATGCCGCCCGAATTGAACAGCATGAACGCCAGCAGGAAGCCGATCGTCAGCCAGCCCTGCCACCCGCCATGCGCGCCGCTGGCGAACATGATGCCGAGCCCGATCAGGCTGACGACCGATCCCGGGATCATCACCAGCATCAGCCGCCGCCGCCCGATCCGGTCGACGAACAGACAGCCAAGCAATGTCATCACCGCATAGACGATCGCGACGCCGAGGCTGGCGAGCAGCGCCGACTCCTTGCCGAACCCCACCCCCGACAGGAAGGTCGGCGCGTAGTAGATCATCATCTCCAGCCCGCCGCACTGGGTGAAGAACGCGACGCCCAGCGCCGCGATCAGCGCCGGTCGCGCCCAACTCTGGCGAATGCCGCGCCAGCCGCTATCGGCCGGATCCGCGTCGGTCGTCGCATCGCGGATCTGGGTGACTTCGTGGCGGATCTCGCGGCGTGTGGTCCGCACGCGGCGCAGCACGTCGATCGCGGCGTGGATGCCGATATTCTCCGCGGCCCAGCGCGGGCTGCGCGGCATGAACGCCATCGCGACGAAGACGATCGCGGCGGGGATCGCGGCGACCGCGACCATCGTCCGCCAGCTCCAGACGTCGTGCAGACCGAACCCGACGATGCTGGCGAGCAGGATTCCGACGCCGATCGCGACGTTGAACATCGTCACCAGATTGCCGCGACGATGCTGCGGCGCGAGTTCGGAGATGTACATCGGCACGACCTGCGTCGATCCGCCGACCGCCATGCCCAGGAACACACGCGCGGTGATCAGCGCGCCGACGCTCGGCGCCATCGCGCAGGCGATCGCGCCCAGCGTGAACAGCGCGCTCACCCCCATCACCGACAGCTTGCGGCCGATCCGCTCGGACAGCCAGCTCGTCGCCAGCGCACCGATCACCGCGCCCGCCAGGATCGCCGCGGTGACGATCTCCTGCATACGGTGATCCAGCCCGAACTCGTCGGTGATCGACAGCAGCGCCCCCGATATGATCCCCGTGTCATAGCCATAGAGCGCCCCGCATACCGCGGCGACGAACGCTGCGGTCCGCAGCACCCGGTCGCCATTGGCATAGGGTTCGGGAATTCTTGGCTCGTTGCGCGCCGTCAGGCTGCGCCGCGTCAGGGATGGGGCGATGCTGTGATCTGTCAAAACGTGGAGGACTCCGTGGTCGTTGAAAGGGTGTTCAGCGGGGGCGCAGCGCGAAGCGGCGACGCCAGGACGGCAAGCGGATCTGCTCGCGCGCCCAGGTCAGCAGACCGGCACCGATGATGACGGCGATGCCGGCAAAGGTCGGCAGGTCGACGCTCTGGTGAAACACGGTGTAGCTGAGCGCGACCGCCCAGATCATCTGGCTGTATTGCGGCGGCGCGATCCGGCTGACCGCGACGCGTTGCGCCGCCAGCATCAGCAGCGCCTGACCGAGGATCGCGAGCAGGCCATAGCCGGCGAGCAGGACCATCTCGGCCCCGTTCGGCCAGCGGAACGCCTGCAGCCACAACAGCGCCGCGCCGTTGATCACCAGCGGTCCGATCAGCCCCGCGCCGAGCATCGACACGCGCTTCTCGCCCGCCCCGCCGGCGCGAAACAGCACGATGACGATCGCGCTCGACAGTGCGCACAGCATCGCCGCGCCATGCCCAAGGTCGAACGCGCGCAGCCCGGGACGCAGCACCATCAGCACACCCACGAAGCCGATCGCCACCGCCGCCCAGCGCCAGGCACCGACCTGCTCCTTCAGGAACAGCATCGACAGCAACGTCACCAGCATCGGCATCAGGAAGATCAGCGCGAACGCCTCGGGCATCGGCAGGCGCGTGAAGGCGACGACGCTCGACAGGCCGCTGATCGACGATCCGATCGCGCGCGCCAGCCATAGCGAGCGTCGCGTCGCGCTTAACACGTCAAGCAGACGGTCGCCGGGCGTGCGCACGAACGGCAAGGCGACCAGCCCGAGCAGCGCACCGGTGAACGTCACCTGGAACGGGCTGAACGCGCCTTCGAGCAGCCGCACCGACGCGTCGCTGAATGCGAAGGCGGCGTAAGCGAGGAACGCCAGTGGCACACCACCGATGGCCGCCAGACGCGCGCCATGGCTCTGAATGGTAAGATCGATGCTCAATTGCGTCTCTCGGGCTGGCGTGGACGGTGACGACTCCCCGGAGCCGCGGGCACGAGCGAACGCCGCCACCGCCCCGACGTCACCGGATGGCGGGGCGGCACACAGCTCTGTCTCTTTGCGTATCCCGCTCCTACCGATTGGGCGTGCATGACGCAACAGAAAACGTTTTCTGTTTTGACCTGGCACGTCGGTACTACTGCGCTTCGGCCGCGCGCAATTGCGGCTTGGCGCAGCTGACGGTACGACCGGGCGATCACCCGTGACGATGAGGATATCCTATCGCAATGAAGCTAGCCGATCTGGCCGTGCTCGCCGGCGTTTCGACCGCAACCGTGTCACGCGCGCTGGCCGGGCATTCGTCCGTCAATGCGCAGACCCGCGCACGCATCCAGGCGCTGGCGCAGGAACATGACGTCCGTCCCAACCAGCTCGCGCGCAACCTGCGGCTGAAGAGCACCGGCGCGATCGGGCTGGTCCTGCCACTCGGCCATGCCCGCACGCAGCATCTCACCGATCCGTTCTTCCTGACCTTGCTCGGGCTGCTCGCCGATCTGCTGGTCGAGCGCGGCTATGACATCCTGTTGTCGCGGGTCATCCCCGACGGCGACGACTGGCTCGACCGGCTGGTCGACAGCGGCCGCATCGATGGCCTGCTCCTCGTCGGCCAGTCCGACCAGGGGGCGGTGATCGAACGCGTATCGCACCGCTATGCGCCGCTGGTCGTGTGGGGCGCGTACCGGGCGGACCAGAACCATCTGACGATCGGCTCGGACAATGTCGCGGGGGGCCGACTCGCGGGCCGCCGCATGATCGACCAGGGCCGGTCGCGGCTGATGTTCGTCGGTGACCCCGCCCCGCCCGAATTCGCCGATCGCCACGCCGGGTTCGCCGCCGCCGCCGCGGAGGCGGGGCTGGCGTGCGAGCTGCTCGAAACGCCGATGACCCCGGAGGCCGTGCACGCGGCGATGGCGCAGCGGCTCGCCGCCGCGCCGCCCCCCGACGGCATCTTCGCCGCGTCCGACGTCGCCGCGATGAGCGTGCTGCGTGCGCTCGCCGAAGCCGGGATCGACGTCCCCGCCACCACCGCGGTGATCGGCTATGACGACGTCACGCTGGCCGCGCATACCTCGCCCGCGCTCACGACCATCCGCCAGGATCTCGCCGAGGGCGCCGCGCTGATGGTCGATCGCCTGATGCAGCGGATCGCGGGCCATGCGACCGGATCCGCGATCGTCACCCCCGTCCTGATCGAGCGCCAGTCCGCCTGAACCGCTCCGCCTGAGCCGCTTCGCAATCGATTGCATAAGGAGTCTTGCAATCGATTGTGAAAAGCGTATGAGGCGATTCTGGGCTTCATAGAAAGCCACCGCGCAGGGAGGATATCATGAAAGCACGTTACGTTTTGCTCGCCGGAATCGCCGCCACGTCCTTCACGACGGTGGCCGCAGCGCAGACCACGCCCATCCAGGACGCGCCCGTTCAGGCCGCACCCGCACCGGGCGATCAGCCAGTCGACACCGCCGCGACTGCAGCGCCGATTGACGGCCAGGACGACATCGTCGTCACCGCAGTCGCGCGTGGCACCAACCGCCTCAACACCTCGATCACGACCAGCTCGATCGGCTCCGACGCGCTGATCCAGCTCGCGCCGCGCACCTCGGGCGAGCTGCTGCGCAACCTGCCCGGCATCCGCGTCGAAGCCTCGGGCGGTGACGGCAACGCCAACATCTCGGTCCGCGGCCTACCGGTCGCTTCGGGTGGCTCGAAGTTCCTCCAGCTCCAGGAAGACGGCCTGCCGATCCTCGAATTCGGCGACATCACCTTCGGCAATGCCGACATTTTCCTGCGCGCCGATTTCAACGTCCGCACGGTCGAGTCGGTCCGCGGCGGCTCCGCCTCGACCTTCGCGTCCAACTCGCCGGGCGGCGTGATCAACTTCATCTCGAAGACCGGCGAACAGGAAGGCGGCGCGTTCCAGCTGTCGAGCGGGCTCGACTACCGCGAATTCCGCGTCGATTTCGACCAGGGCGGCAAGCTCTCGGACAGCGTCACCTATCATGTCGGCGGCTTCTACCGGATCGGCGACGGCCAGCGCGAAGTCGGCTTCGACGGCGTCAAGGGTGGCCAGCTCAAGGCGAACATTACCAAGTCGTTCGGCAATGGCGGCTATGTCCGGCTCTACGGCAAGTATCTCGACGACCGCGCGATCGGCTATCTCCCCAACCCGGTCCGCGTCACGGGCAGCAACAGCGACCCCGATTACAGCAGCATCGCCAATTTCTCGATCAACAACGGCACGCTGCATAGCGCCAACATCCGTACCGCGCAGACGCTCGACGGCAACAACCGGCTGACCACGCGCTCGATCCGTGACGGCCAGCACCCGGTCGTCTATTCGGCGGGCCTCGAGACGCAGATCCCGCTCTCGGACGACTGGAACATCGTCGAGCGGTTCCGCTATGCCGACATCTCGGGCGGCTTCACCTCGCCCTTCCCCGCCAGCGTCGATTCGGCGCAGTCGATCGCCAACGGCATCGGCGGCGCGGGCGCACAGCTCTTCTACGCCAGCGGTGCGCAGGCCGGTCAGCGCATCGGCGACCCCGCCTCGCTCAACGGCAACGGTTTGCTTGCCAACGTCGTGCTGTTCGATGTCGACCTGAAGAGCCTCAACAACATCACCAACGACATCCGCCTGAACGGCTCGCTGCCGTTCGCCGGCGGATCGCTCGCGGTCACTGGCGGCTTCTATGCCTCGCGGCAGGACATCAGAAGCGACTGGCTGTGGACCTCGTCCGTCCAGACCGTCGCGGACAACGGCCGCTCGGAACTCGTCGACGTCCGCACCGCGGCGGGCGTGCCGGTCACGCAGAACGGCGTGCCCGGCTATTCGGCGAGCTTCTTCGGCAATTGCTGCCGCCGTTCCTATGATCTCGACTACACGACCTACGCACCGTTCGCGCAGCTCGGGCTCGAGCTCGGCCGGTTCAACATCGACGGGTCGCTGCGCTACGATTTCGGTCGCGCACGCGGCAGCGTCGCCGGCTCCGATCTCGGCGCCGCGTTCGGCAGCGGCATCACGACGTTCGACATCAACGGCGACGGCGTGATCTCGGCCGCCGAGCGTCAGGTCGCGGTGATCCCCAACGCCCGCTCGCCGCTCGATTACAACTATGACTACCTGTCCTATTCGGGTGGCGTGAACTTCCGCCTGACCGACAGCACCGCGGTGTTCGGTCGCTACAGCCGCGGCGGCCGTGCCAATGCCGATCGCCTGTTGTTCGGCCCCTCGATCAACACCGCGACGGGCGGGCTGACCGACCAGGGCGCAGCGGTCGATTTCGTCCGCCAGCTCGAAGGCGGGTTCAAGTTCCGCCAGGGCGGCGTCTCGCTCTACGCCACCGGCTTCTGGGCGCGCACCGAGGAACAGAATTTCGAGGCGACGACGCAGCGCTTCTTCAACCGCGAATATGACGCCAAGGGCGTCGAGATCGAGGGCCGGATCGCACGCGGGCCGTTCTCGCTCTCGGCCGGCGGCACCTATACCGATGCCGAGATCACCCGCGACGTGCTCAACCCCGGGGTCGAGGGCAACCGCCCGCGCCGCCAGGCCAAGTTCATCTATCAGGCGACGCCACAGGTCGATTTCGACCGCGTGACGATCGGCGCGAACGTGATCGGCACGACCGACAGCTATGCGCAGGACAACAACGTCCTCAAGATGCCGGGCTATACGCAGGTCAACGCGTTCGTATCGATCCGCCCGGCGGACAATGTGACGCTGTCGGTGAACGGCAACAACCTGTTCGACGTGAAGGGCATCACCGAAGCCGAGGAGGGTGCGATCCCGACCAACGGCATCGTCCGCGCCCGGTCGATTACCGGTCGCACGATCTCCGCCGCCGTCCGCTTCGGCTTCTGATCGGCTGACCCAGGTGCGCGTATCCTCCCCCACCGAGCGTCGCCTCGCGGCGCTCGGTCCCCGCCTGCGCCGCCAGCTCGAACGCCTGTATGGCAGTACCGGGCTGGCGATCTGGCCGCGGCTCGAGGCGATCCTTCGCGAGCGGGCTGCCGAACGCCCCGCCGCGATGGCTGCCCTCGACGAGGCGCGGCTTGCCGACCCCGACTGGTTCGTCGCGCCCGACATGCTCGGCTATTCGACGTATGTCGACCGCTTCGCCGGGACGGTCGAGGGTCTGATCGGGCATGTCGACCATCTTGAATCGCTCGGTGTCCGCTATCTCCACCTGCTCGCGCTGTTGAAGGCGCGCGAGGGCGACAGCGATGGCGGCTTCGCGGTCGCCGACTATCTGTCGGTCGAACCCCGGCTGGGGACGATGGCCGATGTCGAGCGGCTCGCCGCACGACTGCGCGAGGGGCGGATCAGCCTGTGCGTCGATCTCGCGCTCAACCATACCGCCGACGATCATGCCTGGGCGCAGGCGGCACGCGACGGCGATCCTCACTACCGCGCCTTCTACCACGTCCTCAGCGACGACGAGGCGCAGGCCTATGAGGCCGATCTGCTGCAGGTCTTCCCGACCACCGCACCGGGCAATTTCACGCATGTCCCGGCGATGGGCGGACAGGTCTGGACGACCTTCTACCCGTTCCAGTGGGACCTGAACTGGGCCAACCCGGAGGTCATGCTCGCGATCGTCGACACGATGCTGCGGCTCGCCAATCACGGGTTCGAGGCGTTCCGGCTCGACTCGATCGCGTTCCTCTGGAAGCAGCTCGGCACCGATTGCCGCAACCGGCCGCAGGCGCATTACATCGTCCGCGCACTGCGCGCCGCGCTCGACATCGTCGCCCCCGCGACCTTGCTCAAGGCCGAGGCGATCGTACCGACCGCGCTGGTCCCGCCCTATTTCGGCGCGGACGAGGGGTCGGACTGGGATGGCGGGTTCGAGCCCGAATGCCATCTCGTTTACAACAATTCGCTGATGGTCGCCGGCTGGGTCGGGCTCGCCGAGCAGTCGGCCGCGCTGCCCCACGCGATCGTCGCGGCGAGCGGTGGCCTGCCGCGCGGCGCGAACTGGCTCAGCTATGCGCGCTGCCATGACGATATCGGCTGGGGCGCGGTGATCGGCGACCTTGCCGGGATCGATCCGGACCCCGTCGCGCGGCTGACCATCGCGGCGAAGTTTCTCGACGGCGCGGACGGCAGCTGGGCACGGGGCGAACCGTTCCAGTCGGACGGCTCGGTGCTGCACGGCTCGAACGGGACGATGGCGTCGCTCGCCGGGCTCGAGGCCGCGCGGACCGATGAGGAGCGCGAGCATGCGTTCCGCCGCATCGCGCTGCTAAACGCCCTGTCGATCGCCAGCGGCGGGCTCGCCACGCTCTATATGGGCGACGAGGCCGGCCTGCTCAACGACCACAGCTATCGCGACGATCCCGATCGCGCGCATGAGGGGCGCTGGCTGCACCGCCCGGTGATGGACTGGGACGCGCTCGACCGTGACGCCGCCCGGCGCATCTCCGGCGACATCAGGGCGCTCCGCGCCGCGCGCATCGCCAGTGGCGGGGCCGGCGCACCGGCAACGATCGCCACGTCGACGCCCGCGCTGCTCGGCATCGCCTGTGGCAGCGACCGCGTCTTTCTCAACTTCTCGCCCCACGCGGTCCAGGTCGGCGATCTCGCCGGCTGGCACGACCGGGTGGCGGATACCCCCATCGGACACGACGCCATGATCGGTCCCTGGAGCGTGCTTTGGGCGGGATCGTCGGCATGACCGCCGCCCCGCCGCTGTTCGGCTGCATCGAGGCGGGGGGCACCAAGTTCGTGCTCGGCGTCGCACGCGATCCCGACACCGTCCTCCGGACCGCCCGCATCCCCACCACCACGCCCGACGAGACACTCGGCGCCGCGCTCGAATTCTTCACCGCGGCGCAGGCTGAATGGGGCGCGGTCGACGCGCTCGGCATCGCCTCGTTCGGCCCCGTTGATCTCGATCGCTCGTCACCGGGCTGGGGCCGGATCGTCGGCACGCCCAAGCCGGGCTGGAGCGGCACCGACCTGGTCGGCCCGTTCGCGCGCGCGCTCGACTGCCCGGTCGGGTTCGACACCGACGTCAACGGCGCAATCCTCGCCGAGAGCCTGTGGGGCGCCGCCACCGGCGCCGACATCGCGGTGTACGTCACCGTCGGCACCGGCATCGGCGGCGGTGCGCTGGTCGAGGAACGCCCGGTGCATGGCAGCCGCCACCCCGAAATGGGCCATATCCTCCCCCGCCGGCATCCCGACGACCGCGACTTCGCCGGCACCTGCCCCTTCCACGGCGATTGCCTCGAAGGACTGGCGAGCGGACCCGCGATCGCCGCGCGCTGGGGTGCGTCACTGTCGGAGCTTGGCCCCGATCATCCCGCGCATGACATCGTCGCCTATTATCTCGCCCAGCTGGTCGTCGCGCAGCAGGCGCTGCTGTCGCCGCGGCGGATCGTCCTCGGCGGCGGCGTGCTGGGAACCCCCGGGCTGCTCGACCGGGTTCGCGATCACGCCGCGCGGATGGCGAACGGCTATTTCGGCACCCCCGATTATGCCACCCTCATCGTCGCGCCGGGACTTGGCGACCGCGCCGGACTGCTCGGCGCACTGGCACTCGCACAAAGGGCGCGTCGATGACCAAACCCCGTCTGTCGCTGATCCGCCTCATCGAGATGAATCTCGGCTTTCTCGGGCTGCAATTCTCGTTCGGCCTGCAACAGGCCAACATGGCGCCGATCTACGGCTATCTCGGCGCGGACGAGGCGAGCCTGCCGCTGCTCTGGCTCGCAGGGCCGGTGACCGGGCTGCTGATCCAGCCGCTGATTGGCGCGATGAGCGACCGGACCTCGACCCGGATCGGGCGGCGGACTCCCTATTTCCTCGTCGGCGCGGTGCTGTGCAGCCTGTGCCTGCTCGCCATGCCGTACAGCCCGACTTTGTGGGTCGCGGCCAGCCTGTTGTGGGTGCTCGACGCCGCCAATAACGTGACGATGGAGCCCTACCGCGCCTATGTCGGCGACCGGCTGCCCGATGATCAGCGCGCCGCCGGATTCCTGACCCAGTCGGCGTTCACCGGCCTTGCGCAAACGCTGTCCTATCTCGCGCCGTCGCTGCTCGTCTGGATCGGCTTCAACAAGGATGCGGTCGACGGCAATGGCATTCCCGACATCACGCGGATCGCCTTCCTGATTGGCGCGGTGCTGTCGCTCGCGACGATCCTCTGGTCGGTCCTGCGCGTACCCGAACTGCCCCTTCCCGAGGAGGAAAAGGCGCGGCTGGCGAAGGAACCGCTGACGCTCGGCGGCACGCTGCGCGACCTGAAGACCGCACTGGTCGAGATGCCCAGGCCGATGCGCCAGCTCGCGCTCGCCATGCTGTGCCAATGGTATGCGATGTTCGCCTATTGGCAGTTCATCACCTTCGCGGTCGCACGCTCGCTGCACGGCACGGCCGATGCGAAGAGCGTGGCGTTCCGCGACACCGTGCTGACCGTCGGCCAGCTCGGCGCCTTCTACAATGCGGTCGCATTCGTCGCGGCGATCGCGCTGGTGCCGGTCGCCCGCCGCTTCGGTGCGAAGACGGCGCATGCCGGCTGCCTGCTCGCATCGGGCGTCGCGATGCTCGCCATTCCCGGCATCCGCGACGAGGCGGGGCTGTTCGTCGCGATGCTCGGCATCGGCATCGGCTGGGCGAGCATGATGGGCAACCCGTACGTCATGCTGATCGACATGATCCCGCCCGAACGCAACGGCGTCTATATGGGCATCTTCAACATGTTCATCGTCATCCCGATGATCATCGAGAGCCTGACCGTCCCGCTCTTCTACCAGCCGCTGCTCGGCGGCGACCCGCGCAACATCCTGTATGTGTCGGGTGCGCTGATGGTGCTCGGCGCGGCCGCGACGCTGCGGGTCCGGATGCCCGCGACGGCGACGCGATCGGCGTCGTAACGGCGGGACCGGGCGTCAGCCGACCGCGGTCGCGTGGATCGGCATCAGCGCCGCGCCGATCGTCGCGGCGGCGCCCTGCAGCGTCGATACCGAGATGCGCGGCGGGACGCTGCAATGGTCGCCGATGTGCATCGCGCCAAAGTCGATGTGGCGGACCAGCGCGTCGAGGATCGGCGTCGGCAACGGGCTCGAGATCACGAACTCCCCCGGATCGATCCAGGCGATGCCCCAGTTGATGATCGGCCCGATCTGCCCCGCGGCACGGCGCACCCACGCGTCGACAACCGGCTCATAGCCCTGGATCACCCGGTCGAAATCCACCAGCGAGTCGATCGCGCAGCCCGCCTCGCGCAACGTCGACAACAGGTCGAGCGTCGAGGGGCGCGGCGCGCTGGTCGGGTAGAGGCAGCCGATCTCCCCCGCGCTCGCCATCGCCCCGCGCAGGATGCGCCCCTCGACGATGATCCCCGCGCCGATCCCGTGCCCGAGCAGGATGACCACCGCGGTCGAACAGCGCCGCATCAGTCCCCCGACATAATATTCGGCGAGCGCCGCCGCATTCGCGTCGTTCTCGATCCACACCGGATGACCGATATGCTCCTCGAACAGCGCCTTCAGGTCGATCCCGCGCCACGCCGCCAGGCTGTCGACCGTCCAGCGCCGCGTCCCCTCGATCGACAGCGCCGCCCCCGGTACGCCGATCCCGACGCCGAGCAGCCGCCGGCCGAGCAGCCGGTTCGCGATCGCCATCTCGTGCATCGCGGTCGTCACCCGCTGCGCGAACACGCGCGGATCGGGATCGTCGAACGGCGCGGACCGGTGCGCGATCACGCCGCCCGCATAATCGACCAGCGCCACCTCGAGCAGCCCGCGGTGGAGCATCGCCCCGACCCCATATCCCGCCTCGGGCGAGATCTGCAGCGGGACCGCCGGGCGACCGGGCGCGACCGGGGCCGCCCCCGGGCATTCCTCGATCAGCCCGTGCGCGAGCAGCGTCGCCGACAGCCGCGTGATCTTGGTCGCGCTCATCCCCAGATCGGCGGCGAGGTCCTTGCGCGACCGAGCCCCCCAGGATCGCAGGATCTGCATCACGCGCCGCTCGTCGTCATCCAGTCTCAACCGCGCCGTCGCCATCCGCCCACGTCCCTTCGCGGCACCGAATAGCCGATTAGTTTATTTCGTGAAATTAATTAATTTTGTCATATTCCCCGACCAACGGCTGACATATCAATCGGGTGGGAGAAACAATCATGACAAAACACGGCTTGCGTTCGGGATGTGCGCTGATCGCGCTGGGGATTGCGGCACAGACGCCGGCCTGGGCACAGACGGCGCCGCCGGTCCCCGCCGCTGCCACCGCGACCGCTGCCGACCCGGCCAGCGACCCCGCGCAGGCCGATCCCGCCCAGGCTGATCCGGTAGCCGGCACCGACATCATCGTCACCGGCTCGGCGCGCGAACAGCGGCGTTTCGACGTCTCCTATGCGGTCAATTCGCTCAGCAATGCCGACATCCAGAAGCTCGCCCCGCTCAACTTCGCCGATCTGCTCGGCAAGCTGCCGGGCTTCGCGGTCGAGAATACCGGTGGCGAGGTCCAGAACATCATCCGGCTGCGCGGTCTGCCCAGCGACGGCGGCCTCGTCACCTTCCAGCAGGACGGGCTGCCGCTGTTCCACGAGAATGACGGCAACTTCTTCCGCGGCGACAGCCTCAACCGCTTCGACCTGATGACTCAGCGCGTCGAAGTCGTGCGCGGCGGCCCCGCCCCGGTCTATGCGAGCTATGCCGCCGCGATCGTCAACAACATCACCGTCTCGGGCACCGACACGGTGCGCGGCAAGGCGCAGCTCACGCTCGGTGACACCGGCCTCTACCGGATCGACGGCTATCAGGCCGGGCCGATCGACGACTCGACCTATTATGCGATCGGCGGTTTCCTCCGCCGCCACGACGGCTATCGCGACAACGGCTTCCCCAACGACCGCGGCGGCCAGGTCCGCGCCAACATCAAGCATGACTTCTCAAACGGGTCGCTGCGCGTGTCGGGCAATTACCTGAACGACCACAACGTCTTCTACCTGCCGATTCCGACCGCCGACCCGCGCGATCCGTCCAAGTCGCTCAACCAGTATATCGACTTCTTCAGCGGCACGATGAATTCGCCCGCTTTGCGCAACGCGACGATCCGCTACCGCGAGGCCGACGGCACGACGCGCAACGTCGGCGCCGATCTCGGCAATGGCCGCCATACGCAGTTCGGCAATGTCGGCGTTCAGTACGACGCCGATTATGACGGCTGGAAGGTCGCCGCCAAGGGCGGGGTCAGCATCG
>Ga0265780_10003812_pt1 | contig 19650 bp, 18 predicted proteins | sample P1T30metagenome_FD_192432 | JGI IMG/M metagenome (GOLD analysis project Ga0265780, IMG submission 192432) | Plant litter microbial communities from East Loma Ridge, Irvine, California - P1 T30 | ecosystem: Environmental > Terrestrial > Plant litter > Unclassified | place: USA: California...
TCGGCGCGGTGCTGTTCAACTTCGGCGTCGTCAACGTCTTCTTCAAGGGCCTGCACGCCTACTCGGGCCTCTGACCCCTCCTCCCTCGTTCAGGAACGGGGTTCCTGAGTCTGCGCACCGGGGGGGACGCGCGGTCCTGAGTCGTGCACGACTCAGGAACCGGCGTCGGCAGCTTCCTGAGCCGTGCAGCGAGCCGGGCCCGCTCAGCGGGCAGCGAGCCGAGCCCGCTCAGCGGGCCTCGAGCACAGCCCAGGAGGCGCGGACCCGACCCAGCCACCACTCGCGTCGGTCGTCGGCCACCGCGTGCTGCCGCAGCAGGTCGACGTCGACGTCGACCCGGCGCACGTCGATCGCCCCGTCGACGGGGACGAGCGGGTCGCGCGTCACGTCGGCCGCCAGCAGGGCGGCCGTGCCGAGCCCGCAGTCGTGGTGCAGCTCGGGAAGGGCGGCGGCGAGGTGCGCCCCCATGCTGAGCCCGACCGAGGTGTCGAGGGCGCTCGAGACGACCACGGGCAGCCCCGCCGCAGCCGTGATCGCGAGGGCGGCCCGCACCCCGCCCAGCGGCTGTGCCTTGACGACGAGCACGTCGGCGGCGCCCGCCCGGGCGACGGCGAGCGGGTCGGCGGCCTTGCGCACGCTCTCGTCGGCGGCGACGGGCACCCCGAGGCCGGCCGTGCGGCGCCGCAGCTCGGCGAGCTCGGGCACCGTGGCACAGGGCTGCTCCGCGTACTCGAGGCCGAACGCCGCCAGGGCTCGCAGCGCCTCCTCGGCCTGGTCGACGGTCCAGCCGCCGTTGGCGTCGACGCGCACGCGGCCGTCGGGCCCCACGTGCTCGCGGGCGGCGGCGACGCGGGCGACGTCGTCCGCGAGCTCCTGGCCCCGCTCGGCGACCTTGACCTTGACGGTGCGGCACCCGGGGAACCGGGCCAGCACCCCCGCGACGGCGTCGGGCCCGACGGCGGGCAGGGTCGCGTTCACGGCCACGCGGGAGGTGCGGGTCACGAGCTCGGGACCCCAGCCGAACTCGACGGCGGCCGCCAGCCAGGCCGCGGCCTCGTCGGGGCCGTACTCGACGAAGGGGCTGAACTCGGTCCACCCGCGGGGGCCCTCGACGAGCAGCGCCTCACGGACGTCGATGCCGCGGAACCGGGTGCGCAGCGGCAGCTGCACGACGTGCGCGCCCGCCAGCACCTCGTCGAGCGGCGGCAGGCCGAGCGGCGGCAGGTCGAGCGACGACACGTCGGCGACGGGCGGGCCGGCGACGGGGGAGTCGGCGGCCGGGCGGAGGGGATCGGCGGGGGTCGTCACCTCGTCAGTCTCGCACCGCGCCCGGTAGGGTCGGTGCCCATGGCCGCCCCCGATCTGCCCCGCCCGGACGACTCCGACCACGCCCCGGTGCGGGCCCGCCGCGACGTCGACGGGGTCGGTCCCGAGGGCGTGGCCCCGCGGGCCGACGGCCCGGACGGCGCGAGCCGGGACGGCATCGGCACCGGCACCGGCACCGGCACCGGCACCGGCACCGGCACCGGCGCCCGCCCCGACGCCGCCGCCCCCGACGCCGCTGAGGGGCTCGCCATCTTCGACGAGCAGACCCACGACGACGCCGACGTCCCGGCCCGCAGCCCGCGCCTCGGGATCGTCGTGCTCGTGCTCGCCGTCGTGCTCGTCGCGCTCGACGGCCTCGCGATCGCCCTGCTCGCGGGCGACGCCGTGACGGCCGCCGCCTCGATCGCGCTCGTGACCATGCTCGCCTCGATCGGCGCGGGCGTCGTCGCCCTCGTCGCCGTGGCCACCCGGCGCGGGCGCTGGCCCGCCGTCGCGGCGGTGCTCCTCAGCGTGCTGGCGAACCCGTTCGTGTTCGTCTGGCTGCTGGGTCGGCTCGTCCCCTCGCTCTGACGCCGCGCCTCCTCGGGGCCCCGCCCGGTCGTAGGCTGGGCGCATGTCCCGTGCCGTCTCCGACCTGTTCGACCCTGCCGAGTGGCGCGAGGTGCCGGGCTTCGACGGCCTGACCGACGTCACGTACCACCTCGACGTCGACGGGCGCGTGGCCCGCGTCGCGATCGACCGGCCCGAGGTGCGCAACGCGTTCCGGCCGCGCACGGTCGACGAGCTGTACCGCGTGCTCGACCACGCCCGGCAGCAGAGCCGCGTCGGCGTCGTCCTGCTGACGGGCAACGGCCCCAGCCCGAAGGACGGCGGCTGGGCCTTCTGCAGCGGCGGCGACCAGCGCATCCGCGGCCGCGACGGCTACAAGGCCGAGGGCGCCGAGGCGAACGTCGCCGACCCGGCCTCGGCCGGCCGCCTGCACATCCTCGAGGTGCAGCGCCTGATCCGCTTCATGCCCAAGGTCGTCATCGCGGTCGTGCCGGGCTGGGCGGCCGGCGGCGGGCACTCGCTGCACGTCGTCTGCGACCTCACGATCGCGAGCCGCGAGCACGGTCGGTTCAAGCAGACCGACGCCGACGTCGGCTCGTTCGACGCCGGCTACGGCAGCGCCTACTTCGCCAAGCAGATCGGGCAGAAGCTCGCCCGTGAGGTGTTCTTCCTCGCCGAGGAATACAGCGCCGACCGTGCCCACGAGATGGGCGCCGTGAACCGGGTCGTGCCGCACGCCGACCTCGAGGAGGAGGCGCTGGCCATGGCCCGCGTCGTCCTCACGAAGTCGCCCACCGCGATCCGCATGCTCAAGTTCGCGTTCAACGCGACCGACGACGGCATCGTGGGCCAGCAGGTCTTCGCCGGCGAGGCCACGCGCCTCGCCTACGGCACCGACGAGGCCGTCGAGGGGCGTGACTCGTTCCTCGAGAAGCGCGAGCCCGACTGGTCGCCGTTCCCGTGGCAGTACTGACCCCGGCGTCCCGGGCGGCCGCGCCGGGCGAGACGGCCCCGGCGCCCTCGACCGCCCCGAGGAGGCGCGGCGCGTGACCCGCCCCCTCCTCCCCGTCGACGGGCGACGCCCGGGCGCCGTGCTCGACGCCCTGCGCGACGCCCTGGCGGGCGGCCCTGCCGTCGCGCCCCGCACCGACGACCACGTGCCGGCCGACCTGCCCGCCGCCGTGCCGCAGCCGGTCGCGCTCGTCGTCGAGACGAGCGGGTCGAGCGGCGTGCCCAAGCGCGTGATGCTCGGCGCCGACGCCCTGCTCGCCGGGGCGGCCGCGGCCGACGGGGCGCTCGGCGGTCCCGGCCGGTGGGTGCTCGCGCTGCCGGCGCACTACGTGGCGGGCACCAACGTGCTCGTGCGCAGCATCGCCGCGGGCACGGAGCCGGTGCTGCTGCCGCCGGGCCACTTCGACCCCGACGCCTTCGCCGCCGCCGCGCGCCGGCTCGACCACCCCGTGCGCTACGCCTCGCTCGTGCCCGCCCAGCTGGCGGCGGTGCTCGACGCCGCCGACCGCGACGGCGGCGTGGCCGAGGCCGTCCGGTCGTTCACGGCGCTGCTGGTGGGCGGTCAGGCGACGCCGGCGTCCCTCGTCGACCGGGCCCGCGCCTCCGGCGTCCGGGTGGTCCGCACCTACGGGTCGAGCGAGACGAGCGGCGGCTGCGTGTACGACGGCGTGCCCGTGGGGCGCACGCGGGTGGCGGTCGTCGACGGCCAGGTCGAGCTGTCGGGCCCGTCGCTGGCCGTGGGCTACCTCGGCGACGAGGCGCGCACCGCGGCGGCGTTCGTCGAGCGCGACGGCGAGCGCTGGTACCGCACCGGCGACGCGGGCGGCGTCTCCGAGCAGGGCGTGCTCACCGTGACCGGGCGCCTCGACGACGTGGTCGTCTCGGGCGGCGAGAAGGTGTCGCTCGGCCTGGTCGAGCGCGTCGTCCGCGACCGGCCGGGACTCGAGGAGGCGGTGGTCGTCCGTGCCCCGCACGACCGGTGGGGCGAGGTGCCGGTGGTCGTCGCGGGCGGTCGGTCCGCCGCCGGCGTCGAGCTCGTCGACCTGCGGGCCGCCGTGGCCGCCGTGCTGGGCCGGGCCGCGGCGCCCGACCGGCTCGTCGTCGTGCCCGAGCTGCCGCTGCTGCCGAGCGGCAAGCCCGACCGCCGCGCCCTCACGGCCCTCGTCGCGGGCGACGGCGCGGCCCGGAACTAGGATCGGTGCCGTGGCACGATCGACGACATCCCAGAAGAAGAACACCAAGCGCAGCGGCCGCCCGGGCGGCCGACCTGGGCGTCGGCCGGCGCGCCGCGTGACCGCTCGCGACTGGATCGGCGGCGCGCGCCTGCGCACCCTGCCGCTCGGCGTCGCCCCGGTCGCCCTCGGCACCGGCGTCGCCCGCGCGAACGGCAGCTGGGACCTCCCGCTGGCGCTGCTCTGCCTCGCCGTCGCGGTGTTCCTGCAGATCGGCGTCAACTTCGCCAACGACTACTCCGACGGCATCCGCGGCACCGACGCCCACCGGGTCGGCCCCGCGCGGCTGACGGGCTCGGGCAGCGTGCGGCCCCGCACGGTGCTGCGCGTCGCCCTCGTCTTCTTCGGCCTGGCCGCCGTGGCGGGCCTCGTCGTCGTCGTCACCACCGGCTACTGGTGGATGCTCGCGGTCGGCGCGGCCGCCGTCGTCGCCGCCTGGTACTACACGGGCGGCAAGCGGCCCTACGGCTACAACGCCCTCGGCGAGGTCTTCGTCTTCGTCTTCTTCGGCCTCGTGGCCACCGTCGGCACCGCCTTCGTGCAGGTGCACCGGTTCCCCGCCGACGCCTGGGTGGCGGGCGTCGCGGCGGGCCTGTTCGCCTGCGCCGTGCTGATGGTGAACAACATCCGCGACATCCCGCAGGACGCGGCGGCCGGCAAGCGCACGCTCGCCGTCGTCGTGGGCGACACGGTGGCGAGGGCCCTGTACGCGCTGTTCCTGCTGCTGCCGTTCCTGCTGCTGGCGTACTTCGGGCTGCTGTACCTCTACGCGCCCTACGTGTACTTCACGTTGATCGCGGCGGTGCCCGCGGCCGTCATCGGCGTCACGGGCCGCACGCCGCGCGAGCTGATCCTGGCGCTGCAGCTCTCGTCGCTGACGGCCCTCGTGTTCGGCCTCAGCCTCGGGGCCGCGCTCTTCGCCTGACCGGGGTGCGAGGGGCCTAGGAGGCGCGCCCCGCGTCGCGCTCGTCACGGGCGTCGCGCTCGGCCAGCTCGGCGTCCTCGGCGAGGCTGTCGCCGTCGAGCGGCTCGGGCCGCGACCGGCGCTCGGCCAGGTCGAGGGCGACGCGGCGCCGCAGCGGGGCGAAGAAGAGGTACGACACGCAGAACGCCACGAGCGCCGCGACGAGCGTGGCGAGGTAGGGGTTCGGCAGCAGGAGCACGAGCACGACCAGCGCGACGAGGAACACGCCGAGGCGGACGATCGTGTACTTGACCCAGGGTTTCACCCGGCGAGTCTACGCGCGGCGCCCGCGCCTCCCCGACGTCGCGGGAGCCCTCCCGGCCGACGATCAGGCGACGTCCTGGTGGCCCGCCTATGCTCGGTCCATGGTGAAGTTCCTGCTCGTGGCGATCGTCGCAGCGTCTGCCTTCGTCATCTACGCCCTGATCGACTGCCTCCTCGCCGAGCCGTCGCGGTTCAGGGCCCTCAACAAGCCCCTCTGGGCGCTCATCATCGTCGTGCTGCCCGTCATCGGCGCGGTGCTCTGGTTCCTGTTGGGGCGTGCCCGCAAGAGCGGCCAGCCCGACGCGCGACGCTTCGTCGCCCCCGACGACGACCCCGAGTTCTCGGGCCGCCGGGGCTCGACCGTCAGCGACCTCGACCGGGAGACGACCGACGAACGCATCCGACGCCTCGAACAGGAACTCGCCGAGCTCGACGGCGACGACACGAACGGCAAGAACAACGCCTGACGACGCGGGCTCGGGTCTGACCGGCTCCTCAGCGCCCGACGCGGCCGAGTCCGAGCTCCCCGGCGGCGCCGACTCGTCGTCGACCGCCGCCGCCCCCGACGGGTCGACGGGCAGCGTCGCCACCGACTGGGCCGTCGCCGCCCTGGCCGCCCTCGCCGACGCGGGCGTGCGCGAGGTCGTGCTCTGCCCTGGGTCGCGCTCGCAGGCTCTCGCGCTCGCCGCCGCCGAGTTCGAGCGGGCAGGCCGGCTGCGGCTCCACGTCCGCATCGACGAGCGCTCGGCGGGGTTCCTCGCCCTCGGCCTCGCCGTCGAGTCGGGCGTCCCCGCCGTCCTCGTGACCACCTCGGGCACGGCCGTCGCCAACCTGCACCCCGCGGTGCTCGAGGCGCACCACTCCGGCGTCCCGATGATCGTGCTGACGGCCGACCGGCCGGTCGAGCTGCGCGGCATCGGCGCCAACCAGACCACGCGGCAGCCCGGGCTGTTCGGCGTGGCCGCGCGGCTCACCCGCGATCTCGAGGCCCCGCTCGACGGTCCGGTCGACCCCGCCGCCGTCCGCGACGTCGCCCGCGCCGCGGTGGCGACCGCCCTCGGCGGCCCCGACGCTGCGCGTGACGAGGGAGCCCCCGCGGTCCCGGGCCCGGTGCACCTGAACGTGGCACTCCGCGAGCCGCTGTCGGCCGCGGCCGGCGCCCTGCCTGCTCCGCGCCCCGAGCACGTCGACGCCGGGTCCTGGTCCGCCGCGGCCCGGGCCGCGGCCGTCCGCGTCGAGGTCGACGACGAGCCGGGCACGGTCGTCGTGGCAGGCCACGCCGCGGGCGTCGAGGCCGAGGCGCTGGCCCGCGCCCTCGGCGCGCCCCTGGTCGCCGAGGCGTCGAGCGGCGCCCACTTCGGGCCGAACCTGGCCCTCGGCTACCGCACGCTGCTCGGCCAGCCCGAGTTCGGCGGCGCCGTCCGGCGCGTGGTCGTGCTGGGGCACCCCACCCTCACCCGTCAGGTGCCCGCCCTGCTGGCTCGCCGCGACGTCGAGGTGCTCGTCGTGCGCGGCGCCGCCGCCGAGGCGTACGACCCCGGTCGGTCCGCCACCGTGGTCGACGCCGTCGAGGTGGTCGAGACAGGAGGAGGCGCGCCCGACGACCGCGCGCACCGCACCTGGGTGGGGCGCTGGGTCCACGCCGGCCGTCGCCTCGTCGGCGACGAGGAGTCCGCTCCTGACCTCGACGCGGCCACCAGCGACGACGGCGCGGCCCGGGCCGAGTTCCTCCGCGGCGAGGTCGCCCTGCTGCGTCGGTCGGTCACGCGCCGCGCCCTGGCCGAGACGCTGTGGCGGGTGACGTGGCCGCACGACCGCCTCGTGCTCGGCGCCTCCCGGCTCATCCGCGAGGTCGACGAGGTCGTGCCGGGCAAGCGGATCCGGGTGCACGCCAACCGGGGCCTCGCCGGCATCGACGGCACCGTCGCCACGGCTGCGGGCGTCGCGCTCGCCAGCCAGGTCGACGACCGGGCCCCCGGCGTCACCCGCGTGCTCGTCGGCGACCTCACGCTGCTGCACGACGTCGGCTCGCTGCTGTTCGGCGACGGCGAGGCGCGGCCCCGGCTGCAGGTCGTCGTCGGCAACGACGGCGGCGGCACGATCTTCGACGGCCTCGAGGTCGCGGCGACGGCACCGGCCGACGCCATGCGGCGCGTGCAGTTCACGCCCCACTCCGTGCAGCTCGCCGGGCTGGCCGCGGCGTACGGCTGGCACCACGTGCTGGCGGCGACCCGGGCCGAGCTCGACCAGGCGCTCGCCCGCGCGTGGGACGCCCCGGTGCTGATCGAGGTGCCGCTCTCGCGCTGAGCGACCCGAGGGCGTCCGCCGCGGCGCCGGGGGAGTGCGGCCCGGCCGAGCGTGCGGCGCCCGGGGCGTGCGGCCCGCCCGGGGCGTGCGGCGCCCGGGCGGCGTTCCCGTCGCGGCCGTAGGCTCGGCCCCATGGCCAAGACCTGGACGACCCAGCCCACCGAGATCCTGCGCGCCGGACCGGACGTGCGCCTCGCCGACGTCGACCCGCGCTCGACGCCTGGGTTCCCCGGCGACAAGCGCTACGCCGCGCAGGTGCTCGAGTCGGGGCGCGACGCCCTCGCCGAGCTGCAGGAGAAGCTGTTCGCCGTCAGCCGGTCGGGCGGCTCGCAGGGCAACGTCCTGCTCGTGGTCCAGGGCACCGACACCGCGGGCAAGGGCGGCATCGTCCGCCACGTCGTCGGCGCGGTCGACCCGCAGGGCGTCGCCCACCACGCCTTCAAGGCGCCGACCGAGGAGGAGCTCGCCCACGACTTCCTCTGGCGCGTCCGCCGCGAGCTGCCCGGGCCGGGCATGATCGGCGTCTTCGACCGGTCGCACTACGAGGACGTGCTCATCGGCAAGGTCCGCCGCCTCGCGCCGCCCGAGGAGATCGAGCGGCGCTACGGCGCCGTCGTCGAGTTCGAGCGCGAGCTCGTCGAGGCGGGCACGACCATCGTCAAGGTGATGCTGCACCTCTCCCGGGACGAGCAGGAGCAGCGCCTGCTCGAGCGGCTCGACCGCCCCGACAAGCACTGGAAGTTCAACCCCGGCGACGTCGAGGAGCGCCTGGTGTGGGACGACTACCAGGACGCCTACGAGACCATGCTGCGGCGCACGTCGACGGACGTGGCGCCGTGGTGGGTCGTCCCGGCCGACCGCAAGTGGTACGCGAGGGTGGCCGTCCAGCGCCTCCTCGTCGACGCCCTGTCGGCCCGCGGGCTCGACTGGCCCGTCGCCTCCTTCGACGTCGACCTCGAGCGCACGCGCCTCGCCTCGACCTAGGAGCGGGACCGCAGCACCTCGCCCGCGCCCCGCGGCAGGCGCAGCCCCTCGGGCAGGCTCAGCAGGGCCAGCACCGCGAGCACGACGAGGGCGACCTGGTAGCCCGTGGCGGGGGAGCCGCCGGATCCGGCCAGCCCGTCCGCCACGCGGACGGCCAGGGCCGTGAGGGCGACCCCGAGGCCGATCGCGAGCTGGCCCGTGATCGACGCGATCGCGTTCGCGGGGGCGATCTGGGCCGCGGGCACGTCGGCGAACTGCAGGGTGTTGTAGGCCGTGAACCCGACCGAGCGGAACACCCCGCTGACGAGCAGCACGCCCGCCACGAGCACCGGCGAGGTCTGCGGGCCGACGAGGGCGGCCGCGACGAAGGTCGCCGCGAGGCCGACCGTCGCGACGACGACGATCGGCACGATGCGGAACCGGCGCATCAGGGGCGTGGTGAACGGCTTGACGCCGAGGTTGCCGACGAAGACCCACATCAGCATCAGCCCCGCCTCGACCGGCGACCAGCCGAAGCCGTCCTGCAGCAGCAGCGGGACGACGAACGGGACGCCGTTGACGACCGCCCGGTACAGCGAGCCGCTCAGGGTCGTCACGCGGAACGTCGCGACGCGGAACGGGGCGAGGTCGAGCAGCGGGTGCCGGGCCCGGCGGAACCACCGCCCCGCCGCCACCCCGAGCAGGCCCGCGACGACGACGAGGAGCGCCCCCGGGAGCAACGTCGTCGGCTCGCCCAGCAGCTCGAAGGCCACGACGAGGGCCACGATCGCCCCGACGACCAGCAGCAGCCCCGGCCAGTCGAGCGCGTGGCGGTCGCCCGGCTCGGGCGACGGCACGACCCGCCACGCGGCGACGAGCAACAGCGCGCCGATCGGCACGTTGACGAGGAACACCCACTCCCAGCCGAGCTGCTCGGTGAGCAGCCCGCCGAGCAGCGGGGCGACCACCGGCGCGACGAGGGCCGGCCAGGTCAGGTACGCGATCGCCCGCACCAGCTCGGACTTCTCGGTGCTGCGCAGCACGATGAGGCGGCCGATCGGCACCATCATCGCGCCCGCCGCGCCCTGCACGACCCGGGCGGTCGTCAGCGCGACGAGGTCGGGGCTCAGCGCGCAGGCGACGGAGGCGAGCGTGAAGAGCACGACCGCGGCGAGGAACACCCGCCGCGCGCCCCACCGCTCGGCCAGCCACGCCCCGAGCGGGATGAACGCGGCGACCGCCACGAGGTAGCCCGTCACCGCGATGCCGAGCTGGGCCGGCTGCACGTCGAAGTCGCGGGCGACGGAGGCGGTGGCCGTCGACAGGATCGTGGCGTCGAGGTTCTCCATGAAGAACGCGGCGGCGACCACCAGCGCCACCGGTCGCGACCAGCGCGGCGCGGCCGCCGCCTCCTCGGCCCCGGGCGCCGCGGACGAGGTCACGACGAGAAGGCGCCGACGACGGGCTGGAACTTCATGGTCGTCTCGGCGACCTCGCGCTCGGGCACCGACTCGGCCACGACGCCGGCGCCGGCGAAGGCCCGGACCGTGCCGTCGTCGTGCACCTGGGCGCAGCGCAGGGCGATGGCCCACTCGCCGTCGCCGTCGGCGCCCACCCAGCCGACCGGCCCGGCGTAGCGGCCCCGGTCGAAGGGCTCGAGCCGGCGGATCAGCTCGAGCGCCCGCGCCGTGGGAGTCCCCGCGACGGCGGCGGTGGGGTGCAGCGCGGCGATGAGGTCGAGCGACGACGAGCCGTCGGTGAGCCTGCCCCGGACGTCGCTGGCGAGGTGCCAGAGGTTCGGCAGCTTCAGCGTGAAGGGCTGCTCGCCGGTGACGACGTCGTCGGCGTGCGGCGCGAGCGAGAGCAGAAGGCTGCGCAGGGCGAAGGCGTGCTCGTCCAGGTCCTTCGTCGAGGTGGCGAGGGCGTGGGCCGCGGCCTCGTCGCTCGCGGCGTCGACGCCCCGGGCGCCGCTGCCCGCGAGCACCCGCGCGCTGACCTCGCCGTGCTCGGTGCGGACGAGCGTCTCCGGGCTGGCGCCGACCAGGCCGTCGACCGCGAAGGCGTAGCAGTCGGGGTAGGCGGTGAGCAGCGTGGCGGCGACCAGGCGCAGGTCGGCCTCGGCGGGCAGCCGGCCGACGAGGTCGCGGGCCAGGACGACCTTGCTCACCTCGCCGTGGCGGATCGCCTGGACGGCCTCGGCGACGGCGGCCGCGTAGGCGGGCCCCGGCAGCTCGCCGTCGACGAGGCGCACCGTCGCGGACGCCCCCACGGGCGACGCCGGCGGCAGCTCGGCGCCGTCGACCCGGGTGATCCAGGCGGTGCCGCCGCGGCGGCCGAGCACGATGCGCGGGACGATCAGGACGCTGGTGTCGGCCGACTCGTCGTCGAACGCGAACGAGCCGAAGGCGACGAGGCCCGTGCCCGGGACGCCGACCTCGTCGTCGACGGAGGCGCGGGCCGCGACCTCGCGCCAGGCCTCGGCGGCGTCGCGCATCCTGTCCGGCCCGCGGAACTCGAGCCGCAGGGCCTCGCCGATGCCCGCCATGCCGGCGCCGCCCCGGACGAAGACGAGGGGCCTGCGCGGGTCGACGACGTCGAGCAGCGGGCTGATGTGGTCGATCCGCGTGGTGCGGACCGAGAGGGACGGGGTGCCGGACATCGGGGATTCCACTGGTCGACCCTACTCGGCACTCGGCGTTCGTCCCGGGGTCGCCTGTAGGATCGACCATCGTGACCAAGGCCGATATGAACAAGCAACCCGACGAGGTCGCGTCCATGTTCGACGGCGTCGCCCGCCACTACGACCGCACGAACGACGTGCTCTCCGCGGGCAACGCCGTCCTGTGGCGCGTGGCGACCGTGAAGGCGATCGGGGCGGGCCCCGCCGACCGCGTGCTCGACATCGCCGCGGGCACCGGCACCAGCTCCGTCGCGATCGCGAAGCGGGGCGCCGAGGTGGTCGCGCTCGACTTCTCGCACGGCATGGTCGAGGTGGGCCGCGAGCGCCACCCCGAGATCGAGTTCGTCGAGGGCGACGCCGAGCAGCTGCCGTTCGACGACGCGACCTTCGACGCCGTCACCATCTCGTTCGGCCTCCGCAACGTGAACCGCCCCAAGCAGGCGCTCGCCGAGATGCACCGCGTGCTCAAGCCCGGCGGCCGCCTCGTCATCTGCGAGTTCTCGACCCCGCCGTTCGCCCCGTTGCGCGCCGCCTACCGTGCCTACCTGCGCTTCGGCATGCCGGTGCTCGCCCGGGCGGTCAGCAGCAACACGCCCGCCTACTCGTACCTCGCCGACTCGATCGACGCGTGGCCCGAGCAGCAGGTGCTGAGCCAGTGGCTGCGCGGCGCCGGGTTCACCCGGGTGGCGCACCGCGACCTGACGATGGGCATCGTGGCCCTGCACCGGGGCCGCAAGCCGGTCGACCAGTCGACCCGCGACTCCGCGGCGAAGAAGAAGTAGCCCCCGCCCCCGGGCGGTCGACCAGACCAGACAAAGGTGACCCCGTGAACCCGAGTGTGCCGCTCACCCGCCGCAGCAGCTCCCTGAGCTCGTCGCTCGGCCTCGGCGAGAAGCTCTTCGCCACGCCCTCCGAGCGACGTTTCGTGCAGTCGGTCGACGACGGCCTCGAGCTCGTCGAGCAGGGCCTGCTGCGCGAGATCGCCTTCGCCGACGAGATCGCCGACGCGACGACGCGCTACCTGCTCGCCGCGGGCGGCAAGCGCGTCCGCCCGACCCTGACCCTGCTCATCGCGCAGCTCGGCGACGGGGCGACCCCCGGCATCGTGGCGTCGGCCCAGGCGACCGAGATCACGCACCTGGCGTCGCTGTACCACGACGACGTGATGGACGAGGCGCAGATGCGCCGCGGCGTGCCCAGCGCCCAGACGGTGTGGGGCAACAACGTCGCCATCCTCGCCGGCGACCTGCTGTTCGCCCGGGCGAGCACCATCGTGTCCGGCCTCGGCCAAGAGGCGATCCTGCTGCAGGCCGAGACCTTCGAGCGCCTCTGCCTCGGCCAGCTGCACGAGACCGTCGGCCCCCGCGACGACGACGACCCGATCGCGCACTACATCGACGTGCTCGGCGACAAGACCGGCTCGCTCATCTCGACCGCGGCCCGCGCCGGGGTCATGTTCTCGGGCGCGCCCCGCGAGTACCTCGCCCCGGTGGCCGAGTTCGGCGAGAAGATCGGCATCGCGTTCCAGCTGATCGACGACGTCATCGACCTCTCCGACCAGGCGGAGGAGACGGGCAAGCGCGCCGGCACCGACCTGCGCGCCGGCGTCGTGACGCTGCCCCTGCTCTACCTGCGCCAGGAGGCGCGGACCGACATGGAGGCGGCGGCCCTGCTGGGCGTCATCGACCAGGTCGTCGCCGCCACGCGTGCCGTCGACGACGGAGGCGACCCGGTCGACGAGGCCGAGTTCGCCGACATCGTCCGCCGCCTGCGCGAGCACGAGGTGACCGATCGCACGCGCCGCGAGGCGCACCGCTGGGCCTCGGAGGCGCTGGCCGCCCTCGACGCCCTGCCGGCCGGGCCGGTCAAGAAGGCGCTCACCCGCTTCGCCGACCGCGTCGTCGAGCGGTCCGCCTGACCGGCGACGCGCCTCCTCGGCCCTGCCCCGCCCGCCGGGCGCGACGCCCCCCCGAGCACCGAGCACCACAGACACCGCACCGCCCGCACGGCCGGCACCGCCGAGCCGCACACCAGGAGAGAGACAACTCGTGACCACCCTGCGACTGGCGATCGTCGGAGCCGGCCCCGCCGGCATCTACGCCGCCGACATCCTGCTCAAGGCCGAGAAGGCCTTCGACGTGTCGATCGACCTCTTCGAGCAGCTGCCCGCGCCCTACGGCCTCGTCCGCTACGGCGTCGCGCCCGACCACCCGCGCATCAAGGGCATCGTGAACGCGCTGCGCGACGTGCTCGACAGCGGCGACATCCGCGTCTTCGGCAACGTGCGGTACGGCGAGGACATCACCCTCGACGACCTCCGCCAGCACTACAACGCCGTGATCTTCTCGACGGGCGCCATCAAGGACGCCGACCTCGACATCCCCGGCATCGAGCTCGAGGGCAGCTACGGCGCGGCCGACTTCGTCAGCTGGTTCGACGGGCACCCCGACTTCCCCCGCACGTGGCCGCTCGACGCGCAGTCGGTCGCCGTGGTGGGCGTCGGCAACGTCGCGCTCGACGTCTCGCGGATCCTCGCGAAGCACGCCGACGACCTCCTGCCGACCGAGATCCCCGACAACGTCTACGCGGGGCTCAAGCAGTCGTCGATCACCGACGTGCACGTCTTCGGCCGTCGCGGGCCGGCGCAGGTCAAGTTCACGCCGCTCGAGCTGCGCGAGCTCGGCGAGGTGCGCGACGTCGACATGATCGTCCACGACGAGGACTTCGACCACGACGAGGCCAGCAAGACCGCGATCGCCACCAACAAGCAGGTGTTCGTCATCGACAAGGTGCTGAACCAGTGGCGCGAGCGCGAGGTCGGCACGGCGTCGCGTCGGCTGCACCTGCACTTCTACGCGAAGCCGCTCGAGGTCGTCGGCGACGAGCAGGGGCGCGTCGCCGCGTTCCGGTACGAGCGCACCCGGCCCGACGGCCAGGGCGGCGTCGAGGGCACCGGCGAGGTCCGCGAGGTCCCGGTGCAGGCGATCTACCGGGCGGTGGGCTACTTCGGTTCGCCCCTCGACGGCATCCCGTTCGACGAGCGTCGCGGCGTGATCCCGAACCACGAGGGCCAGGTGATGGACGACGACAACCAGATCGTCCCCGGCGTCTACGCCACCGGCTGGATCAAGCGCGGCCCCGTCGGCCTCATCGGCCACACGAAGTCCGACGCCATGGAGACCGTCAAGCACGTCATCAACGACCAGGCGAGCTGGTGGCAGCCGGCCGACCCGTCCGAGGGCGCGATCCCGGCCCTGCTCGAGCAGCGCGGCGTCGAGTACACCGACCTCGAGGGCTGGCACCGCCTCGACGAGCACGAGCAGTCGCTCGGCGCACAGCACGAGCACGAGCGCGTCCGCGTGAAGGTCGTGCCCCGCGACGAGATGGTGCGCGTCTCGCGCGACGCCCGCGAGCCCGCCGACGGGGCGACCGCGACCGTCTGACCGACCTCCGCCTCCTCTCGGGGGCCGACCCGCGCCTCCTGCGTCCTGACCGCAGGAGGCGCGTCGTCGTCTGAGGGGCAGGTGGCGGCCGGGCGACACCGGCGTCCGAGCTCGTGGCTAAGCTGGTGGGCATGGCAGACAGCTCTTTCGACGTGGTCAGCAAGGTCGACAAGATGGAGGCGGACAACGCCCTCCACCAGGCGCAGAAGGAGATCGAGCAGCGCTACGACTTCAAGGGCGTGGGCGCCTCGGTCGACTGGAGCGGCGAGAAGCTGCTGCTCAAGGCGTCGACGGAGGAGCGCGTCAAGGCGGTCCTCGACGTGCTCGAGTCCAAGTTCATCAAGCGCAGCATCAGCCTGAAGCACCTCGACGCCGGCGAGCCCTACGCCAGCGGCAAGGAGTACCGCATCGAGGCCGACCTCAAGCAGGGCATCGAGCAGGACGCCGCGAAGAAGATCGGCAAGATCATCCGCGACGAGGCGCCCAAGAGCGTCAAGAGCCAGATCCAGGGCGACGAGCTGCGCGTGCAGTCGAAGAGCCGCGACGACCTGCAGGCCACGATGGCGCTGCTGAAGAAGGCCGACCTCGACGTCGACCTCCAGTTCGTCAACTTCCGCTAGCCCCGGCCGCTGCGCGCCGCCCGCTGGCGCGCTCGCGCCACCCTCACCTGGGCGCCCGCCCGTGCCGACCCGCGCCCGCCCCGCGCCGTGCAATGGCCGCCCCGCTCCAGGTTCCTCACGTCCCGACTTCGTTGCTCGTAATTTGAGAGCATTCCCGCGCATCGGGGCGGCAGAGCCCGCTCACCTCAGCGTCCTGATGCGCGGTTGCTCTCCCTTTGCGATGCCGAGGGTCCACATGGCCGACTCGACAGTCTCGAGGACAGCGGGCCAGTTGAAGCAGATCTCGGGATACGGGAACTCGAGCACGGTGTAGCCGAGGACGACGAGGCGGGCGATCCGACGCCGGTCCTTGTTGTATTCCTCGGGCGACGAGTGGTGCTCGACACTGACGCACTCGACGATGAGCCGGTCCCCGATCAGGAGGTCGGGCCTGATGTCGGCGGTGACCTGTGGCTGGACGAGCGTGGCGATGCCTGCTGCCCGGAGGCGGACTCGCATGATCGACTCCGTCCCGGATCCGGCCCGCGCGTCGACGAGGTCGATCACAGGGCGCAGGCGACTCGGCAGTGCCCGGCGGACGAGCTCCACGTCGACGGGATCGAGGAGGTGCCCCGCGCGTCGCAGGGAGTCCAGGACGGCGATCGCCTCCCACTCGGGCAGATGGCGGACGCACTGGGAGGCGGCCGTGACAGGTGAAGCGCAGAGCCTCTCGGTCGCCGCGTCCAGCCTGTGCAGATCACGGATGACGGAGACGTGGGGACTGTGCTGGTCCAGGAGCCTTCCGGCGTCGTCCGGATCGCGGAGGCGGTGGTCGTTCCGGCGCGCGCTCACGAAGAGCACGTCGCCGGGAGGGCACCAGCCACCGAGGAGCGTCGTCGCTGAGGGGCCGGCGAGGGCTCCGCCCACGCGGGCGGCACGCACGAGCGGCCGTGCGAGTCCGGGTGTGGCGTAGACGCCGTGTCGGACTCGTACGAGTCGACCCGAACGCCAGGCCAGGTCGAGCATCCGTTGGCTGACGCCGTCCTGGAGGAGCTGACGTCGGCTGGCTAGTCCGTCGTGACGGGCGAGGGAGCGGAGGAGGAGATGGTCCATCCCGTCAGGGTGCCGAGGCGGGCACCCTCGCGAGACGGCGCCGGCGCGCCCTGTCGACAACCGCCCGAAGCACCCGCGCGGGGGAGGAGCGAACCGTCCGGCTTCTCCCCGGTCGACGTGTGCTCGCTCCTCACCTGCGACTGACCGTCCCCGCCGGCGCAGAACGAGAGCGATCCGCAGAAAGGCGACGACGACGAGCGGATCCCGTGTTCACGTGGGGCCGAACGCTCTCAAATTCGGACGAGGGAGGTGGGGGAGGGGCGGGGTGGTCAGCGGGAGGTCCGGGAGGCTGTATATTTGTCTGGCGCCTCCGGTCGGTGATCACATGGGTCGGGCGTGCATGGCAAGTTACCCAAGCGGCCAAAGGGATCTGACTGTAAATCAGCTGGCGTAGCCTTCGGGGGTTCGAATCCCTCACTTGCCACAGGTGCCCAGCCCCTTCCGGGGCGGGCGGCACCGCGACGGACTCGAGAGATCGGGTCCGTTCGTCGTCGTCGGGGCGGCGGCACACGCCGCAGCCGTGACGCCGCGCCCGGCCGGCGACAGCTCCGGTGCGAGCCCGGGCGCCGACGAGACGAGCAGGCCGTGCCGACGCTCCCGGCACCGCCGCGAGGAGGCCCCGTGAACCACGACCGCACCGACCCGCAACGCGCCGACAGGGACAGCGACGACGACCGCACCGCGGACGACCTCACCGACCCGCAGCGCGCCTCCGGCGACGGCGACCGCACCGCGGACGACCTCACCGACCCGCAGCGCGCCGCCGACGGCCGCCGCGACGAGACGCACGACGTCGCCGCGCTGCTCGCGGTCGCGCTCCGGGTCACGACCGAGGCGGCACGCCTGGCCGCCGCACGCCGCGCCGAGGGCGTCGAGGTCGCCGACACGAAGAGCAGCGTCGTCGACGTCGTGACGCACACCGACCGCGAGGTCGAGGCGTTCCTGCGCGACCGGCTGGCCGAGCTGCGCCCCGGCGACGGCTTCTTCGGCGAGGAGGGCGACCCCGACGACTCGTCCACCGGCCTCACCTGGGTCGTCGACCCGATCGACGGCACCGTCAACTTCCTGTACGGCATCCCGCAGTGGGCGGTCAGCGTCGCGGTCGTCGAGGGCGGCCCCGACCCGCTGACCTGGACGGCGCTCGCCGCCTGCGTCGTGAACCCGCTCTCCGGCGAGGTCTTCACCGCGAGCCGAGGAGGCGGTGCCCGGCTCGGCGAGGCCCCTCTCGTCCCCTCTGCCCCCGCCTCCCTGGCCGAGTCGCTCTTCGCCACCGGCTTCTCGTACGACTCCGGCCGCCGCGTCGAGCAGGCGGCGGTGCTCGGCCGGCTGATCGGCCGGGTGCGCGACCTGCGCCGCCTGGGCGCCGCCTCCCTCGACCTCTGCGCGGTCGCGGCAGGCCGTCTCGACGTCTACGCCGAACGCGGCCTCAAGCCGTGGGACCACGCAGCCGGCGTGCTGATCGCCCAGGAGGCGGGCGTCGTGGTCCACGGCGAGGCGGGGGCGGCCGCGAGCGGCGAGCTCGTCGTGGCGGCCGCTCCGGGCATCGCCGCCGACACGGACGCGCTCCTGGCGGACGCCGGGTTCTGAACCGACGTCGTGCGCCCGCTGACCAGCATTTCCTGTCGGCCGTCGCCGCCGGGGACGGGCGTGGCACCCGAAGGCGGGTAGCCATCCGGTGAACGAGCGGCTACCCTGGACAGGTTCGTTACTTCACCGTGACCTTCGTCCGGTGCAGCCGCGACCCTGACCTCGAGGGCCGATCAGCCCTCTTCCCCGAGCACCCCGAGGATCAACTACACGTGTCGAAGTCCCACCCCATCGCCGAGCTCGAGGGCGACCTCCGGTCGCATCGCGCACCCGTCGATCAGCGGGACGACGCCCCCGGAACCCCGGCCCTGCCGGTGTACGCGACTCGACGAGAGGCCCGTGAGGCCGAGCGTCGCGCAGCCCTCGCGGCCGCGACTGCCGTGGCCCCCGCCGCCACGTCGTCCGACGCCTCCGTCGCCGCTCCCGTGGCCGTCCCCGTGACCGACCCGGCCCCCCGCGTCCTCTCCGCCCCGTCCGTCGCCTCGGCCTCCGCCGACCGTCCCGCCGCGTCCGTCGCCCCGGCCCACGCCACGCGTGCCGCCCGTCGGGCCGCGGAGGCGGAGGCCACCCGCCGTCGCGGTCGTCGCCCCGCCGTCGCCGAGGTCGCCGCCACGCCGCGCGCGAACCGGTCAGCCGGCCGGTCGCAGCAGCGGCCGTCGGCCAGCCCGACCGCGTCCCCCGTGCGCACCGGCCCCGCCGCCGCCACGGCGAGCACCGCCCGTCGCCAGGGCGCGGGCGCGTCGTTCGCCGGCGCGGGCAAGCGCGTCACGGTCGTCGGCGCCATGCTCTTCGCGGGCGCGATGCTCGTGTCGACCTCCGTCCCGGCCAACGCCTTCTTCGTCGACACCGACGAGCGCACGGTGGCCAAGAAGGCCGCCGCCGCCCAGACCTTCGTCGCCGGCGCCACCGCCGAGGACGCGGCCACGCGCGACGGCTACTCCGTGACCGAGGTGAAGGTCGCCCCCGTCAGCGAGTACGCCTCGACGAGCGCGAGCACCTTCACCAACGACGTCGCGGGCACGGTGCAGTGGCCGTTCGCCACCGGCGTGCCGATCAGCAGCGGCTTCGGCGCGCGCCACGTCTCGAACTGCGGCTTCTGCAGCACGTTCCACAACGGCCTCGACTTCATCCCCGGCTCCGGCTCGCCCATCCAGGCGATCGCCGACGGCACCGTCAGCGCCGTGACCGGCCCCGGCGGCGCCTTCGGCAACCACGTCGAGATCGAGCACGTCATCAACGGCCAGAAGGTCACCTCGACCTACTCGCACATGCAGACCGGCTCGGTGCAGGTCTCGGTCGGCGAGCAGGTCACCGTGGGGCAGCTCGTCGGCAAGGTCGGCAGCACCGGCAACAGCACGGGCGCCCACCTGCACTTCGAGATCCACCTCGGCGGCGTCCCGGTCGACCCGTACCCCTGGCTGACCGCCAACACGAACTGACGCCCGGAGGGGCGAGCGGCAGGCCCAGCCGTCGCCGCGATCGCTCGCCAGCACGACGAAGCCCCCGACCGAGGTCGGGGGCTTCGTCGTGCGGGGCCTGAGCCCGACGGGGGCCGGGCCCCGCGGGGCCTCAGCCCTGCGGGCCCAGCCCGACGGGGCCCAGCCCCGAGGGG
>Ga0265780_10003813_pt1 | contig 19649 bp, 15 predicted proteins | sample P1T30metagenome_FD_192432 | JGI IMG/M metagenome (GOLD analysis project Ga0265780, IMG submission 192432) | Plant litter microbial communities from East Loma Ridge, Irvine, California - P1 T30 | ecosystem: Environmental > Terrestrial > Plant litter > Unclassified | place: USA: California...
GGCGCTGGGCGCAGGGGTCAAGGAATTCCACCTGCGCCGCAGCGACGGCGCGGCGCTGCCGGACTGGCGGGCCGGCGCCCACGTCGTGCTGGATTTCGCCGCGCGAGATGGCCGCCGCTTCGAAAAGTATTACTCGCTGGTCGGCAGGCCGGGCGCCGGCCATGCCTACCGCATCGCCGTGCAGCGCGAGGAGGCGGGAAACGGCGGTTCGCGCTGCCTGCACGAGGAATTCGGCCCCGGCCGCACGCTCGGCCTGCGCGGCCCCTTCAACAGCTTCGCGCTGGCGGACGTTGCGCCGGGGCTGCCGCGCGTGATCCTGGTGGGCGGCGGCATCGGCATCACGCCGCTGGTCTCGATGGCATATACCCTGGGTGCGCAAGGCCAGGCCTTCACCCTGCACTATCTGGCGCGCGACCGTGAACGGCTGGTATTCCTGGACGAGCTGCAGGCGATTCCCGGCGCGCGCATCGTCACCCACGTGTCGGGCGAATCCGGGCGCATCGACCCGGGCGCCCTGCTCGGGGGCTGGGCCGCCGGCGACAGCCTGTATGCCTGCGGCCCGGCGCCGCTGCTGCAGGCCCTGGCCGAGGTCGCGCGCGGCGCCGGCTGGCCCGACGGCGCCGTCCACGTGGAGAGCTTCGGCGCGCGCCCGCAGAGCGGCGACGGCCCGCTGACGGTGGCGCTGTCGCTGTCGGGCATCAGCGTCGAGGTCGCGCCCGGCACCTCGATCCTCGACGCCCTGATCGCGGCCGACGTCTTCGTCTCGTGGGACTGCAAGCGCGGCGAATGCGGCAGCTGCTATACCGAGGTGCTGGAGGGCGCGCCCCTGCACCGCGACGTCTGCCTGACCCCGGCCATGCGCAGCCGGGGCATGTGCACCTGCGTCTCCTGGGCCGCGGCGCCCGGCCGCCTGGTGCTGGCCCTGTGAGCCCGCCCTTTCCCTCTTATCCACGCCCGGGCGCCGCGGCGCGCCGGGCATCCACCCCTCCCAAGGAGAACAGCATGAGCAATCCGAGCGAATCCCGTCCACCCCTGCCGCCCTTCACCCGCGAGAGCGCGATCCAGAAAGTGCGGCTGGCGGAAGACGGCTGGAACACGCGCGACGCCGAAAAGGTGAGCCTGGCCTATACCCTCGACACCCGCTGGCGCAACCGTGCCGAATTCGCCAACGGCCGCGACGAGGTGGTCCAGTTCCTCAGCCGTAAATGGAAGAAGGAACTGGACTACCGCCTGATCAAGGAATTGTGGGCCTTCGACGGCAATCGCATCGCCGTGCGCTATGCCTACGAATGGCACGACGATTCCGGCAACTGGTTCCGCTCCTACGGCAACGAGAACTGGGAATTCGCCGAGGACGGCCTGATGGCGCGCCGCTTCGCCTGCATCAACGACATGCCGATCAAGGAATCGGAGCGCAAATACCATTGGCCGCTGGGCCGCCGGCCGGACGATCATCCCGGCCTGTCCGACCTCGGCCTCTGAAACTCAGTACGGGCTGCCGGTGATCCCCAGGCGCAGCTGCCACAGCGCCTTGGCGCCGGTGATGTAGAGGGTCTTGCCGTCCTTGCCGCCGAAGGCCGCGTTGGTCACGTTCGCATCGACGCGGATCGTGGCCAGCTCGCGGCCTTCGGGCGAGAACACGCGCACGCGCCTGGCGCCATGCTCCGTCACGTACAGATTGCCCTGGCAGTCGACGGTGATGCCGTCCGGGCCGTCCAGGCCGGTAATCAGGTCCTTGCCCGGCAGCTGCGGTTTGCCCTGGACGATCGGATAGGCGCGCAGCACGCCGTCCAGCGCGCCGACGTAGAGCGTGGCTTCGTCGGGCGACAGGCCGATGCCGTTCGGGTTCTTGCGGCTGCCGTCGACCAGGCTCACGGCGCCGTCGCTGCCGACGCGGTACACGCCGGTGACCGGCTGGCGTCCCGGCGCGGCGGCCTGCTGCCAGTCGGGATCGGTGAAATACACGGTGCCGTCGCGCGCGACGGCGATGTCGTTGGGCGAATTGAAGGGCTGGCCCTGGTAGCCGGTCGCGATCGGCGCCGCCTTGCCGCCCGTTGGTGCGCGGCGCAGCAGGGCTTTTTCCTTGTGGCTGGCCACGACCATCGCACCGCTGCCATCCACCGCCAGGCCGTTGCTGCCGCTATCCTCGAGCGCGGTGCGCACGCTGCCGTCCGGCGCCAGCCGGCGGATGCGCGAGGGGAAGGCCGGGCCGTCGCCGAATTCCGAGAAGTACAGGCTGTCGCCGATCCACACCGGTCCCTCGTAGAGCGAGAAGCCGGTGCGCGTCGGCGCGGCGGCGGCGATGCGCTCGGCGCGCAGCTCGCCCTGCGGCGGCGTGCCGGCGCAGCTCGGTGCGGCGGCGGCGGGCGCCAGCGCGGCCAGCAGCACGGCGCCGAGGACGGCGGCGGACAGGATGGAAACGCGGCGCGATGCGCCGTGCATGGAATCGTTCATCGGTTTTCCCTGGTTGACATCGAAGACGTGCCGGCTGCGCCGGTCAATTGGAATTTTGCATGCCGCGCCATGGGTCCGGGTCGGGCGCCGGCCCGGCGTCGATACCGAGCAGCGCCGCCACGGTCGCGGCCAGCAGGGGCATCGAGACCGGCTTGGCGAAGTAGCGCACGTCGTCCAGCGTGGCGCCGGCATCGACCGGATTGGCGGAGATCAGGATGGCCGGCAGCTCGGGCTCGTCGCGGCGCAGCTGCGCCAGCAGCTCGCCGCCGTCCATGCGCGGCATGCGGAAATCGGTGATGACCAGGTCGGCCGGGTCGGCCCGGTGCAGGGCGAGGGCCTCGACGCCGTCGCGCGCCGTGCTGACGCGGTAGCCGAGGATGCTCAGGTAGCGCTCGAAAACGTAACGTACTGCTTCTTCGTCGTCGACCAGGAGGATATGCCGCATGATGAAAGCGTTGCCGGCGCGCTGCCGGAGCGGGTGCCGCGTGTTGAAATAATTGATGAATTTAACACAAACGCCGCGAAACGCACGCGCGATTGCTTGTAAATGATAAGCAATTCGACAGGCCAGCGTGTCAACTCTGGTTCACCTGGAACGGCACCCCCACTTCGCCCCACGCCTGCGCCTCTTTCTCGAACCAGTCGGCGACGGTCGGATGCTGGCCGAGCCAGCCGCGCGGCGTCTCGACCTCGATGCGGCCCTTCATGCGCAGCCTGAGCGCGTCGGCGTCGCCGTCCACGCGCGCGTGCATGAACACCGCGGCCAGGCGCAGCGCCAGCACCGCCTTGGCCAGGTCGGGCGTGGCGAGCGCCTCGCGCACCTTGCGCAGATTGCCCTTCTGGCCCAGCACGATGGTGCTCATCAGGCGCTGCTCGCGCGCGGTGAAGCCCGGCAGGTCCGCATGCTCGACGATGTAGGCGGCGTGCTTGTGGGCGCCGGTGTGCGAGACCGCCAGCCCGACCTCGTGCAGCATGGCGCCGCGCAGCAGGTGGTGCAGCGTGGCCTCGTCCTGCGGCCCCAGCTTGTCGAACAGCTTGCGCGCGATGTTGGCGGTGCGCGCGGCGCGCGCCGTGTCGACGCCGAAGCGGCGCATGCAATCCTGGATCGCCAGGTCGCGCCGGTCCAGGCGGTTGGCGCGCAATTCCAGGTCGGACAGCACGCCCAGGCGCAGGCCGGCGTTGATCGCGCCCATCGATTCCACGCCCAGCTCGCGCATCACGCCGATCAGGATCGACAGGCCGCCGACCATCACGATCACGCGTTCGCGCTTGACGCCGGGCAGGTCGAAGGCGTCGACGTGGCCCAGGGCGATCAGGCGGTCGCGCAGCGCCAGCAGGCTGCCATACGACATGCTGCCGTCGCCGATGCCGTTGCGCGCGATGACTTCGCCGATCGCGCGGATCGTGCCGGAAGAGCCGTAGGCGGCTTCCCAGCCGAGCGCGCGGTATTGCCCGGCCATGTCCTCGAAGCGCGCGCGCGCGGCGTTCACCGCGGTCTGGAAGGCGTCGGCGCTGATGTGGCCGCCCTGGAAGTGATTGGCGCTCTGCGGATAGGTACCGGTGCTGAAGGATTCGACCATGCGGATGGTGTCGCCGTCGCCCACGATCAGTTCGGTCGAGCCGCCGCCGATATCGATGACCAGGCGCTGCTCCTGGCGCTTGCCGAGGGCGCGCGCCACGCCCATGTAGATCAGCCGCCCCTCTTCCTCGCCCGAGATGATCTCGATCGGGTAGCCGATCGCCTGTTCCAGGCGCGGCAGCACCTGCTCGGCGTTGCGCGCCACGCGCAGGGTGTTGGTGGCCACCACCCGCACCGCGTCGAGCCGGTGCTGGCGCAGGATCGCGGCGAAGTCGCGCAGGGTGCGCTGGGCGGTGGCCTGCGCCTCCTCGCTCAGCATATTGTCGGGCCCCAGGCCCGCAGCCAGGCGGATCGGATCGCGCGCGGTGCGCACGATGTGGATCTGGCCGGCGATCGGTTCGCCGATGTGGAGACGGAAACTGTTGGATCCGAGGTCGACTGCTGCGTACATGGCGATCTGGTGCTGGTATGGTGGCTCTAGGTGCGAAGTATAGCGGGCGCGCCGCGTCACGGGGCGCCCACCTGGGCGTCAGCGCAGGGCTTCGGTCAGCACCCGGCCCTCGGCGGCGGCCGGCGCGCGCACGCGCAGGATGTGGGCCAGGGTCGGGGCGATGTCGACCACCTCGGTGTACTGGCCGGTCTCGCCGGCGCGGATCCAGCGCTTGCCCATCATTAGCAGCGGCACCGAGGTGTCGTAATTGTAGGGCGTGCCGTGGGTGGTGCCGGCGCTGCCGCTGCCGAAGAAGGAATAGGCCGAGGTGACGACCATCAGGTCGCCCGACATCTGGCGGTTCCAGGCGCGCTGCATGAGCAGCCCCAGGCGCGACTTCGACGCCACGCCCTGTTCGAACTGGGTGCGCGTGAATACTTCGGCGATGCCGGGCTGGGCCAGCAGGTGGGCCGCCGCCGCGGCTTCCACGTCGGCGCGCGCCAGGCCGCGCCGGGCGATCGCGGCCTGGTCGAGGTAGACCTCGGGCAGGTAGGATTTCTTCACCAGGCCGGGGCCGCCGAAGCGCGCGGCCAGGGCCTGGTCGAGGCCCTCGGTGAGCGCCTTCGGATTGACGCGCATGGCGTCGATATGGTGCTCGCGCGAGAATTCGGGCGTGTTCGAGAAGCCGTGGTCGGCGGTCAGCACCACCAGTACCTTGTCCATGCCGATGCGGCGGTCGAGGAAGTCGAAGAAGCCGGCGATGCGGCGGTCGATCTGCTGCAGATGGTCGTGCGACATGCGGCTTTCCGGGCCGTAGGCGTGGTTCACGTAGTCGTGGCCCGAGAGGCTGATGCCGAGGATGTCGGTGGCGCCGCTTGGATTGCTGCCGAGCTGCTCGCCCTCGATGGCGGCCTGGGCGAAGTCCAGGGTCAGCTCGTCGACCGCGGGGCCGGTCTTGAGGCGCTCGTAATAGTCGGGCGCCGGCGCGCCGGTCTCGCTGTAGAAGGTGAAGGGGAAGCGGTTCGGGTTCTTCTCGGTGGCTTCCGGATACGGCGCGTCGTCGGCATAGGCGGTGTCCGGCAGCAGCGGCTTCCAGGACTTTGCGTAGTAGCGGTCCTGGGGCCTGGCGGCGCTGTAGCGCTGGACCCAGGCCGGGTGCTGCTGCATGTAGTAGGTGCTGCTGGCGAAGTCGCCGGTCTTGTCCATGTACATATAGGCGGTGCCGGTCTTGCCGGCCAGGAGGATCGCGCCGCGGTCCTTGCCCGATACCGTGACCACCTTGCTGCGGTTGCCGGTTGCGTAGCGCAGCTGGTCGCCCAGGGTATCGACGCGCAGGTTTGCCGGCGAGGTGCCGTCGTGCGGATCGGTGTCGGCGCCGATGTAGTGGAAGCGCGTGTCCTCGGTGCAGTAGACCGAATTGCCGTTCGCATCGAGCCAGTTGTTGCCGATGATGCCGTGGCGGTAGGGGTAGGCGCCGGTCAGCACCGCGGTGTGGCCGATCGCCGTCACGGTCACGCCGTGGGCCTGGTGCGCATTGGTGAAGCTGGCGCCCTGCTCGAGCATGCGGCGCAGGCCGCCGGGGCCGAACTGGTCGCGGTAGCGCTGCACCTGCTCGGACGGCAGGCCGTCGATCACCATCACCACCAATAGCTTGGGTTTCACGATTGCGGCTTGTTCCGAAGCGGGCCTGGCGGCGCTTGCCGCTGCGGCGACGGACATGGCCGGCGCCAGCAGGGCGGCGCAGGCGAGCAGGATGGCGGAGGTAGGGGGACGGATGATCGATGGCATGGCGGTGGTCGCTCTGGTTGTCTTGCGCTGTCAGTGGATCGGCCGGTGGCCGGACCGGTCATTGTACAGATCGCGCATGTCGGGATGATGACATTCCGGCAGCACGGCGGGCATCTCGTGCTAGGCTTGTCCGCTTACCCTCGGAGAGTATCGCATGCATATGAGCTTCGACCGCAAGACGCAAGGCGCGCGCGCACGTCCCTGGGCCTGGGGTATCAGCCTGCTGGCGCATGGCGCCGTCGTCGCGTGGCTGGCGCAGTCGATGGCGCAGCGCGAGGCGCGCCATGAGGACGATGCGCCGGCGCTGTCCTTCGTGCTGGTGGCGCCGCGGCCGGTGCCGCCGCCGCTGCCGGCGCCGGCGGCGGCGGCGGCGGTGCGGGCGGAGCCGGCGGCGCGGCGCAAGGCCGGGGCGGCGCGACCGCGTGCTTCAAGGGCGGATGCTGCGGGCGCGCCGGCGCCATCGGCGCCGCCGCGGGTCGTCGCCCTGCCACAGGATCATCCGGAGCCGGCGTTCACGGTGGCCACGCCGGCTGGCGCGGAGGGCGGGGTCCGCGGCTTCGACATGGCGGCGGCGCGTACTGCGGCGCGTGCGGCCGGCGCCGAGGATGCGGGCTCCGCCCGCGCCCGGCCGCTGCGCGCCACGCGCGACGAGAAACTCGGCCAGGCCATCGAGGGCGCGCGCCGCGGCGACTGCCAGACCATGTATGCCGGCGCCGGGCTGCTGGCGGTGATCCCGCTGGTCAAGGACACCTTGACCGGCACCGGCTGCAAATGGCAATGAGCGTGGCGATTCAAACGGTGAATTCGCTGGCCAGTCCCAGGGCGCGGAAGCGCTCGACCACGAAGTCGACGAATACCCGGGTCCGGGCCGGCAGCAGCCGGCGGCTCGAGTAGTACACGAACAGCGGCCCGGTGTCCGCGTACCACTCCGGCAGGATGCGCACCAGCTCACCGCTTTGCAGCAGCGGCCGCGCATGCGGCGCCGGCAGCAGGGCCACGCCCAGGCCGGCGGCGGCGGCGCGCGCCATCGCTTCCGGATCGTCCAGCACCGCCACCGGCCGCAGCTCGGCGGCGGCGACCCGGCCATCGCGGGTGCGCAGGGTCCAGCTCTGCTGGCGCCCGCTGCGGATCGCGCGCCGGCCGATGCCGTCGTGGCGCGCCAGCTCGTCCGGGTGCCGCGGTGTGCCGCGCCGCGCCAGGTAGGCCGGGCTGGCCGCCACCAGCACCCGCACCTTCGCCAGCTCGCGCGCCACCAGCCCCTGGGTCAGCTCGACGCCGCCGCCGATGGCGACGTCGAAGCCTTCGCCGATCAGGTCGACCTGGCGGTTCTCGAAATACAGGTCGGGCAACACCTCCGGGTAGGCGGCGTGGAAGGCTTCCAGCATCGGCACGATGTGCATGCGCCCGACGGCCGGCGCCAGCGCCACCTTGACCGGGCCGGCCGGGCGCTCGCGGTCCTCGCGCATCGCGTTCATCGCCTGGTCGATGCGGTGCCAGGGCTCGGCCACGGCGTGCAGGAAGCGCTCGCCCTCTTCCGTCAGGCGCAGCTGGCGCGTGCTGCGCTGGAACAGGCGCACGCCCAGGTGCGCTTCGAGGCGCGCGACGTTCTTGCTGACGCCGGCCGGCGACATGCCCAGGCGCCGCGCCGCGGCCGAGAAACCGCCCTCTTCGGCGCTGTAGACGAAGGCATCGAGGTGGGCGAAGGCATCGCTACTCATGGGAACCTTTAACCATTGGTTGAAAGTGATATCTCTTTTGACCGGCTAGTTTCAACCGCAGGTTGGGATGATACTGCGTTCATCCAAACAGTCACCCAAAGGACCCATCATGAACCAGCCTCTCTCCGGAAAAGTCGCCTTCGTCACCGGCGCTGCGCGCGGCATCGGCGCGGCCATCGTGCGCCGCCTGTCTGCGGACGGCGCCGCCGTCGCCTTCACCTACCAGAACTCGGCCGCCGTGGCCGATGCGCTGGCGGCCGAGATCGAAGCGCAGGGTGGCCGCGCCCTGGCCCTGCGCGCCGACGCCTTCGACGCCGCTGCCATCGCCGCCGCGGTGGACGCCGCCGCCGATCGCTTCGGCCGCATCGACATCGTGGTCAACAATGCCGGCATCCTGCGGCTCGGCACGCTCGACACGTTCAGCATGGAGGATTTCGACGCCACCGTCGCCGTCAACGTGCGCGCCGTCTTCGCCACCGCCAAGGCCGCCCTGCCGCACCTGCCCGACGGCGGGCGCATCATCAACGTCGGCAGCACCAATGCGCTGCGCATGCCCTTCGCCGGCGGCGCGGTGTACGCGATGAGCAAGTCGGCGCTGACCGGCCTGGCCAAGGGCCTGGCGCGCGACCTCGGCCCGCGCGGCATCACCGTCAACAACGTGCTGCCCGGCCCAGTGGACACCGACATGAACCCGGAAGACAGCGATTTCGCGAAATCGCTGCACACCCTGATGGCCCTGCCGCGCCATGGCAAGCCGCAGGAAGTGGCATCGCTGGTGGCCTGGCTGGCCAGTCCGGAGGCGGGATTCGTTACCGGGGCGGATATGCTGGTGGATGGTGGCTTCGCGGCCTGATCTGCATCAAATCGGGGTCAGACCCCGCCTTTCGGCAATTGTCCGGCGGATTGGCGCGCGGCGGGCCGGCGCTGGCCAAAGGGTGGGCGCAGCGGCTGCGCGGGCATGGTATTCCTGTCAAGTACGTCCCGCCTGCGCCTGTCGCGCAAGCTGCCAACCCGATCAAGGAGTAGCGCATGACCGCACCATCCCGCTTCAGCAGCGCCGCCGATGCGCCCAACCAGTACGCCGACCTGGGCGACCGCCGCCTGGCCTACCGCTCGATCGGCGACCCGGCCGGCAAGCCGATCGTGCTGTGCGTGCGTTTCCGCGGCAATATGGACATGTGGGATCCGGCCTTCCTCGACGCCCTGGCCGCCGGCGGCCTGCGCGTGATCACCTTCGACTATGCCGGCTGGGGCCTGTCCAGCGGCGAGCGCCAGCTGAGCCCGGCCGTGCTGGCCCGCGACGCCATCGGCCTGATCGAGGCGCTGCAACTGCAGCAGGCGATCATCGGCGGCTGGTCGCTGGGCGGGATGGTGGCCCAGATCGTGGCGGCGATGGCGCCGCAGCGGCTGAGCCACGTGGTGCTGATCGCGACCGCTGCGCCGGATACGGCCGTCAAGGCCGGCGAGAAACTGTTCAACGAGACGGCGGCGCTACCGGGCAGCAGCCTCGACAAGGACATCATCCTGTTCTTCGAACCGGCATCGGAAGCCAGCCGCGCCGCCGCCGCCGCATCGTTCGAGCGCATCCGGCGGCGCACCGAAGGCCGCAGCCCGGACATCGACGCCGCCTGGGCCGCCGGCCTGCTCGGCCCGGAGCCGCGCACCCCCGCCTTCCCGGCGCCCCAGGTACTCGAGGCCCTGAAGCACACCCGCCTGCCGGTGCTGCACATCGGCGGCGACCACGACATCGCGTTCCCGGTCGAAAACTGGTACGCGCTCAACCGCCAGCTGCCGACGCTGCAACTGCTCACCTTCCCCCAAGCCGGCCACGGCCCCCAGCACCAGTATCCCGAAGCGGCAGCCGACTACATCGCCACCTTCGTACGCACCACCCCATAATTCGGGTTAATTCGGGGTCAGAGCACATTTTTCAAACAATTCGGGGTCAGAGCACTTTTTGGGGAAATGTTGTGGCTGCAAGCTATCCCGACGCCGCCGGGGCCATGTCACGCCAATAGCGCTAAAACTGCCTCCAAACTATTGCGCTAAAAAGTGCTCTGACCCCGAATTTTTAGAAAAACAGGGTCTGACCCCGAATTCGGGAAATTGCCGGGAATCAGGGTCTAAGCCCGGTTTGTGCTGATCAACCGATGCGGCGGACGGATTCGCGGACGACCAGGTTCAGCTGGGGTACGTCGACGTCCAGCGGCTGGCTGGCGATCATCTTGAGGATGGCGCGGCCCAGGCTCTTGCCCACGTCGAACAGGGGCTGGCGCACGGTGGTGAGCGGCGGGGTCGTGTACATCGAGCTGTGCAGGTCGTCGAAGCCGATGACGGAGATGTCTTCGGGGACGCGGATGCCGCGGCGGTACAGGGCCAGGCGGGCGCCGTAGGCGGTCAGGTCGTTGGCGCAGAAGATGGCCGAGAAGCGCTGGCCCGATTCGAGCAGGCGCTCCACCGCCAGCAGGCCGCCCGATTCCTGGAAGTCGCCGGCCACGATCAGCTGCTGCTTTTCCTTGATGCGGTGCTTGGCCAGCGTGTCGCGGTAGCCGGCCAGGCGCGCCAGCGCATCCTGGTGGTCGGACGGGCCGGCGATGAAGGCGATGTTGCGGTGGCCCTGCAGCACCAGGTGCTCGACCGCCTCGCAGGCGCCCCAGTAGTTGTCGAGGCAGAAGCCGTAGGCGCGCGGTCCGTCCAGCTCGCGGCCGAAGGCGACGATCGGCACGCGCTGCGACAGCTTGAGGATCTGCGCGTCCTTCAGCTTGCCGCTCAGGATCACCAGGCCGTCGACGCGGCGCGCGATCAGCAGTTCGATGCGCTCGGCTTCCTCGTCCGCATGCCAGTGGCCCGAGACGATCAGCGGCGCATAGCCGGTGCCGTGCAGGGCTTCGTCGACGCCGGCCAGCGCGTCGGCGAAGTAGCCCGACATCAGCGACTGGGTCAGCACGCCGATGGTGCGCGAGCTGCCGGTCTTGAGATTCTGCGCCAGCACGTTCGGCTTGTAGTTCAGCTTCTCGATGACGCTCTCGATGGCCTGGCGCTTTTCGTCCGACACCCGGGCGGTGCCGTTCAGGAAGCGCGACACGGTGGCCGCCGACACGCCGGCGACGCGCGCGACTTCGTGGACGGTGACCATGGCGCTGCTGCTGGACTCTTTTCTCATGTGGCTCGCGAACTGGTGGGTTGAGGCGCCGGCGCCCGGCGTGGTACCGGCACTATTGATTTAACTACAATAACAAGTATAGCACCAGGAAAACGATTTCATAAACCGTTTCATGCAAGCTGTCGCCGTTTTCGCGACGTTTCGTCCTTGTTGCAGAAATGGCTGACCAGGGCCCGGTGCGGCGGCAGGTCGGCCAGCGCGCGCCCGGCTACCTCGGCGATGGTGGCGAATTCCTGGCGCGCGGCGGCGCGCCGTGCCGGATCGAGCGCCGAGGGGTGCAGGCTGGTGCCGAACTCCATGCCGTAGAGGACGTACTGCCAGCTCGAGGGCGGATACATCTCCAGGTCGGTGACGAAGTCGAGCCGGTGCGGCGGGCGCGTCTTCCACAGCGCCAGCTTGTCGCGCAGCGAGGCCGGGATCGAGGCCGGGTCGGCGTTGTCGCGCCAGAAGGCGCTGTCGCTGCGCCGGGTCAGGCAGTAGTGCAGCTTGATGAAGTCGACGATGCGCTCGTAGCGCGCGCGCATCGCCTCGTTGAACTGGCGCGCGGCCGGCGCCAGCTCGCCGCCGTGCGGGAACAGGAAGCCGACCAGGTAGGCTGCGGTCTCCACCAGGCCGATGCCCGAGGATTCCAGCGGTTCCAGGAAGCCGCCCGACAGGCCGATCGCCACGCAGTTCTTGATCCACTGGGTCTCGCGGTAGCCGACCTTCAGCTGCAGGCGGCGCGCCGCCAGTCCCTCGCTGGCCGCGCCGATGTAGTCGCGCAGCACGCGCTCGGCGCGTTCGTCGTCGCTATGGCGGCTGGAATATACATAACCGATGCCGCGCCGCTCCTGCAGGCCGATGTCCCAGGTCCAGCCGGCTTCCTGCGCGGTGGCGATGGTCGCCGACGGGATCGGCGCGTCCGGCGTTTCATAAGGCAGCTGCAGGGTGACGGCGCGGTCGACGAACAGGACCTCGTCCAGCGGCTTGAAGGGCGCGCCCAGCGCCTCGCCGATCAGCCGGGCGCGAAAGCCCGTGCAGTCGACATACAGGCCGGCCGTGAGCGCGCCGTGCTCGCGCGTATGGACGGCGGCGATGGCGCCCTCCCCGTCCAGTTCGACCCGTTCGACATTGCCGAAAAGGTGGCGCACTCCGAGCGACTTGCCGTGTTCGGCCAGCAGCGCGGCGAAGCGCGCGGCGTCGAAGTGGTAGGCGTAGTTCATGGGGCCGAGGAAGTCGGCGTCGTGGGGGCGCTTGGGGCCATGCATGGCCGCGGCCACGCGCTGCTGCATCGTCACGGCCTGGGCGAAGGGCACGCCGGGTCCGGCGTCGCCGGCCAGCCAGTAGGGCAGCAGTTCGAAGCCGCCCTGGCGCTGGCTGGGCTGGCTGAACGGGTGGAAGTATTCGGCGGCGCCCGGCGTGCCCGGCGCGCGCACCCAATGGCGGAAGCTGACGCCCTGCTTGAAGGTGGCGCCGCAGGCCGCGACGAAGCGCGCCTCGTCGATGCCGATCGCGGCCAGGGTGCCGCGGATCGAGGGAAAGGTGCCCTCGCCCACGCCGATGATGCCGATCTCGGGCGATTCGACCAGGGTCACGCCGACCCCGCCGGGGCGGCCGGCGCCGAGCTGCTTCGCCAGGAAGCAGGCGCTCAGCCAGCCGGCGGTGCCGCCGCCGACGACGAGGATGTTGTCGATACCTTGCATATTGCTTGTCTCCCGCGTTCTACGTTCCGGATGATTTTCAGTGGTTTTTTTGCGTATTTATCATGAAATGCCGTTTGACATTCCATTAAACGCAAGTGTACGATGAAATCGATTTCAGTTGGCGTGAAATCGGTTACATAAAAAGACACCGCGACACTGCCGACGAAATGCGCATCGCGTCACAATAATCTGGAGACTGACACCTTGACCAAGCAAGCCTTCCTGGGCCGGCGCTTCGCCTCGCCCATCCAACTCGCCATCCTTTCCCTGTGCGCCGGCCTGGCGCACGCGCAAGCCACCGATCCGGTCGTCCCGGCCGGTTCCGGCGCCCCGGCGGCCCAGACCGCGCCCACCGCGCAGGCGGCCGACAACGGCAAGATCGCCGAAGTCATCGTCACCGCGACCAAGCGCTCGACCTCGCTGCAGAAGACCCCGATCGCGGTCACCGCGCTGAACGCCCAGACGCTCGACGACAACCACGTCCAGACCCTGCTCGACGTGGTCAGCCTGGTGCCGGGCTTCCAGGCCACCGGCCAGGGCGACCACGGCGTCACCACCTTCACCCTGCGCGGCATCGGCAACGACAGCGCCAAGACCGAATACGCCGACCCCGAGGTCGCGGTGTTCGTCGACGGCGTGTATTCGCCGCGTCCGGAAGGCGCCACCAGCCTGCTGTTCGACCTCGACACCATCGAAGTCCTGCGCGGCCCGCAAGGTACGCTGTGGGGCCGCAATTCGACCGTCGGCGCCGTCAACATGCAGACCGCCAAGCCGGTGCTGGGCAGCCGCAGCGGCAGCTTCGAGGCCGGCGTGGGCGACTACAACCGCTACGGCGGCCGCGGCGCCGTCAACATCCCGCTGGGCGACAAGGCGGCACTGCGCGTGGCCTTCGTGCACGAGCAGCACGACGGCTACGTCGACTACCAGAGCCTGCCGAACATCCCGGTGGCGAGCCAGCGCGCGGCCTGGCTGGCCAGCGGCGGCGATCCGGCCAGGTTCCAGCCGATCAATCCGGGCCAGTTCGTCAAGGGCGGCGACAAGTACGGCGCGCAGGACCAGAGCGCGCTGCGCCTGTCCTTCCTGTGGCAGCCGACCGACAAGCTGAAATGGAACCTCGCCTACGAGCGCTTCGCCGACCGCGGCACCCTGCCGATCAACCTGATGCAGACCCCGCGCGCCGGCCAGGACTTCTGGTCCGCCCTGATCGACGTGGCGCCCTCGCTCAAGCGCGACACCGACTCGGTGCGCTCGCGCGTCGAGTACGAGCTGACCCCGACCCTGGGCCTGACCTATGTCGCAGGCTGGTCCAAGTTCGACGGTTCCTCGACCTATGACCAGGACGGCGGCGTGCAGGTGCCGACCAGCTTCTCGACCGGCGCCACCTACCAGGCCAACAACACGGTGCAGTCGCACTACAAGAACTACAGCCACGAAGTGGAACTGCAGTCGCTCGGCAAGCACACCGTCGACTGGCAGCTCGGCCTGTACTACGGCGCGGAAGACAACAGCATCCGCTTCGACATCCCGATCTTCAACGGCACCCAGTCGGGCACCGTCAACTGGCAGGGCTCCTTCATCCAGCCGAAGGAAACCGTGGAATCCAAGGCCGCCTTCGGCCAGGCCACCTGGAACATCAGCGACAGCCTGCACCTGACCGGCGGCGCGCGCTACACCCACGACAAGCGCAGCAACGAAGGCGGCAACGGCTACAGCTGGAACAACGACCCGAGCGTGCCGCAGGTGCCGGTCTCGGGACAGATCGACCCGACCAAGCCGGGCCAGGGCTTCACCCCGAACAATCCGTCCAACGCCGGCGAGTACAGCGGCAGCAAGTGGACCGGCCTGGCGCGCCTGAGCTACGACATCGACCGCCGCAACATGGTCTATGGCAGCATCTCGACCGGCTACAAGTCGGGCGGCCTGCAGGATGGCGGCCGCACCTATGGCGAAGAGACCCTGACCAACTACGAAGTCGGCAGCAAGAGCACCTTCCTGGACGGCGCCCTGCAGGTGAACAACTCGCTGTTCTACGAGCGCTTCCGCGGCTTCCAGTTCAGCGCCCCGGTGACCAATCCGGACGGCACCCGCGGCCTGGCCACCAACAACGCCGAAGGCGCCAAGATCTACGGCCTGGAGTCGGAGATCACGGCGCGCCTGAGCCCCGACGACCGGGTGCTGGCGGCCCTCACCTGGACCCCGCACGCCAAGCTGGGCCACCTGATCGGCGGCTCCAACGACTACGTGCTGCCGGCCTGTAATGTCCCGGGCATCAGCACCTGCCTGGACGTGACCGGCCACACCCTGCCGCACACGCCGAAGTTCTCGGCCCACGTCCAGTACCAGCACGTGTTCCGCCTGGGCGACGGCGAGACCCTGGCGCCGCGCATCTCGGCGCACTACGAGACCCAGACCACGCTGTCGGTGTTCGACCTGGGTCCGGAAGACCGCCAGAAGGAGTTCGGCCGCGCCGACCTGGGCCTGCGCTATGCGCGCGACAAGTGGTGGCTCGACCTGTTCGTGCGTAACGTCAGCGACGAAAAGGTCAAGACCAGCGCCAGCAACGCCTTCGGCGGGTGGGTCGGCCAGTACCAGCCGCCGCGCACCGTCGGCTTCAACACCGGCATCGACTTCTGATCCCCGGTGCGGCCCGGGAAACGACGAAAAGTCGTGCCCGGGCCGTATTATTCTGCTATGTTATCGTTTTCATAGACGTACCGACAGTATCGTCGGGCGCGCGACACGCGCAGCAAAGCGATCCCGCCCGACTCCCGTTACGCCCCTTCTTTTCCAGACCGCCATGACCGATTCCATCCAATTCCCCTCCAATTTCACGTGGGGCGTAGCGACCAGCGCCTTCCAGATCGAAGGCGCGGCCGACGCCGACGGCAAAGGCCCCTCGATCTGGGACACCTTCTCGCGCAATCCGGCCAACATCATCGACCACAGCAACGGCGACGTCGCCTGCGACCACTACCACCGCTACAAGGACGACGTGGCCCTGATGGCCTCGCTGGGCGTGGACGCCTACCGCTTCTCGATGGCCTGGGCGCGCGTGCAGCCGGCCGGCAAGGGCGCATGGAACGAGAAGGGCTTCGATTTCTACAAGCGCCTGCTCGACGCGCTGGACGAAAAAGGCATGGCCGGCCACCTGACCCTGTACCACTGGGACCTGCCGCAGGGCCTGCAGGACGACGGCGGCTGGATGTCGCGCGACACCGCGCACCGCTTCGCCGACTACGCGCAGGAAGTGGCGCGCCGCTTCGGCGACCGCCTGGCCACCATCGCCACCCATAACGAACCCTGGTGCACCGCCAACCTCGGCTACGGCAACGGCCAGTTCGCGCCCGGCGTCGCCGATAAAAAGCAGGCGATCCAGGTCTCGCACCACCTGCTGCTGTCGCACGGCCTGGCGATGCAGTCGATGCGCGCCGTGAATCCGAAGGCGGAACTGGGCATCGTGCTGAACCAGTGGACCGCCGATCCGGCCACCGACAGCGAAGCCGACAAGCGCATGGCCGCGCTGGAATGGGCCAATTCGATCGCCTGGTTCATGGACCCCATCTTCAAGAAACGCTACCCGGAACTGTCGCTGCAGTCGCACGGCGCCGACGCGCCCGACGTGCATGAAGGCGATTTCGACATCATCGCCCAGCCGATCGACTTCCTGGGCGTGAACTACTACCGCCGCGAAGTGATGAGCGCCGAAGTCCCGCCGCGCAAGCCGGTCGGTGGAATCGGTTTCACGGACATGGGCTGGGAGATCTACCCGCAGGGACTGACCGAACTGCTGGTGCAGCTGAAGGAAGAATATCCGGACCTGCCGCCGGTCTACATCACCGAGAACGGCATGGCCTCGGTCGATGCGCTGGAAGCCGGTAAGGTCGACGACCAGGTGCGCATCGAGTACGTGCGCACCCACCTGGAGGCGCTGAAGGCGGCGATGGACCAGGGCATCGACGTGCGCGGTTACTTCCTGTGGAGCCTGATGGACAACTTCGAGTGGAATTCGGGCTATGCCAAGCGCTTCGGCATCGTCTGGGTCGACTACGACACCCTGGAGCGCACGCCCAAGGCCAGCGCGCTGTGGTATCGCGACTACATCGCGCGCCAGCGCGCCGCCCTGCGGGCCGCATGAGATGAGGGACACCATGGACGACCTGCTTTTTGGCGGCGCCCGGCTGCTGGCCGACATCGGCGGCACCAACGCGCGCTTCGCCCTGCAGCGCGGACCCGGTCGCATCGAGGAAGTCGCGACCCTGGCCTGCGCCGATCACCCGACCGTGTGCGACGCGGTGCGCGCCTACCTGGCGCGCCACCCCGGCGCCGCGCGCGAGCTGCGCCACGCCGTGGTCGCCATCGCCAACCCGGTCGATGGCGACTATATCAAGATGACCAACCACCACTGGGCATTCTCGATCGAGGCGGCGCGCCGCGAACTCGGCCTGGAAACCCTGTTGGTGGTAAACGATTTCGCCGCGCTGTCGATGTCGGTGCCCCAGCTCGACGCCGCCGACCTGGTCCAGGTGGGCGGCGACGCGCCGGTCGCCAGCTCGGTGATCGGCCTGGTCGGCGCCGGCACCGGCCTGGGCGTGGGCGGCCTGATTCCGTCCGGTGCGCGCTGGACCGTGCTGGCCAGCGAAGGCGGCCACGTGGCCTTCTCGCCGGCCGACGAGCGCGAGCAGGCGATCCTGTCCTACTGCTGGACCAGGTGGCCGCACGTGTCGGCCGAGCGCCTGGTGTCCGGCCCCGGCCTGGCGCTGATCCACGAAGCCCTGCTGGCGCGCGCCGGCAGCGAAGGCGAGGCGCTCACGCCGGCCCAGGTGGTCGAACGCGGCCTGGCCGGCAGCGACGCGCTCTGCGTCGAGACCCTGGACGTCTTCTGCGGCATGCTCGGCACCATGGCGGCCAACGTCGCCGTGACCCTGTGCGCGCGCGGCGGCATCTATATCGGCGGCGGCGTGGTGCCGCGCCTGGGCGAGTGGTTCGCGAAGTCGCCCTTCCGCGCCCGTTTCGAGAACAAGGGCCGCTTCTCCGCCTTCGCGGCCAGGGTGCCGGTGTTCGTGATCCATGCGCCCTACCCGGCACTGGCCGGCGCCGCCGCCATGCTCGAGCAGCACCTGCTGGACGCGCGCGCCGCCGCGCGCCTGGCCCCGATCGATTCCGTCACCGAAGCGCTCCATGGCAACTAAGCAAATCCGCCATCCCCTGCTGTGGGTCCCGAGCGGCTATTTCACGATGGCGCTCGGCTACACCATGCTCACCAGCGTCACGGCGATCATGTTCAAGAACCTGGGCATGAACAACGGCGACGCCGCGGCCTATTCGAGCATGCTGATCCTGGCCTACACGATCAAGCCGCTGTTCGCGCCGGTCGTCGAGATGTACCGCACCAAGAAGTTCTTCGTGCTGTCCACCCAGGTGCTGATCGGCTTCGGCTTCGCCGCCGCCGCGCTGGCCATGGGCCTGCCGAACTGGATGGCGCTGATGCTGCCGCTGTTCTGGGCCATGTCCTTCATCGGCGCGACCCAGGACATCGCCAGCGACGGCGTCTACGTGACCTCGCTCGACACCCGCGCCCAGTCGCTGTACTGCGGCGTGCAGAGCCTGTCCTGGAACATCGGCCCGATCGTCGCCTCCGGCTTCCTGGTCTACCTCAGCGGGCGCCTGCACGTCGAGATGTTCCACCACGACCCCAAGGTGTTCGGCCCCGAGTGGATCGACGCCTGGCGCGTGATCTTCTTCGTGGTCGCCGCCATCATCGTGCTGATGGCGCTGTGGCACACGCGCGTGATGCCGGAAGGCGCGCGCGCCGAGAATACCCCGACCAGCCTGCGCGGTGCCTGGGACATCCTGTGGGATTCCTTCGTCACCTTCTTCCAGAAGCGCGACGTGTGGAAGATGATCGCCTTCGCCTTCCTGTTCCGCACCAGCATCGGCCTGCTCGAGAAGATCGGCCCCTTCTTCATGGTCGACGCGGCCTCCAAGGGCGGACTGGGATTGTCGAACGAACAGTTGGGCATCGTCTACGGCACCTACGGCCTGGCCGCGGTGCTGCTCGGCTCCCTGCTGGGCGGCATGTACGTGGCCAGGAAAGGCCTGAAGCGCGTGCTGTTCGTGCTGTGCTGCGCCGTCAACATCCCGAACGCGACCTTCCTGGTCATGGCGATGGTCCTGCCTTCGAGCACCCTGGCGATCACCGCCGGCGTCGTCATCGAGAAGTTCTTCTTCGGCTTCGGTTCGGTCGGCTTCATGATCTACCTGATGCAGCAGCTGGCGCCGGGCAAGTACACCACCACCCACTATGCCTTCGGCACCGGCCTGATGGGCCTGTGCAATATGGTGACCGGCGTGCTCAGCGGGCACCTGCAGGAAATGATGGGCTACGTCAGCTATTTCGTGTTCGTGATGATCGCGACCATCCCATCCTTCCTGGCGACCTGGTTCGCGCCTTTCCACCACGACGACGGCATGGGCAACGGAACCACGGGTGGCAGCGGGGCGGCCGAGGCGACCGGCGTCGCGGTCGCGGTCGAGAAGAGCGCGTAGCGGGGCGGCTGACGAGCCACGGGCCGGGCAGCCTCCACACGAAAACCACGTCGCCCCTGCGCAGGCAGGGGTCCAAGTTCTGCAAGCGTTTCGACTGCAAGTGCGACTTGGGCCCCTGCCTTCGCAGGGGCGACGGGTATCTTTGCCCGGACGGGCATCTCTGTTCGGACGGGCATCTCTGCTCGCGGTGCTGAAACACCGGCGCACGAAAACCACGTCGCCCCTGCGCAGGCAGGGGTCCAAGTTCTGCAAGCGTTTCGACTGCGCATGCGACTTGGGCCCCTGCCTT
>Ga0265780_10003814_pt1 | contig 19643 bp, 23 predicted proteins | sample P1T30metagenome_FD_192432 | JGI IMG/M metagenome (GOLD analysis project Ga0265780, IMG submission 192432) | Plant litter microbial communities from East Loma Ridge, Irvine, California - P1 T30 | ecosystem: Environmental > Terrestrial > Plant litter > Unclassified | place: USA: California...
CACCGCCTCGATCGCGATCCTGTCGTTCGTGGTCTGGGCCCCCCACATGTTCACCACCGGCATGCCGGTGACCTCGCAGCTGTTCTTCATGTACGCCACCATGCTGATCTCGGTGCCGACCGGCGTGAAGGTGTTCAACTGGGTCGCGACCATGTGGAAGGGATCGATGACGTTCGAGACCCCGATGCTGTTCGCGGTCGGTTTCATCTTCGTGTTCACGATGGGCGGCTTCACCGGACTGATCCTGGCGGTGACGCCGATCGACATCCAGGTGCACGACACCTACTACGTGGTGGCCCACTTCCATTACGTGCTGGTGGCCGGCTCGCTGTTCGCGCTGTTTGCCGGCTTCTACTACTGGGCGCCGAAGTGGACCGGCCATATGTACCCTGAAGGCCGCGGCAAGATCCACTTCTGGCTCTCGCTGATCACCTTCAATGTGACGTTCTTCCCGATGCACTTCCTGGGCCTGGCCGGGATGCCGCGCCGCTACGCCGACTACGCGGTGCAGTTCACCGACTTCAATATGATCGTCTCGATCGGCGCCTTCGGCTTCGGCTTCAGCCAGGTGTATTTCCTGTTCGCGGTGGTGCTGCCGACCATCCGCGGCGGCGCCAAGGCGCCGGCCAAGCCGTGGGAAGGCGCCGAGGGCCTGGAGTGGACCGTGCCGAGCCCGGCGCCGTTCCACACCTTCGAGACGCCGCCACTGGTGAAATGACCATGGCCGATCCGCGCAAGCCGAATAACCTGAAGACAGCGCTGTTGCTGGGCGCACTGGCGCTGTTCTTCTTCGTCAGCGTGTTCGTCAAGTTCACGCTGTTGAGCTGAGGCCGCCATGAACAAGGGCTCGAGCACCAGACTGCTGCGCCTGAACCGCACCACGCTCGGCAAGCTGGTGGTGGTGGCGGTCGCGATGTTCGGCTTCGGCTATGCGCTGGTGCCGGTGTATCGCCAGATCTGCGAGGTGCTCGGCATTAACGTGCTGACCCAGAAGGGCGAGTTCGTGGCGGCGCCGACGAATACGCAGGTCGATACATCGCGCACCATCACGATCGAGCTGGACGGCAACTCGCAGGGGCCGTGGCGCTTCCGCCCGACCACGCGCAGCATCGACGTGCATCCGGGCGAGCTGGCCACCGTCATGTACGAGGTGGTCAATACCCAGGGCAGGGTGGTCAAGGCGCAGGCGATCCCGAGCTACGCGCCACAGTCCGCCACGCCGCACTTCATGAAGGTCGACTGCTTCTGCTTCCAGGAGCAGACGCTGGCCGCGCACGAGGCGCGCCAGATGCCGGTGGTGTTCTTCATCGATCCGAAGCTGCCGCGCGAGGTGAAGAACATCACGCTCTCGTACACCTTCTTCGAGATCGGTGGGGCGTTCAAGGCGGCGACGGCGCCTGCGCCGGCGAAGAATGGATAAGCCGCACCAGAGAAAGGGCAGTTTCCTGGCCACGATGAAGGCGGTGTTCTGGTCCTTCTTCGGTGTCCGCAAGCGCAAGGATTATGACAGCGACGCCGCCAACCTCAATCCCGTGCACGTGATCGTGGCGGGGCTGATCGGCGTCGCGATCTTTATCGGACTGATCATGCTGGCGGTGCGGTTCGCGGTCGCGACAATATAGCTGCACCCGGTACGTCGTTCCCGCGCGGGCCCTGGCGGCCGCGCGGTAACCCAAGGCATTCGGATACACCAAACATAGAATCACGGAGGAGATCAACATGAGTTCGTCACCAGTGGGTTCCACCAGCACCGCGCCTTATTATTACGTTCCCGGCCCGTCGCGCTGGCCGCTGCTGGCCGGCCTGTCGATGCTGGTGACCATGGCCGGCGCGTCCGGCTGGGTGAACGGCATGGCATGGGCGCCGCCCGTGTGCCTGGCCGGCATCGTCGCGATGCTGGTGGTGCTGTATTTCTGGTTCGGCGATGCGATCCGCGAATCCGAATCCGGCCTGTACGGCAAGCGCATCGACCTGTCGTTCCGCTGGTCGATGAGCTGGTTCATCTTCTCCGAAGTGATGTTCTTCGGCGCCTTCTTCGGCGCGCTATTCTATGCGCGCGTGATCAGCATGCCGTGGCTGGGCGACCTCGACCACCAGATCCTGTGGCCCGATTTCTCGGCGCACTGGGGCAATACCGGGCCGGCGCAGATTGTCGATGGTTTCCGCACCATGGGACCGTTCCCGATCCCGACCATCAATACCGCGCTGCTGCTGACCTCGGGCGTGACCCTGACGATCGCCCACCACGCGCTGCGCGCCGGCCACCGCGCCCATACCGCGTTCTGGCTGGCGGCGACCATCCTGCTGGGGGCGGTGTTCATGGGCTTCCAGGTGTACGAGTACATGCATGCCTACCAGGACCTGAACCTGAAGCTGACCTCGGGCATCTATGGGTCGACGTTCTTCATGCTGACCGGCTTCCACGGCTTCCACGTGACGATGGGAGCGATCATGCTGTCGGTGATCCTGTATCGTGTGATGAAGGGGCACTTCACGGCCGATAATCACTTCGGATTCGAGGGCGCCGCGTGGTACTGGCACTTCGTCGACGTGGTGTGGCTCGGCCTGTACGTTGTCGTGTACTGGCTGTAGGCTGCGGGCCGCCGGCCCTACCTCAGGCCGGTGGGCGCGATCCAGCCCAGCTGGTAGGCCGCCAACAAACACAGGAACAGCACGATCGACAACCCCACCCGCAACGCCAGTGCATTGACGGTGCGGTTGCTGCGCCCCTTGTCGCGCATCAGGAAGAACAAGGCCGAACCGAGGCTGGCCAGGATCAGGATGAAGGCGATGGCGACAAAGATTTTCATGGCGGACCCGATCGAGGTGGAGGCACTAGGGCCTGTCCCGGCTGGCATGAGCGACTCGTGCCTGTCGGGATAGGCTCTTATTGTAATGCGCTTCGCCTTCCGTTTTCGCCCCGTCGCGTTCGCTGGCGCGCTGATCGTGGCCATCATCGGCATCCTGCTCGGCAACTGGCAGCAGGGCAGGGCTGCCTACAAGACCGAGCTCCAGGCGCGCCAGCAGGCGCGCGCCGCCGCGCCGCCGCTCGAGCTCGCACCCTCCACCCAAGCCGGGCCTGAACTGGAATTTCGCGCCGTGCGCCTGCACGGCGAATTCGTCGCCGCCTGGCCGGTCTTGCTGGCCAACCGCCCGATGGGAAGCCAGTCCGGGTTCTATCTCGCAATGCCGTTTAAAATAGCGGGTTCGGACATGCACGTGCTGGTGCTGCGCGGCTGGCTGCCGCGACCTGCGGGCGGCGAATATGGCAAGCTGCCGGTATTCGCCACGCCACCGGGCCCGCTCATGCTCGAGGGCAGGATCGTCGTGGGCGCCGGCCAGGTGATGGAACTGGGCGAGCAGCCGCCGCTGGCGCCCGGCGCCATGGTCCAGAACCTGACGCCTGAGGCGCTGTCGCGCGCGAGCGGCCTTCGGTTCCAGCCCTTCGTGGTGCAGCAGACGCAGGCAGCCGGCCCGCGCGACGCCCTGGCGCGCGATTGGCCTGCGCCTTCGGCCGGCATCGACAAACACCGCGGCTACGCCTTCCAGTGGTATGCACTGGCGGCGCTGGCCCTCCTTTTTTATGTGATAACGGGATTTCGACGTGGCTCAAGAGAACATCGCTGACCCCAGCGCCCCCGACCCTGCCCGCCGTCGCGGCCGCCTGAAACTGTTCATGGTGCTGCTGGTCTGCGCGGCGCCGCTGATCGCCTCGTACCTGACCTTCTACGTGGTCAAGCCGGACGGCCGCACCAACTACGGCACCATCCTCGACGCGCGCACGCTGCCGATCCCCGAGATGGCCACCACCACGCTCGACGGCAAGCCGCGCACGCTGGCGGACCTGAAAGGCAAATGGGTGATGGTGCGCGTCGGCGGCGGCCAGTGCGACGACGAGTGCCAGCGCCAGCTGTACGCGATGCGCCAGTGGCGCACCATGCAGGGCAAGAACATGGAGCGCATGGAGCGCGTCTGGCTGATCACCGACGACGAACCGCTGGATACGGTGCTCATGCGCGAGTACGACGGCATGGAGCTGCTGCGCGCGCCCGCCGCGACGGTCGCGCAATGGCTGCCGGTCGCGCCCGGCCAGAAGATGGGCGACCACATCTACCTGATCGACCCGCTCGGCAACCTGATGATGCGCTTCCCCTACCAGCCCGAGCCGGGCCGCGTCTACAAGGACCTCGCCAAGCTGCTCAAGGCCTCGGCCATCGGCTGAACCAGCGTGCCGCAACAGTTAAAAGAATCACATGGATCTGTCTTCACTGCTTCACCTGCTCTTCCTGGGCCTGCTGGTCGCCAGCCTGCCGCTATCGATCGTCTGGATGTCGGCCGACCCGCACAAATACCGCAAGCTGGTCTGGGTGATGGCCTTCCTCACCTTCGACCTGATCGTGTTCGGCGGGTTTACGCGCCTGACCGACTCGGGTCTCGGCTGCCCCGACTGGCCGGGCTGCTACGGCGAGGCCAACCCGTTCCTGGCGCACGAGCACATCGCTGCCGCCGAAGCGGCGCTGCCAACCGGCCCGGTGACGGTGGCGAAAGCCTGGATCGAGATGATCCACCGCTACCTGGCGATGGGCATCGGCGCCCTGATCCTGGCGTTGCTGTTCACGTCGATCAAGCAATGGCGCCGCACCCGCAACGAGGTATTCAAGCCGGCCATGCCGATCGCCTTGCTGGTCTCGGTGCTGGTGCAGGGTGCATTCGGCGCCTGGACCGTCACCCTCAAGCTGCAGCCGGTGATCGTCACCATCCACCTGCTGCTGGGCATGCTGTTGCTGGCGATGCTGGTCTGGATGGGCTGCCGCGAAGACTATCTGCTCAAGCCACCGGTCGTGGCGCGTGGCCTGGCGCTGGTGCGGCGCCTGCGCGGCTTGCGTGTGCTGTCGCTGCTGGCCGCCGTGGTCGTCGCAGTCCAGATCGCACTCGGCGGGTGGGTGAGCACTAACTATGCAACCATGGCCTGCGACACCTTCCCGCTGTGCCAGGGCGCGCTGGTGCCGGACCTCGACTTCGAGCATGGCTTCCACCTGTGGCGCGAGCTGGGCAAGACGATGGAAGGGCATTACCTGCCGTTCTCGGCCCTGGTGGCGATCCACTGGGTGCACCGCGCGTTCGCGCTGGCGGTGGTGCTGGTGCTGAGCCTGGCGGCGTGGCGCGCCTGGCGCCTGCCCGACATCGGCAACACCGCGCGCCTGCTGGTGCTGGTGATGGCCGCGCAGCTGTGCACCGGCGTCGCGACCGTATATTTCGACTTCCCGCTGGCGATTGCAGTGATGCATAACGCCGGGGCGGCCCTGCTTGTGGTCCTGGTGACCATGTTAAACTATCGGGTGAAGTTCCAACTCGACGTGGCCCGCGCTGCCTCAGCGCCCGCCGTCGCCACGCCAGCAAGCACCCTTCGATGACAACCCAGACAGCCATCCACAAGACCCCGAGCCGGTTCGCGCAATACTGGACCCTGACCAAGCCGCGCGTGACGCAGCTGGCGGTGTTCTGCGCCGTGATCGGGATGTTCCTCGCCACCGATGGCTTTCCTGGCTGGCAGACGCTGGTCGCTGGCACCGTCGGCATCTGGCTGCTGGCCGCCGCCGCCTTCGCGGTGAACTGCCTGGTCGAGGCACGGGTCGACGCGCGCATGGCGCGCACGGCGCGCCGCGCCACCGCCTCGGGCGAGATCAGTGTGTCGCAGACGGTCGTGTTTTCGCTGCTGCTGGGCGGCGCCGGCATGGCCATCCTGCACCAGCTGGTCAATCCGCTGACGATGTGGCTGACCTTCGTCACCTTCGTCGGGTATGCCTTCATCTATACCATGCTGCTCAAGCCGAACACCTCGCAGAACATCGTGATCGGCGGCCTGTCGGGCGCGATGCCGCCGGCGCTGGGCTGGGCCGCGGTGGCGGGCGAGGTGCCGATGCAGGCGTGGCTGCTGGTACTGATCATCTTCATGTGGACGCCGCCGCATTTCTGGGTGCTGGCGATGTACCGGCGCGACGACTACGCCCGTTCGGGCCTGCCGATGATGCCGGTCACCCACGGCATGAAATTCACCGGCCTGCAGGTATGGCTGTACACGATCGGCCTGGCCGCGACCACGATGCTGCCGTTCGCGGTCGGCATGAGCGGCCTGATCTACCTGGCGGCGGCGATCCCGCTCAACGCCATCTTCCTGCGCTACGCATGGCGCGTGCACCGCCACTACAGCGACCTGTTGGCGCGCAAGACCTTTACCTGGTCGATCATCTACCTGTCGCTGCTGTTCGCAGCGCTGCTGGTCGACCACTACTTCAAGTTCTGAGCTGACGAGGGTGACATGAAACGTGTGCTGACGGTGTGGGGATTCTCGGCGCTGGCGCTCCTGGCCGCCGCCGGCTGCGACAAGCTCGGCGACAAGCCGCCGGCTTTTCACAACACCGATGTCACCGGCGTCGACTATGCCAAGGGCTTTGCGCTGACGGACCATACCGGCAAGCCGCGCACCCTGGAAGACTTCCGCGGCAAGGTGGTCGTGGTCTTCTTCGGCTACACCCAGTGCCCGGACGTGTGCCCGACCACGATGGCCGAAATGGCCACCGTGATGAAGGAACTCGGCCCTTCGGCGGCCGACGTACAGGTATTGTTCATCACCGTCGACCCCGAGCGCGATACGCAGGAACTGCTGTCGCACTACGTGCCGGCGTTCGACCAGCGCTTCATCGGCCTGTACGGCGACGCCGCCGCCACCAGCAAGGTGGCCAAGGACTTCAAGGTGTTCTACGCCAAGGTGCCGGGCGCCGATCCGGGCAGCTATACGGTGGACCACACCGCCGGCAGCTTCGTGTTCGACAAGCAGGGCCGCCTGCGCCTGTTCGTGCGCCACGGCCAGGGCCCGGCCATTATCGCTCACGACCTGCGCCAACTGCTGTGATGGGCGCCGCATCGGACGCCATCGGCTGGCATTAGCCAGCCCCCGGCGCCAACTGTTATGATGAGGTAAACACACTTCAGACAGGGCGGCATGGAACAGCGACCAGGTAGAAACTATACGCGCATCGCGATCGTCGTCCTGCTCACGCTGGGCTGCCTGTATGTCCTGCGTCCCTTCCTGCCGGCGATCCTGTTTGCCGCCGCCGTCGCGATTTCCACCTGGCCGCTCTACCTGCGACTGCTCGACAGGCTGCGTGGCCAGCGCACGCTCGCGGCGCTGACCATGACACTGACGCTGACCCTGCTGTTCATCATCCCGCTGTCGATGGTCGCCTGGAACCTGGCCGACGACGTGGCGCGCGGCTTCGGCGAACTGCGCCTGTTGATCGAACACCGCGAACTGGCGCCGCCGCTCTGGATCGGCGACATTCCCCTGATCGGCGCCACGCTGATCGACTACCTGAACGAACTGATCGCCAGCCGCGAGCAGATGCTGGCCCTGGCCCAGCGCATGCTCGAGCCCGCGCGCCACTGGCTGGTGGCGGGCGGCATCATGCTCGGCACCGGTGTCGTGCAGATGAGCCTGGCCGCCTTTGTCAGCTTCTTCCTGTACCGCGACGGCAACGCCTTGCTGTCGGTGATCGCGGTATCGATGCGCAAGGTGATGGGCGAGGGCGCCGAGTCGATCCAGGTCACCGTCAGCCAGACCGTGCGCGGCGTGATGTACGGCTTGCTCGGCACCGCACTGGCGCAGGCGCTGGTGGCGGCGATCGGCTTTGCCATCGCCGGCGTGCCCGCCGTGCCGCTATTGTCGGTGCTGGTGTTCCTGACCTCGCTGATCCCGCTCGGCCCGCCGCTGGTCTGGGGTGGCGCCACGCTGTGGCTGTTTGCCCATGGCGAGACCGGGTGGGCCATCTTCATGGCGATCTGGGGTACGGTCCTGATCAGCGGCGTCGACAATGTGGTGCGGCCGATGCTGATCAGCCGGGGCAGCAGCCTGCCGTTTCTGCTCACGCTGCTCGGGGTGCTGGGCGGCGTGCTCGCCTTCGGTTTCGTCGGGATGTTCATCGGGCCGGTGTTGCTGGCGGTCGGCTATTCCCTGATGAGCGAGTGGACCGGGACGGCGGATCCGATCGTCAAGCATGGCGACAACCAGTCGGCCTGAGGCCAGTGTACCTGCAGGGGGCGTCTTACCGGCGCTGGCAAGACCGGCGGTTGTTTCGACCTGAATCCTGGCGCACCGAGCCATGGCGGCCATCTGCCATCGCGCAGGAGCGCGCCTTCGCAAACGCCCCAGGTAGGCGCCACCTGACGGCACAACCCCACAAGATTGCCATGCACGCGATTTACTTCAGATGGAAAGTAGCTGCTGGTCGTGAGCCAGACTTCGAACACGCCTGGCTGGAACTCACCGAACGCATCTGCGATGAGCAAGGCGGCCTGGGATCGCGTCTGCATCGATGCGCCGATGGCCATTATTTTGCGTATGCCCAGTGGCCGTCCGAACTGGCCTGGGCTACACAACCCGAGCCCGGTGCACGCATGGTCGCGTTGCGACATCAGATGCGTGAATTCGCTGAACTTGTCGACGGACCGATTCGGGGTGATGTCGTCGCCGACCGCCTGGTTTCGCCAGCTGGCGAATGAGCAAACAGTCTGGCTTCAACCAGCGCGATCCGGCACGGCGCGATCGCAGCTGCCGAGTTTCCACGTCAGCGTGTCCTGGTCCTTCTCGACCAGCTTGACCTGCACGCCACTCGAGGTAGAGCGCGTAATGGTGACGATCCTGTTGAAATAGCTGTACTCGGCGCTGGTGCTGCCGCTGCTCTCCGCGCGCTTGACCTGGGCGCGCCCGATCTGCAGCTTCAGGTTTTGCAGAATCATCGAATCGGGCCATGCGGCCGACAGGTTCACGACGCGCACGGCGTTGTTGGCGGCGTTTTCAGGAGGAAGGCGGTCGCATGCGTGCGATGCCTGCCCCAGGCTGGCCAGGAGCAGGAGTGCCGCTGCAGGAATGTGCTTGGTCATGGTCGTCATAGTTCAGTGAAGAAATATTCGTCCATTGAACCACATTTGCTGTCGGATGGGGGGAGCAGTCCGGTAAACCGCTTCCCGCCCACGAGTGCTGCTGCAATCTGGATACAGCCATCGTTGCAGACTGACTGGCCGCGTCTTATTTTTGCGAGCAGCTGCCCAATACCGCCATGTTCAGCGGAGCAATGTCAGCTTTACCTTGCGTTTCGCTTACCTGCTCCACGCCAGCGCCGCCGACGAAGACACCCATCTTGATATATTGGCGAACGAAGTAGTGTTTTCCGGCTTCAAACATGATTTCGAGCGCATTCGGCGAAAACTCGGATTCGGTATCGATCTTGTGCTTCTTGCCGCCTTCGACTTCGGTATAGAAGAACACATTCGGCGCGCTTTCACCAACGCATTTTCCATCGATCCAGATATCCTTTTTCAACGCGCCGCCAATCGCGCTGTTGCGATAAATATAAACGCCGGCATTGTTGGGGCCAGGCGGCGCGAACTGCTTGGCTTTGGTCGACGCTTCCGGCGGCGCCATGTTAACGGATGCACAGCCGGTGAGAATCAGGGCAGATGCAAACACGAGGATCGAGGCAATTTTCATTTGGACGTTTTTATAGTAATTGTTAAATAAAAGTTTATCCTGCGCGGGTTTTTTTATCATAAAAGATTTTATTGCCCGGCAAGCGGCGTGTAATGGACGCGACCGCGGACAGCATTGTGCTGAGGAATCGATTATTTGGCAAGATAATATTGACACCCACTGTCTGGGGCCGGGAAGTGATTATGTCTGCCTGTTGCAGGCATAGACAGCAGATGAAAGTCGCCTTGATTAATTCAGCGAATAGACCATGTTTTGCGGGCCATTCGCGGGAATGGTCAACGCACTAGCAGCGGTCGCAACGCATGTTTTGCCGGCCGTTCGCGATGATAGTCAGCGCACTAGCAGCAGTTGCAACTGCTCGACATTGATGGGCTTGGTCAGGTGATGGTCGAAACCGGCCTCGAGCGCCAGCCGGCGGTCCTTTTCCTGGCCCCAGCCGGTTGCCGCGATCAACACGATATCCTCGCACGGCGCTGTTGCGCGCAGGCGACGCGCCAGTTCGTAGCCGTTGAAATCGGGCAGCCCGATATCGAGAAGCGCCACGTCCGGTGCGAAATCGGGCGCCAGGTCGAGCGCGCTGGAGGCCGTGTGCGCCAGCTGGATGGTGCAGCCAAACAGCTCCAGCATGGTCGCCATGGTCTCGGCGGCGTCGATATTGTCGTCCACCACCAACACGCGCAGCGCGCTGCGCGTACTGCGCGCGGCCGGCGCTTCTTCGCTCACCGCACAGCCCGCCACCAGGGGCAGGCGCAGCGTGAACTGGCTGCCGCAGCCCGGCCCGTCGCTCTCGACCAGGATGTCGCCGCCATGCAGGTCGACGATGCCGCGCGCCAGCGCCAGACCGATGCCCAGCCCGCCACGGGCGCGCGTCAACGCCGGCTCGAGCTGGGAAAACATGTCGAACACGGTGGCCAGCGCGTGGGCCGGGATGCCGATGCCGTTGTCGCGCACGCGCAGCTCGGCCTGGCCGCCGGCGCAGCCCAGAGCAACGTCGATCAGGCCGCCCTCGGGCGTGTACTTGGCGGCGTTGCCCAGCAGGTTGATGACCACCTGCGCCAGGCGCGTGGCGTCGCCGTCGACCACCAGCGGGGCGTCGACGATCTGCAGGCGCAGGGTATGGCGCGCCGCCGCCATGGTTGCGGCCATGTCCTGGGCCGCGCCCCGCACCAGGGCGCCCAGTTCGACCGGCGCGCGCCGCAGCTGCATGCGGTTCTGGGTGATGCGCGAGATCTCCATCAGGTCGTCCACCAGCCGTGTCAGGTGGCGCAGCTGGCGGTCGAAGGCCTGCATCAGGCGCGCATCGCCGCTGTTGCCGTACTTGAGCTGGAAGACGTCCAGCGCGCTGCGCATCGGCGCCAGCGGATTGCGCAGCTCGTGCGACAGGGTCGCCAGGAACTCGTCCTTGCGGCGGTCGGCGGCCGACAGTTGGGCGTTTAGCGCCTGCAGCTGGAGGTCGGTGGCGCGGCGCGCCTCGAGCGCTTCCTCGGCGGTGCGGCGCGCCTCCACCAGCGCGTGTTCGTAGGCGTGGCGTTCGGCTGACTTGAACACGGCCCAGTGGTCGAGCGGCGCGCCGGCTGTGTCGTGGCGGCGCATGATGTTGATCAGGACCGGCAGCCGCGCTCCGCCGCCCATGGCCAGTTCGACCTGCACCTCATGCACCTCGCCCTCCAGGTGCAGCAGCGGTTCGCAGCAGGTGTGATGGAACAGGCGGGCGCCGACGGTCAGCAGCTCGGCCATGCGCACCTGGCCAGCCAGCGAGCCGGGCTCCCTGCCGAGCCAGGCGTGCAGGGTGGCGTTGGCGCGCAGGATCATGCCGCCTGCATTCGTCACCAGCAGTCCGCACGCTGCCTGCTCGAACAAGGGGTCGGTAGCGGGCAGGGCGGCGTTCATCGTGCTTTAGCGCAGCAGTTGCGCGAGGAAGACGTCGATCGCGCGCGAACTGGCGGTCGGCGCGCTCATGTGGGGGCAGTGGCCGACGTTCTCGACCAGTACCAGGTGGCTGTGCGCCAGGTTGCGGTGCAGCCATTCGCCAACCGCGCGCGGCGCGATCAGGTCGTCGGTGCACTGGAGGATCAGGGCCGGCACGGTCGACCTGGCCACTTCGTGCCGCTGGTCGGACAAGAAGGTGACGCAGGCGAAGTGGCGCGCGATCTCGGGATCGTTGCGGCAGAAGCTGTTGGTCAGTTCCTCGCGCAGTTCTGGACGGTTGGGCGCGCCCATGATGGCCGGCGCCAGGCTCTGCGACCAGCTGAGGTAGTTGTCTTCCATCGTGTCGAGCAGCTCGTGGATGTCGCTGCGGCTGAAACCGCCGACATAGTCGCCGTCGTTGATGTAGCAGGGGGAAGGCGCCACCATGATCTGGGCCACGAAACGCTCGGGTGCGGCGATGGTGGCCAGCATGCCGATCATGGCGCCGACCGAATGGCCGACGACGACGACCGGCCCGGTGGCGAACTCGTCGACGATCTCGCACAGGTCGTCGGCGTGGCCGTGCAGCGACGCGTAGCGGGCGCGGTCGTAGGCGGACAGGTCGGAACCACCGCTGCCCGTCAGATCGTAGGTGATGACGCGGAAACGATCCTGGAACAGCGGCGCCAGGAAGCGCCACATGGTCTGGTCGCAGCCGAAGCCGTGGATGAATACCATCGTCGCGGCTCCCCGGCCGGCGACATGGACATGGTTGCGATGCTGAGTGGACATTGAATGCCTTCTAATAGTTTACTCGCAGACATGCATTAAAAGTAACATCATTCAGCATTAAAGTCAGCAAGGTCGGTAATCAATTTGTAGCCGGCAACGTAAGGAGACGCGCGACAGAAACGGATCAAACCCGGTTCAGTCGTGGTCTTCGTTCTCGCCGGCGCGGGTCAGCTGTGGAATGACTTTGACTAGCAGGATGCGCGGACCGTTCATCTTTTTGACGACCACGTCGAAGTGCGGGAACTCGATGCGCTGGCCCTGCTTGGGAATGTCGCCCAGCTTGGCCATCAACAGGCCGCCGACCGATTCCACGTCGTCCAGGCCCATCTGCTCATTGTCGATATCGATCCCGAGCAGGCGCTCGAGCGAGAAGATCGGCAGGCTGGCCTTGCCCATCCAGGTGCCGTCGGCCTGCTTGAGCCAGTCGTTCTCGTTCATCCGGAACTCGTCGCGGATCTCGCCCACCATGGCGCCCAGCAGATTGTCCAGCGTAACGAAGCCGACCGGGCGCTTGCCTTTTTCGCCGATCAGGGCGAAGTGCGGCGCGCCGCTGCGGAAGCGCCGGAAGATGTCCTGGGCCGGCGTGCGCGCCGAGATCGATTCGACCGGGCGCAGGAACTGGGTCAGATCGGTGACGGCTCGCCCCGACTGCAGTGCGAAGTACAGGTCTTTCAGATGGATGATGCCGAGCACCTCTTCGCCGTCGGTATCGAAATAAGGATAGCGCGAGAAACGGTTGCGGCGCACGGTTTCCAGGTTTTCCTCGAGTGGGCGGCTGGCGTACAGGGCGCTGACCTCGTTGATCGGCCGCATCAGCTCGGAGACCGCCAGCTGGCTGAAGTCGAGCGACTGGGCCAGGATGGCGCGGTCGTCGTGGCTGAATTTCTCGCCCGGCGTAGTGGTATTCGTATTGGTGCGCAGAATGAGCTTGAGCTCGTCGAGCGAATAATGGGTTTCGTGGCCGCCGGCGCCGGCCAGGCCCGCCATGCGCAGCACCGTGTTGGCGCTGGCGTTGAGCACGAAGATCGCCGGATACATGGCCCAGTAGAACGCGTACAGCGGCATGGCGCACCACAGCGCGACCGCTTCCGGCAGCCGAATCGCCAGCGATTTTGGCGCCAGTTCGCCGACCACGATGTGCAGGAAAGAAATCACCGAGAACGCCACCACGAACGACACGCCGTGGATCAGTTCCTCGGAGGTGACGCCGACGAAGGCGAACACCGGTTCGAGCAGGCTGGCAAAGGCCGGCTCACCGACCCAGCCCAGGCCCAGCGAGGCCAGAGTAATGCCCAGCTGGCAGGCCGACAGGTAGGCGTCGAGCTGGCCGTGGACCTTGGACAGGATGCGTCCGCGCAGGCCGGTGGTCTTGGCGATCGCGCGCACGCGGGTCTTGCGCAAGGTGACGATACTGAATTCCGCCGCCACGAAAAAGCCGTTCAACGCCACCAGGAAGAAGGCGAGCACGACAAATAAAATGTTTTCCATACGGTTGTTGTATTAACAAAAGGCAAAGCCAGGGGCCATTGTACAACCCATTGCCGGACAGGCTATTCCTCTGCAAGCGCTCCCTTGTGCACGGCGGCCAGGATGGCCTCGACCGCCGGGTGCTTGATCTTGCGTTCGTTCGAGATCGCATAGAAGTGCTCGCGCACCTCGGGCACCCGGCCCGCCACCTCGGCGCCAAGCTGCATCTTGATCTCGGCGGCCGGCGCCGCCGGCGTGAAGAACAGGCCGAGCCCGCGCCGGCCGAAGGTGTTCAGCAGCGCGTTGTCCTCGAATTCGCCGACCACGTCCGGGCGGATCGCATGGCGGTCGAACCAGTCGTCGATCTTGCCGCGCAGCGCATTGTTACGGGTCGGAAGCAAAAAGGGGGCATGGTTGAGCGAGGCCGGAAAGTCCTTGCGGTAGTTACGCGCCAGCGCCGGGGCGCCGACGACGAACATCTCGCTCTCGGACAGCAGGTGGCTGAACACGCGCAGCGTGGTGCCGGTAGGCACGGCGCGGTCGGTCAGCACCACATCGAGCTTGTGCAGGGCCAGGTCGCCCAGCAGGGCCTCGTACTGGTCTTCGTGGCACACCAGGCGCACGGGCGTGGCCAGCTGGGTGGTCACTTCGAGCAGGCGGAAGGCGGTGAACTTGGGCAGCGAATCCGAAATGCCGACCGCCAGCCGGATGCGCGCGCTGTCCGAGGCGTCCAGCGCTTCCTGCATCTGCTCTCCCAGCAAAAAGATCTGGTCGGCATACGACAGGGCCAGGCGTCCGGCCTCGGTCAGCGCCAGGCGCCGGCCCTGCTGGGTGAACAGTGCTTTACCGAACGCCTGCTCGAGCAGGGTAAGCTGTGTGCTGACGGTCTGGATCGCGAGGCCGAGGCGTTCGGCGGCGCGCGTGATGCTGCCTTCCTTGGCGACCACCCAGAAATAGTAAAGATGGCGAAAATTCGGCGGCGAGTGGTTCATATCTTCGGTTTTTCGGAAGTAATATTCCGATTATCTTCGCTTTTTCAATAAGATGCCTGAGTTTACAATGCAAGCCGTCAACACGTTGACTACAACCTATAAAAGAGGGGAAATTAATGAAGTACTTTACCTGGTCATTCATCGTGACCGCAGTCTGCCTGGCGCTCGCCGGCTGGTGGGGCTACGAGCATAACGGCATGTCCGGCCTGGTCACCGCGCTGGGCGTGGCGGCGATCCTGGCCGTGATGGAAGTCTCGCTGTCGTTCGATAACGCCGTCGTCAACGCGTCGGTGCTCAAGAACTGGGACGAGTTCTGGATCAAGCTGTTCCTCGGCATCGGCATCATCATCGCCGTGTTCGGCATGCGCCTGGTGTTCCCGCTGGTGATCGTGGCCGTGGCCGCGGACCTGGGCGCCATGGAAGTGTGGAACCTGGCGCTGTCGGATCCGAAGGCGTTCTCGACCCACCTGACCAACCACCACGCTGAAGTGGCGGCATTCGGCGGCATGTTCCTGCTGCTGGTGTTCCTCAACTTCATGCTCGACGACGAGAAGGAAACCCACTGGCTGGGCAACTTCGAGAAGAAGATCGGCGCACTGGGCAAGGTTTCGTCGATCGCCGTGATGATCGCGATCGCAGCTCTGCTGTTCAGCATGACTTATGTTGATGAAGCGCAGAAGATGGTTGTCCTGATCGCCGGTATGTGGGGCATCCTTGTCTACGTTGGTGTCGATATGCTCAGCAGCATGCTGGAAAAGAGCGAGTCGGATGGCGGCGACGTGGGCGATATGGTCAAGAAGGGCGGTATCGGCGGCTTCCTGTACCTGGAAGTGCTGGATGCATCGTTCTCGTTCGACGGCGTGATCGGCGCATTCGCGATCACCAGCGACGTCGTGATCATCATGCTGGGCCTGGCGATCGGTGCGATGTTCGTGCGTTCGATGACCGTGTTCCTGGTCCGCAAGGGTACGCTGGACGAATACGTCTACCTGGAGCATGGTGCGCACTACGCGATCGGTATCCTGGCGGTGATCATGCTGGCAAGTATGAAATGGCACGTGCCCGAGCTGATCACCGGCGGTGTGGGCGTGGCCTTCATCCTGGCGTCGCTGTGGAGCTCGCTGCAGTACAAGAAGAAGCACGCCGCGCTGGAAGGCGGGGCGTAAGTGGCAGCGCCGCTCCATGCCCGTGGAGCGGCGTAGCAGGCAGTACGGAATCCGCGGCGAGTGGCAGAACACCAGCTCGCTGCGTGTGCAACCCGGTGTTCATTATTTAGGAGAGTCTCATCATGGCAATCAGTCTGCAAAAAGGCGGTAACGTCAACCTGTCGAAAGAAGCACCAGGCCTGACTTCGCTGAAAGTCGCGCTCGGCTGGGATATCCGCGCCACCGACGGCGCAGCCTTCGACCTCGATGGCGCAGTGTTCCTGCTCAATTCGTCCGGCAAGGTGCGTTCGGACGGCGACTTCATCTTCTACAACAACCTGAAGTCGGCCGACGGTTCGATCGTCCACTCGGGCGACAACACCACCGGCGCCGGCGAAGGCGACGATGAATTCGTCACCATCGACCTGACCAAGGTCCCGGCCGACGTCGACAAGGTGGTGCTGGGCGTGACCATCCACGACGCAGAAGCCCGTCGCCAGAACTTCGGCATGGTCGGCAAGGCTTTCATCCGCTGCGTCAACAACACCACCAACCAGGAAGTGGCGCGCTATGACCTGTCGGAAGACGGCTCGACCGAAGCGGCGATGATCTTCGGTGAAATCTACCGCAACGGCGCCGACTGGAAATTCCGCGCGATCGGCCAGGGCTTCGCCGGCGGCCTGGGCCCACTGGCCCGCAACTATGGCGTCAACGTCTAATAAGGTAATGTAGTGGCGGCCCGCGTGGGCCGCCTCATTGAAAGGAAACCAAATGCCAGTGTTTACCGTGACCGGGGACGTCGATCCCTTCCTGCATGTGTCGATGAAGCGGGGCGAGACCATCTATTGCGAATCCGACGCGATGGTAATGATGGAATCGACCCTGGACCTCAAGGGCAAGATGAAGGGTGGACTCGGTAGCGCGCTGATGCGCACCTTCGCCAACGGCGAGTCGTTCTTCCAGCAGCACATCGAGGCGACCCGCGGCGACGGCGACTGCCTGCTGTCGCCAACCCTGCCGGGCGCGATGCAGACCGTCGACGTCGGCCCGAACCACTACATCATCAGCGATGGCGCGTTCGTCGCGGCGACGTCGGGCGTGGACCTGAAGGTGCGCACGCAAAGCATCGGCAATGCGCTGTTCGCGCAGAGCGGCGGCTTTTTTGTCACCGAAACCGGCGGCCAGGGCCAGGTGGTGGTGTCGGGCTTCGGCTCGATGTCGGTGCTCGATGTGGAGCCGGGCAAGGACGCGATCATCGACAACTCGCACGTGGTGTGCTGGGACAGCACGCTGCGCTACGAGATCTCGATCACGACCGGCACCAGCGGCGGCTTCCTGGGCAACCTGATCAACAGCCAGACCAGCGGCGAAGGCATGGTCCTGCGCTTCTCGGGTCGTGGCAAGGTGTATGTCTGTTCGCGTAACCGCACCGCATTCAAAGCCTGGATGCAGGCGCCCGCAAAATAAGGAGTACGGCAATGTCAGTGAATCTGCAAAAGGGACAGAAGATTTCCCTGGACAAGGAAGGCGGCGGCGGTCTGAGCCGCGTGACCATGGGCCTGGGTTGGGACGCGATCAAGTCGAAAGGCTTTTTCGGTTTCGGCGCCGGCAAATCCGAGGCGGTCGATCTCGACGCGTCGGTGGTGATGTTCGACGAATCGAACCGAGCGATCGATACGGTCTGGTTCCGCCAGCTCAAGAGCCGTGACGGCAGCGTCACCCACACGGGCGACAACCGCACCGGCGCGGGCGACGGCGACGACGAGCAGATCGAAGTCAACCTGGCCAATGTGCCGGCCAACGTCAAGGCGCTGGTGTTCACGGTGAACAGCTTCACCGGTCAGAACTTCTCCACCGTCGAGAACGCCTACTGCCGCCTGATCAATGCGGCCAACGGGCAGGAAGTGGCGCGTTTCAACCTGTCGGTGACGGGTTCGCACTCGGCCCAGATCATGGCCAAGCTGTATCGCCATGGCGGCGAGTGGAAGATGCATGCGATCGGCGAGAACGGCAATGGCCGGACCTTCGACGATCTGATGCCGCAGATTACGGTGCATCTGTAATCGACGGCGTTGGTCGACCATGAAAAACCGGGGCTGCGTGCCCCGGTTTTTTTATGGCCGACCGCTCAGAACTGAAACACGCACAAGGCTAAGGTGCCGCCCGAATTACGCGTGCAGCATAAAAGTACTTTTCGCGTTGACAAGACATGCTTGTGTCGTTAGTGTATTAACCAACTAATACACTAATACGCGATGAGCTTACCCACTCCCCAACTATTCTCGATCGTCGCCGGCTCGGCCGAACCGATCTACCGGCAACTGGTCGACCAGGTCCGCCGGCTGGTGGCCGGCCGCCAGCTCGTGCCGGGCGATACGCTGCCATCCGTGCGCGAGGTCGCGCTGCAACTGGCCGTCAATCCGATGACCGTCTCGAAGGCCTACGGCCTGCTCGAGCTCGAAGGCGTGCTGGAACGCCGGCGCGGCATCGGCATGGTCGTTGCCGCGCACACCGGCAACACGGGCGACCCTGGCGACCGCGCCGCCCTGCTGCGGCCGACCCTGGAACGCGCCGCCCGCGAGGCGCGCGAACTCGAGCTCGATCCCGCCACCGTTCTCTCTCTTTTCACCCAGATCCTGAAGGAATCCGCATGACCGCTTCTCCCATCCTGATGCGCGGCGTCAGCAAGCGCTTCGACAGCAAGCCCATCCTCGATGGCCTCGACTGGGAAGTCGGGCAGGGCCAGGTGATTGGCCTGCTAGGACGCAATGGCGCCGGCAAGTCGACCCTGATGGAATGCCTGCTGGGCCTGCGCGAGACCGACGGCGGCAGCATCACGCTGTTCGGCGAGTCGCCCGTCGCGCTGTCGGATGCCACCCGCGCCCGCATTGGCTACGTGCCGCAGAAATCCGACCTGTTCGAGTGGATGACGCCGCTGCAGTTGCTGGCGTATTTCAAGGCCTTGTACCCACGCTGGAACGATGCGCGGGTGGAAGGCTTGCTGGCGCGCTGGGGTTTTGATTTGCCTTTGCGTCATACGCCGATCCGGCGCCTGTCGGGCGGCGAGCAGCAGCGCCTGTCGATCATCCGCGCGCTCGGCCACGAACCCGAGCTGCTGGTGCTGGATGAACCGGTCTCCGCCCTCGATCCGGCCGGGCGGCGCGACTTCCTGGTCGAATTGATCGACGGTGTGATCGAGCGCGGCACCACGGTGGTGTTCTCGACCCACATCCTGACCGACCTCGAGCGGGTGGCGCTGGATGTCGCCTTCTTGAAAGATGGCCGGATCGCGCTGCAGGGCGATCTGGGCGACCTGCTCGACGGCGCCGCCAGCGAGGCAGGGCAGGGCGTGCATACGCCGCGCAGTCTCGAAGAACTGTTCATCGAGGTGACCCGATGATGACGCGGCGCAGCCACTACGCACTGCTGTGGCATGCGGCGATCGCGCAAGCCCATCCGCGCGCCCACGCCATCCTGCTGTGGAGCATGGGGTTGATGACGCTGCTGACCACGACGGTGGTTGCCCTCGTCGCGGGCCTGCACGCGGCCATCGGCTGGGCGCTATGCACGCCGGCGGGCGTCTTGCTGTTTGCCTGGACCATCTGTTTCGTACCGGGTGCAAACGGACTGAATTCGCCCGCGAACGCGCAACTGGTGCCTGGCATGCGCAAACGCCTGCTGGAACGGACGCTGCTGGTCTGGCTGGGCGCGATCGGCGTGTTCACGGCGGGCCTGTTCATGCTGCAGGATGGGCCAGCCCCGGCCTTGCTGCTGGCCATCGGGGTCACGCTC
>Ga0265780_10003815_pt1 | contig 19641 bp, 16 predicted proteins | sample P1T30metagenome_FD_192432 | JGI IMG/M metagenome (GOLD analysis project Ga0265780, IMG submission 192432) | Plant litter microbial communities from East Loma Ridge, Irvine, California - P1 T30 | ecosystem: Environmental > Terrestrial > Plant litter > Unclassified | place: USA: California...
TCTGCCGCTGTACGCACGATGAGGGAGCTCTAGTTCTGTCTGTCCTCTCGTCCGATCGCCTGCATGCGACGACCGTCTCGATCGGCGGCCAGGGCGTCCTGCTGGAAGGACCTTCCGGCATCGGCAAATCCGACCTCGCCCTTCGCCTGATCGACCGCGGCGCAATGCTGGTCAGCGACGACCAGACCATCGTGGTGCGCTCGGGTACCCGGTTGCTGGCACACCCACCCGCTTCCATCGCAGGCCGGATCGAGGTTCGGGGTCTGGGCATTATCGCCATGCCCTATGTTGTCGACATACCCATCGCCCTGCTCGTACGGCTAGGTGGACAGGTTCCGCGGATGCCCGAGCGAGAGGCACGGCGGATCGCCGGCGTCGACATCCCGGTCCTCCTGCTCGAACCACTCCAGGCGTCCGCTCCACTGAAGGTTGAATTGGCTCTGACACACGGAATTTTCGCCGCATGACGCGCCAATCAAAGCCGATCCTGCTGATCACCGGCATGTCGGGCGCGGGCAAATCGACCGTCCTCAAGACGCTTGAGGATCTGGGCTGGGAGATCGTCGACAACCTGCCGCTGATGCTGCTCGATCGGCTGCTGGATACGCCGCGCGCACAGGGACAAATGGATGATTCCACCCCCCTGGCGATTGGTATCGGGTCGCAAACGCGCGATTTCGATGCCGATCGCATCATCGGGCGCATCCGCGATCTGCGCGATCGGCACGGTCTGGAAATTGGGACGCTGTTCCTCGACTGTTCGGGGGTAGAACTCGAGCGACGCTATTCCGAGACGCGGCGGCGGCATCCGCTAGCCCCCGATCGCCCCGCGGGCGACGGGATCGCGCGCGAGCGTGAAATGCTGCGGCCGCTGCGCGACTGGGCGAACCGGTTGATCGACACGACCACATTGGCGGCCAACGAGCTGGCGCAACAGATCCGCCACAGCTTCGCGCAGGACGATCAGGGTGCTCCGACGCTGTCGATCCAGTCGTTCGGCTTCGCGCGCGGGCTACCGCGCAACGCTGACCTTGTCTTCGACATGCGGTTTTTGCGAAATCCGCATTGGGATCCGCAGCTGCGTCCTGGGACCGGACTGGATGCCGAGGTTGCGCAATATGTCATGGCCGATCCGGCCTATGAAGCCGCTGTCAGCCGCATCGAGGATCTGCTGCTCCTGTTGCTGCCGCGCTACAAGGCGGAGGGCAAGTCCTATGTCAGCGTTGCGATCGGGTGTACCGGAGGGAGACATCGATCGGTTCATGTCGCCGAACGGATCGCCGGACGGTTGCGCGCAGAGGGTTTTTCGCCCACGGTAAACCATCGCGACCTGGGGGCCGCGCCGCAGGACTCGCTTGAGGGACCACCGGTCGGCTTATGAGTATGAAGCGTCTGATATGATCGGCCTAGTTTTGGTGACCCACGGGCGGCTCGCCGACGAGTTCGTGACCGCAATGGTCCATGTCGTCGGCCCGCAGGAACGTGTCGCGGCAATCGCGATCGGCCCGGATGACGATATGGAGGAACGCCGCGCGGATATCGCGACGGCGATCGCCGAGGTCGATGCGGGGCGCGGCGTGATCGTCCTGACCGATCTGTTCGGCGGTACCCCGTCAAATCTTGCCATCTCCCTGATGGAGCGGGGCCGGGTGGAGGTGATCGCGGGAATGAATCTGCCGATGCTGATCCGGCTGGGGTCGGCGCGCAAGGCGATGACGGTCGTGGCGGCGGTCGCTGCCGCGCGTGAAGCCGGCCGGAAATATATATCCGTCGCATCCGAGGTTCTCGGCGAGGCGGCAGCGTGACTGCGGTTGCGCGCACTGTCCTGATCACCAACCGCCGGGGATTGCATGCCCGGGCGAGCGCGAAGTTCGTTACGCTCGCGTCCTCACAGCCCTGCGACGTGGTGGTCGAGAAGGACGGCGCGGGGAGCGTGACGGGAACGTCGATCATGGGGCTGATGATGCTCGGGGCCGCGATGGGCGATTCGATCGTCATATCGGCGACCGGCGACGGCGCGGACGAAACCGTTGCCCGGCTGGTCGAACTTGTCGAAGCCAAGTTCGGCGAGGATTGAGCCCCCTTCCCCGCAGCGCTTGCCGCGCCGGGTTGCGGCGGGCATGAGCGGCGCATGTTTACCAACCTCCCCTGTTTCCACGCGCCGAAGGGCCGATAAATGCCTCGCGAAATTACCGCCTTCTCGAACCCGTTGATCAAATATGTCCGCGATCTTCGCGACAAGCGACATCGCAAGGCTGCACGCCAGTTCCTTGCCGAGGGGTTGCGGATCCTGACCGAGGCTCGCGAGACCGGCCGGCTGCCCCGGACCTTGTTCTACGCCGCGGCGAGTGCCAACCACCCGCTGGTTCATGCGCTGTCGATGGATGTCGAGGAGGCGGGGGGCGAATCGATCCAGACGACGCCGGACATCCTGTCGAAGCTGTCGGGCAAGGACAATCCGCAGGCGGTGGTCGGCGTGTTCGATGAGTTCGACGCAGCACTCGAGGATCTGGACCGGACCAGCGCGGGGATCTGGCTGGTTGCCGAGCGCCTGCGGGATCCGGGCAATCTCGGCACGATTTTGCGGACCGGCGATGCCGTTGGTGCGGGCGGGCTGATCCTGATCGGTGAGTCGGTCGATCCGTTCTCCGTCGAGGCGGTGCGGGCGAGCATGGGGGCGCTGTTCACCATTCCGGTCGTCAAGACCGAGTGGGCGCCGTTCGAGGCCTGGCTCCGGAGCGGTCCCGGGCAGCTGGTCGGGCTGAGCCTCGACACCGAGACCGATTACCGGGTGGCGGCGTACGGCGCCCCAACCTTCCTGCTGACCGGCAACGAGGCGCAGGGCATGCCGGCGGAGATGGCCGCAGGCTGCGACACGCTGGTCAAGATCCCGATGCTGGGCAAGGCCGACAGCCTGAACGCCGCGGTGGCCACCGCGGTGATGGCCTATGAGGTTCTTGCCCAACAGCGTTGAAAACGCGCCTTAAACGTCCGCGGGCTCCGGCTTTTCGATCAATGCCGGCCCCTCGCCCAGCGCCAGCGCGTCGATCGACGACACGTCCTCGAGATCGCGCGCGCCGGTCTCGATATTGAGGTCGCGGAACTTGCGGCCGGTGACCATCAGGCGGCCGTTGAACGAGTTGGTGAAGCCGTTGAAGTTCTTCACCGCGCTGTTCAGACCGACCCCGACCTTGCGCAGATCGTCCGCGACCTTGGCGAGACGATCGTGCATTTCCTTGCCGAGCTCGCCGATCTTGCGCGCCTCGTTGGCGAGCTTTTCCTGCCGCCAGACCGCGGCGACGGTCCGGGCGATCGCAATCAGATTGGTAGGAGTGGCGAGCAACACCCTCTTTTCAAAGGCGAAGTCCCAGAGCGTCGGATCATGTTCGAGCGCGGCGGAGAGGAAATGTTCGCCGGGGACGAACATGATCACATAATCGGGCGTATCCGCGAACTGGCTCCAATAGGCCTTGTTGCCGAGCCCGTTGACATGCGCGCGCATCGACGCGGCGTGTGCCGCCAGACCGACCAGCCGCTCGGCCTCGTCGACCGCACCGAACGCATCCTGATAGGCGTTGAGCGAAACCTTGGCATCGATGACGAGTGCGCGGCCGCCCGGGACGCGGATGATCGCATCGGGACGAAGCCGGGCACCGGCGCGCTCATCGGCATCACCGACCGCGACGCTGACCTCGGTCTGGAAGTCGGTATGTTCGCTCAGGCCGCAGGTCTCGAGCACGTTCTTCAACTGCTGCTCGCCCCAGCGGCCGCGCGACTTGGGCGCGTTGCGGAGCGAGTTGACGAGCTTGGCGGCTTCGGTCGAGACCTTTTCCTGGCCGAGCCGCATCTGCTCGATCTGCCCCTTGAGATCGCCGAACGCGTCGCGGCGCTCCGCCTCGACCTTGGCGACGCCCTCTTCATAGCGCTGCAGCCGGTCGCTGACGGGCTGGAGCATCGACTTGAGGTTCTGCCCGGCGGACTCCTCGGACTGGCGGAAGCGGGCGTCGGCGCGGTCGAGAAAGGTCTTCTGCGCGTCGCTCAGCAGCTTGTTGGCGACATCGCCGAACTGCGCGGCCATCACGTCCTTGGCGTCGCGCAGCTCGACCAGCCGCGCTTCGAACGCTTCGCTGCGGGCATGCTCGGTGGCAAGTTCGGTGCGCGCGGCATCGCGGTCGGCGCGGATCGTCGCGAGATCGGTGCGCAGGCGGTCCGCCTCCCCGGCGCGTTCAGCATTCTGCGCACGCAGCGTGGCGAGATCCTGAAGCGCGGCATTGCGCTCCTGCTCGACCGCGTCGCGCGCGGTACGGACGAGATCATAGTCAGCGGCACGGGTCCTGGCGACCGCGAGATCGCTGGCGAGTGCGCCGGCACGACGCGAGGCCAGCAGCCAGCCGAGCAGCAGTCCGGCGGCGGCCGCGAGCACCGCGACGATCACGAGTTCGGTCATGCCAGCGTCCCAATGTTGTGAATGTTGAGACGATAAGCGTGTTTTGCGCCGAGATCCGTACAATTTCCGGCGAGGCGCCCGGCTAGGCAGGGTTTGGGCGCGGGCGGCTGGGGGGGCACGGTCTGGAAGGTCATCGCTGGAACATAGCACGAACGACGGAGGTGGGACAGAGGGATTTTCCTACCTTCGGGCGTTGCCCTTGGTCGTTACTGTAGCAGAGTTGGGCTTTGCGGGCGGTAGTGAGTGATCGCCGGGGACGTGCCAGCTGGGCCCCGGCCTTCGCCGGGGTGGTGCTTTTGGAAGTGCGCCGCCCCTCGTTGCGGAGCTATCGCAGGTGGGCTCCGGTGTTTGTGGGGGTGGTGTTCTTGGCGTGTGCCGCCCCCGGTTACGGGGGGCTTCGCTGCCTGGGCCCCGGCCTTCGCCGGGGAACTGGTCTGGTTGGCCGGTCGAGTTCACGACCGGCGCGGGTCAGCCGAGCTTGCGGGCCTTGGCGAGTTTCTTGAGGACCATGTCGCGCTTGAGGCGGCTGATGTGGTCGATGAACAATACGCCGTCGAGATGGTCGATCTCGTGCTGCATGCAGGTCGAGAGCAGGCCGTCGAGCTCTTCCTCATGCGCGGCGCCGGTCTCGTCGAGCCACTTCACGCGGCAGCGCGCGGGGCGGACGACCTCGGCATATTGCTCGGGGATCGAGAGGCAGCCCTCGTTATAGGTCGACATCTCTTCGCTCACCGAAAGGATCTCGGCGTTGATATAGGCCTTGGGATTTTTGATCGGCTTGTCCTCTTCGTCCTTCTCTTCCTGAAGGTCGATGACGAGGACGCGCTGCTGCACGCCGACCTGAGTCGCGGCGAGGCCGATGCCGTTGAAGTCGTACATCGTCTCGATCATGTCGGCGACGAGCGTACGGGTGGAATCGTCCACCGACGCCACCGGCTCCGCGACGAGGCGCAGGCGGGGATCGGGGACTTCGAGAACGGTCATGACGGTCATGCTGCGCAGCTAGGTTCCGCGGGTTGAGCCGTCAAGCATTTGGGTTAGGCCGCAACGATCAGGCCATCGGGCGACGCGCGCGCAGCGCCTGGGCGAGCGTGCCCTCGTCGAGATAGTCGAGCTCGCCGCCCACCGGCAGGCCGTGCGCGAGCTGCGTGACGCGGACGGGGAATCGTTCGATCCGTTCGGCGATGTAATGCGCGGTGGTCTGGCCTTCGAGCGTCGCGTTCATCGCGAGCACGACCTCGTCGATCCCCCCCGCCTCGATCCGGCGGACGAGATTGTCGATGCTGAGATCCTCGGGACGGATCCCTTCAAGCGCGGACAGGCGACCGCCGAGCACGTGGAAGCGACCGGGGAACAGCCGCGAGCGATCGAGCGCCCAGAGATCGGCGACCTCCTCGACGACGCAGAGCGAGCGCTGGTCGCGGCGCGGGTCGGCGCAGATCGCGCACGGGTTGGTGGTGTCGACATTGCCGCAGACGCTGCAATTCTCCAGCCGCTCGTCGACCGCGGTCAGCGCCTCACGCAGCGGCCCCAGCGCGGCGTCGCGCTTCTTGAGCAGATGCAGCACGGCGCGGCGTGCGGACCGGGGGCCGAGGCCGGGGAGCCGGGCCAGCGCCTGCGTCAGCGCCTCGATCTCGGGGGATGCCATCGCAACCAGATAGGGGGTTGCGTCGCTCCCCGCCAGCGTGTTCGAGAGGGGCATGCGGATCATCTTCATGGGAACGCCGGACTTCGCGGTGCCGGTGCTGGAGGCCCTCGTCACGGCGGGGCATGACTTGGTGGCGGCCTATTGCCAGCCGGCACGACCGGGCGGGCGACGCGGACGCGAGCTGGTGCCGTCGCCGGTCCAGGTTCGCGCGGAGGCGCTGGGCATCGAGGTTCGGACGCCGGTGTCGTTCAAGGCGTCGCTGCCCGAGGGGCTTGAGGCGCGGGAAGCGTTTGCGGCGCTGGAGGCGGATGTCGCGGTGGTGGCCGCCTATGGCCTGATCCTGCCGCGCGCGGTGCTCGAGGCGCCGCGGCTCGGGTGCCTCAACGTCCATGGCTCGCTGTTGCCGCGGTGGCGCGGCGCGGCACCGGTGCAGCGCGCGATCCTCGCGGGCGATGCGGAGACCGGGGTCGGGATCATGCAGATGGAGGCCGGGCTCGATACCGGGCCCGTCAGGCTCGAGGGGCGGACGCCGGTCGCGGGCAAGACCGCGGGCGAACTGACCACCGAACTGTCGGTGATGGGCGCGCGGTTGATGGTCGAGGTGCTGGGCGATCTCGACGCCTACCCTGCCCGGCCGCAGCCCGAAGACGGCGTCACCTATGCGGCCAAGATCGACAAGGCGGAGGCGCGGATCGATTTCGAGCGGTCGGCGGTCGAGGTCGAGCGGCTGGTGCGCGCAATGAACCCGGCGCCCGGCGCGTGGTTCGAGGTCGCCGGCGAGCGCGTGAAGGTGCTGGCGGCGGACGTGTTGCCGTTCAGCTTCCTGGGGTGCGAGGGGCTGACGGTGAACGCCGAGCTGACGATCGGGTGCGGCGACGGCGCGATCCGGCCGACTCTGGTGCAGCGGGCCGGGCGCGGCGTGACGTCGGCCGAGGAGCTGCTGCGCGGGTTTGCGATTCCCTCGGGGACCCAGCTTTGACGCGGTTCGCGCTGACGGTGGAGTTTGACGGCCGGCCGTTCATGGGCTGGCAGCGGCAGAAGCACGGGCCGAGCGTGCAGGCCGCGCTCGAGGCGGCGGTGCTGAAGATGACCGGCGAGACCGTGGCGGTGCAGGCGGCGGGGCGGACCGATGCGGGGGTGCACGGGATCGCGATGCGCGCGCATGTCGATATCGCCAAGCCGCTCGCGGCGTTCCGGTTGATGGAGGGGCTGAACGCGCTGGTCAAACCGGCGCCGGTTTCGGTGCTGTCGTGCGAGGTCGTGGCCGACGACTGGCATGCGCGGTTTTCCTGTATCGGGCGGTCCTACGAATACCGGATCGTCAACCGGCGTGCGCCGCTGAGCTTCGAGGCGGGGCTGGCGTGGCAGGTGCCGCAGCCGCTCGATGCGGACGCGATGGCCAAAGCGGCGCGCGCGCTGGTGGGGCGGCATGATTTCACGACGTTTCGGTCGGCGCATTGCCAGGCGGACAGTCCGTTGCGGACTTTGGACCGGCTGGATGTGGTACGCGAGGGCGAGCGGCTGTTCATTTACGCGGCGGCGCGGTCGTTCCTGCATCACCAGGTGCGGTCGATGGTCGGGTGCCTCGCGCTGGTCGGCATGGGACGCTGGGCGGTCGGCGATGTCGCGGACGCGCTGGCGGCGAAGGATCGGGCGATGCTGGGGCTCAATGCACCGCCCGATGGGCTGTTCTTCGTGACCGCTGTCTATCCCTGACGAATTAACACCTTAGCGGACGAACTTCGCAGCGAGTTCGACATGCGTCGACCAGAGGAACTGGCCGACCGGCTGGATCCAGTCGATCCGCCAGCCGGCGTCGCACAGCTCCTTGGCATCGCGCGCGAAGCTCGCCGGGTTGCACGAGACGTAGACGATCACCGGGGTCTTGGACGCGGCGAGCGCGCCGGCCTGTTCGCGTGCGCCCGAGCGGGGCGGATCGATCACCACCGCGTCGAACCGGTCGAGCTCGGCCACCGTCAGCGGACGGCGGTAGAGGTCGCGGTGCTCGGGGAAGACCGGGCGTTGCAGGCGGTGCGCGGCGGCCTTGAGCGCGGTCAGCGCGTCGCGCGCGCCCTCCGCGGCATAGACCTTTGCGGGGATGGCGAGCGTGAAGGTGCCGAGCCCGGCGAACAGGTCGGCGACGGTGGCGGGCGTGCCGATCGCCTCGAGCACCGCGGCGGTGAGCGCGGCCTCGCCGTCGGGGGTCGCCTGGAGGAACGAGGCGGGTGGCAGCGGCACGGGGACGCCGCCCAGCGTGATCGTCACCGCATCGGGCTCCCAGCGCGTCTCCGGCCCCAGACCGTCGTCGAACGCGACGCGGGCGATGCCATGTTCCTCGCAGAACCGGGTGAGCGCTTCGGCGGCGGGGAGGCCTTCGGGCGCGAAACCGGTGATGAGGATGTCGGCGCCCTGGTCCGCGAGCGTCAGGTGGATGTCCGCACGACGGCGGAAGTTGAGGCGCTTGAGCAGGGTGCGCAAGGGAGCGACGAGCGCGAACAGCCGTGGATCGAGGATCCAGCATTCCTTGATGTCGACGATCAGATGCGCCTTCTCGGCGGTGAAGCCGAGCGTGATCTTGCCGCCCTTCGCCTCGGCATGCAGCGTCGCGCGGCGGCGGCTGCGGACCGGCGAGATGTGCGGGGTGCGGATCGGCGCGGACAGGCCCTGCCCGTCGAGCGCGGAGGCGATCCGGTCGGTGACGAAGGCGCTGTAGCTCTCGTCGTCGAGATGCTGGAGCTGGCAGCCGCCACAGGTCGGGAAATGGACGCAGGGCGGCGTCTGGTGGTGCGGGCCGTGGGTCACGCTGCCGTCGGCCGCGAGCGTGTCGCCGGGCGCGGTGAAGGCGGCGTGGCGGCCGTCGGCGGTGATGCCGTCGCCGCGCGCGGCGACGCGGACGATGGTGTCGGTCGTTGGGTCACTGGTCATAAGGACGCTCTGGCTGACCGGAGCGCATCCGCCAAGTCATCGGCGATAAATGCCGGCCCCGAACGACGCGCAGCCTCGCCGTGAAGCCACACGCCCGCGGCGGCGGCGGCGAGCGGATCGAGCCCTGCGGCGAGCATCGCGCCGATCGCGCCGGCGAGGACGTCGCCGGTGCCCGCGGTGGAGAGCCAGTCGCTCGCGCCGGGGGCGAGCCGGACGCGGCCGTCGGGGGCGGCGATGACGGTGTCCGCACCCTTGAAGACGACGACCGCCCCGGTGCGGGCGGCGGCGTCGCGGGCGCGGGTGATCTTGTCGTCGTCCGATCGCCCGAACAGCGCGTCGAATTCGCCGGCGTGCGGGGTGAGGATGACCGGGACGGTGAGCGCGCGGATCCGGTCGGGACCGAGCAGGCGTAGCGCGTCGCCGTCGAGGACGAGCGGGTGGCCAGCGGCGAGCGCGGCGTCGAGTCGCACGCTTGCGGTGCCGTCGCGGCCGAGGCCTGGGCCGATGACGAGCGCGCCGATCCGGTCGTTGCCGAGCGCGTGCTCGGAGAACGCCGCGCGGACGAGTGCGTGCGGCGGGCCCGCGCTGTCGCCGAGCAGCGTCACATAGCCCGCGCCCGCGCGCATCGCGGCGAGCGCGGCAAGGTCGGCGGCGCCTGCCATCGTGCCGGCGATGACCCCGACCATGCCGCGGGTGTATTTGTGCGCGTCGGGTCCGGGCGGTGCGAGGTGCGGGCTTTTGAGCACTTCGATCTGGCTGGTGACGGGGACGCCGATGTCGAGGAGGCGGATCTCGCCGCAATAGCGGGCGGCGGGCTGGAGGAGGTGCACGGGTTTGAGTGCGCCGAGGGCGAGCGTGAGGTGGAAGACGGGCGGTGTGGTGAGCGCGTGGCTGGAGTCGGTGGCGAGGCCGCTGGGGAGGTCGACGGCTATGGTGAGGGTGGCGGTTTTGGTTAGGGTTTGGAGTCTCTCCACCACAGATACCCCCCCGGCGGAGGCCGGGGTCCAGTTGGGTGAACCGTGGGGGTCGTCGATAGCGGTGCCCAACTGGGCCCCGGCCTTCGCCGGGGGGGTGTTTGAGGTTTGGGGAGAGGTACCATTCAAGGGTCGGGTCAGGCCGGTGCCGAAGAGGGCGTCGACGAGGACGGGGGCGGGCTTCGCGTCAGCGAGAGATTCGACGGGGCCGGGCCACCCTGCCCTTGCCGCCCTGGCAGCGTCGGTGCGGGGCTCGGACAGTGCGGCGACGCGGACGGTTGCGCCCAGTTCGGCGAGCACGCGCGCGGCGACATAGCCGTCGCCGCCATTGTTGCCGGGGCCGCAGAGGATCAGGATGGCGTTCGACCCCGCCAGACGGTGGACCGCGTGCGCGACCGCGGTGCCTGCGCGGTCCATCAGCGTCAAGACCGCGACGCCGGTTGCGATCACCGCATCCTCGGCCGCGCGCATCTTGGCGGCGGTCACTACGGGCTGGCCCTCGATCCGGATCATGAGCCGTTCGCGTCCGGCTGGATTGTCGCCGGGAGGCGATAGCGGTCGGTGCCCAGCGCGACGTCGATGCTGCCGGGCGTGGATGCCGTGACGCGCGCCCGCTCGGCCCCGTCGGCGGCGATGACGCTGCGGCCATCAGGCGAGACGCGCAGCCGGCGAAAGCCGCCATCGGCGTGGCGGAGGGTCAGGATCACGCCATCGGGACCGCGCGCCTGCTCGATCGTGCAGTCGGGGGCCAAAGCGGCGGCCCCCTTGGCGCACGGGACATGCATGACGGAAGCGTCGTCGCGGCGCGACGCCGTGTCACCGGCGTCGGGCTTGCCGCTCCCGCAGGCTGCCAGCGGGAGTGAGACAAGCCCGACAAGATACTGCGATCGTTTAGATATCCGCGTAGACATGCGTTTCGGCTGCGGCTCCCGGGTGCGTGACCGCGCCCTTGTACGCCGGACCGACGGTCTTCGCATAGCGCCACAGCGCGCCCGAGCCGTAATCGGTCTTGCGCGGGACCCAGACCGCGCGGCGTGCCGCCATCACGTCCTCGGGAACATCGAGATCGATCGTCCCCGCCTCGGCATCGATATGGATGATGTCGCCATCCTCGACGAGCGCGATGGGGCCGCCATCGGCCGCCTCGGGACCGACATGGCCGATGCAGAAGCCGCGCGTGCCGCCCGAGAAACGGCCGTCGGTGATCAGCGCGACGCTCTCGCCCATGCCGAGGCCATAGAGCGCGGCGGTGGTCGAGAGCATCTCGCGCATGCCCGGACCGCCCTTGGGGCCTTCGTAGCGGATGACGATGACCTCGCCCTCGTTGATCGCGCGCGCCTCGACCGCGGCGAAGGTGTCCTCCTCGCAGTCGAACACGCGCGCCGGACCCGAGAACTGGAGCCGGTGCATGCCCGCGACCTTCACGATCGCGCCATCGGGGGCGAGGCTGCCGCGCAGGCCGACGACGCCACCCGTCGGGGTCAGCGGGGTGCTGATGTCGTAGATGACCTTCTGGTCGGGGTTCCACGTCACCTGGTCGATATTCTCGGCCAGCGTCTTGCCGGTCACGGTCATGCAGCTGCCGTCGAGGAAGCCGCCGCTGAGCATCGTCTTCATCAGCATGTAGACGCCGCCCGCCTCGTACATGTCCTTGGCGACATACTTCCCACCGGGTTTGAGGTCGGCGATGTACGGCGTTGTCTTGAAGATCTCCGCGACGTCGAACAGGTCGAACTCGATCCCCGCTTCCGACGCCATGGCGGGCAGATGCAGCGCGGCATTGGTCGAGCCGCCGGTCGCGGCGACGACTCGCGCCGCGTTGATGAAGGCCTCGCGCGTGCAGATGTCGCGCGGGCGGATATTGTCGGCCAGACACTCCATGACCTGCGCGCCGGCGGCCACCGCGATCTGTTCACGCGTCGTGTAAGGCGCTGGCACCATGTTGCTGTTCGGAATGGACAATCCGATCGCTTCCGCGACGCAGGCCATAGTGTTGGCGGTATATTGCCCACCGCATGCGCCGTGGCCCGGGCAGGCGACCTTTTCGAGCGCATGAACCTCCGACAGCGGGCAGGCGCCGGCGGCATATTTGCCGACGATCTCGAACACGTCGACGACGGTGACGTCGCGTTCCTGATAGCGGCCGGGCAGGATCGACCCACCATAGACGAACACCGACGGGATGTTGAGGCGGAGCATCGCCATCATCATGCCGGGCAGCGACTTGTCGCAGCCGGCAAAGCCGACCAGCGCGTCGTAGCAATGGCCGCGGACCGAGAGTTCGACCGAGTCGGCGATGACTTCACGGCTGACGAGGCTCGCCTTCATCCCCTGATGCCCCATCGCGATGCCGTCGGTGACGGTGATCGTGTTGAAGCGGCGCGGCATCCCGCCGCCCTGGATGACGCCGGCCTGCGCGGCATCGGCCTGCGCGTCGAGCGTGGTGTTGCAGGGGGCCGAGTTGTTGCCGGCGGACGCGAGCGCGACGAACGGACGCGCGATATCCTCTTCGGGAATACCCATCGCGTAATAATAGCTGCGGTGCGGCGCACGCTCTGGACCGACGGAGACATGCCGGCTCGGCAGGCGCGATTTATCGAATATACGGGTCATGGCGACCGCCTATGTCGCGAGACGGGGCCTTTACGCAAGACAGTTGCGTATGGATTTGCAGTTTTATCCGCCGCGGCCGCGGCCAGACGAGGACCGCAGAGCCCGCGCGGCGGACCGTCAGAGGCTTTCGAGCGCCTTGGCGACGCCGTCCATCGTGAACGGCTTCTGCAGGCGGGGCCGGTCGCGGAAGCGGGGATCGAGGCCGTCATCGCCACCGCCGGTCGCGAACACGAAGGGAATTCCGCCCTCCGCAAGCCGTTCGGCGATCGGAGTACTCTTCTCACCGCCACGCAGGTTGACGTCGAGGATCGCGGCGTCGACACCCCCGGCCGAGATGCGGTGCAGGGCATCGGCGACGGTGTCGACGGACCCTGCGACGCCCTTGTCCAGCACCTCGAGAAAATCCTCGAGCATCATGGCGATCAACGGTTCATCCTCTACGATGAGGATCTGCTGTGGCACGTTCATATTTTGTACCTTAGGCGGCAATTTCGCCGAGCGCCAACATCTTGTTGCTTAACGTGCCGCAAGAACGTCGCGCGCGGCTTCGGCAAGCTGCTGAACCGAGAAGGGCTTGGGGAGAAACTCGACATTGTCGAGGTCGATCGACTTGCGCAGCTGTTCCTCGGCATAGCCCGACATGAAGACGATCGGCAGGTCCGGATATTTCTCGCGAGCGTGGCGGACCATCGTCGGGCCGTCCATGGTCGGCATCACCACGTCGGTGATCAGCAGATCGGGGCGGCCGTTCTTCGCCATGATCTCGAGCGCGACCTCGCCATTCTCCGCGGTCAGCACGCTATAGCCCTGGCGGGTGAGCGCGCGTTCGGCGACTGCGCGGACCATGTCCTCGTCCTCGACGAGCAGGATGGTCCCCGTGCCCCACAGGTCGGCGGGCTTGGCCGCGGGCTTGGGCGCGGTGAGCCGCGGTGCGGCGGGGGCGGCATGGACGGGGAGGAAGATGGTGAAGGTCGCCCCCTGCCCCGGCTGCGATTCGGCGAAGATATAGCCGCCCGACTGCTTGACGATGCCGTAGACGGTCGAGAGGCCGAGCCCGGTGCCCTTGCCGAATTCCTTGGTCGTGAAGAACGGCTCGAAGATCTTCGGCAGGACCTCGGGCGGGATTCCGGTGCCGGTGTCCTGGACGATCAGCGCGGTATAGTCCGCGACGGGCAGGATGTCGGAGGCCATCTGCCGCACCTCGGTCGCCGAGACCGAGCGCGTGGTGATCGTCAGCGTGCCGCCGCCGCGCGGGTTGGCGGACAGGATCGCATCGCGGGCGTTGACCGCGAGATTGACGACGACCTGTTCGAGCTGCCCCGGATCGGCGCGGACCGGCCCCAGGTTGCGGCCGTGCATCATGTCGAGCCGGACGGTCTCGCCCATCAGTCGCTTGAGCAGGTTCGAGACCTCGGACACGACGTCGGGCAGCTGCAGGATCTGGGGGCGCAGCGTCTGCTGGCGGCTGAAGGCGAGCAGCTGGCGGGTCAGCCCGGCGGCGCGGTTCGAGTTGGTGCGGATCTGCTGGATGTCGTCATAATCGCTGTCGCCGGGCGAATGGCGCATCAGCATCAGGTCGCAGTGGCCGATGATCGCGGTCAGGATGTTGTTGAAATCATGCGCGACGCCGCCGGCGAGCTGACCGACCGCCTGCATCTTGGTCGCCTGCGCCACCTCGCGCTTCAGTCGCGATTCCTCGCTATTGTCCTTGAGGCTGAGCAGGACGGCGGCATCGCCGAGCCCGCGCGCGCCGGCGATGGTCAGCGCGACCGGCTCGTCGGGATGATCCTTCAGCCGGACCGCCATGTCGGTCGAATGCGTCTGCCCGCCCGCGAACCGGCGGATCGCGTCGGCGACCGCGGTCTTGTCCTCGCGCACGACGAGGTCGCCGGGGTAAAGCGGCGGCGCGGCGCCGACGACCCCGGCGGCGCGCAGGAACGAGTCGTTCATCTGGATGAAGCGGCCCTCGCGATCGACCAGCGCCATGCTGAACGGCATCAGGCTGACGAGGCTGCGGACATGCGCGGAGGCGGATGCGCCGATCGCGGGTGCATCCTCCTCGTCGTCGAGCAGGATGACGAGGACGGGGGCGTCGTCGCCCTCGACAAAGGGCACCTGCACCACGCGCAGCGGCGTCCCCGCGCCGCCCTCGCGCGCGAAGCGGACGAGGCCGCGATTGTCGGTGATCAGGAAGCGCGCGAAGTCGCGGCCCTCGATCGCCTCATGCTCGTCGCCGATCGCGCGGACGCGGAGCACGCGGTTGGTCGCGCGGACGCGGCCGTCGGCGCTGAGCAACGCCGCCATGATCCCGCTGCCGCCGAGCCGGTCGCCGGTCGGCCCGTCGATCAGCCGTTCGGCGGTCTGCGCGAGGTCATAGTCGGGCGCGGTGACGAACCGCCAGACGAGCATGTCCGCCTCGTCGCCGGCGCGGGTGATCGATGCCGAGATGCGCAGCCCGTTGGCGACCAGCCGTTCCGCCTGCGCGTGACCGTCACGCCAGGCGGTGCGTCCGGCCTCGGCCAGCAATACGACCCCACTCGCGTCGAGCGGCAGCCCCGGCGGAGTCGGAAAGCCGCTGAACACCGCGTCATAGGCATCGTTCGCGCAGACCAGCCGGCCCGCTCGATCGGTCACCGCGATCGCATCGCCGCTCGCCTGCGCGACGGCCCGCGTGAAGTCCCAGTCGATCGTGCGCAGTTCGGCGCTGCCGGCGCGTGCGAGCACGCGCCAGACGATCACCGCGCCGATGACGATGATCGCCGCGGCGAGAAAGGCCGCCGCGACGACGAGGTCGCCGATCATGCCGAGCACCAGCCCAGACGCGGCGATCCCCGTCACCGCCGCGACGAGGGCGGCGCGGCGGTTCGGCCCGAGGCCGGTCTGGGGCGGAAGCGAAACCATGCGATGCCTCTTCCGCTGTTCGGGGGTTGGGGGTCAAGCATCATGTCCCCGCCCGGTTTCCCGGGCAGGGACGCGGCAGGTCACCAGATGCGCACGCGCTGTTCGGGCGCGAGATACAGCCGCTGCGTCGGCTTGGGCTGATAGGCGGCGTACCAGGGGTCGAGATTGCGGACGACCGAGGCGCGCTGCTGCGACGGCGAATGCGGATCGGTCAGCAGCCGCTGCCGCAGGTTCGCCTCGCGGTAGTTGCGGCGCCAGACCTGCGCCCAGCCGAGGTAGAAGCGCTGGTCGCCGGTGAAGCCGTCGAGCACGGGGGCCGCCTTGCCGCCGAGCGCGGTGTGATAGGCGTCATAGGCGACCGTCAGCCCGGCGAGATCGGCGATGTTCTCGCCCATCGTCAGCTGGCCCTTCACATGCATGCCCGGCAATGGCTCATAGGCGTCATACTGCGCGCCAAGCTTGCCGGTGAGCGCGTTGAACCCGGCGATGTCCTTGGGCGTCCACCAGTCGGTGAGCTGGCCCTTGGCGTCGTATTTCGAACCCTGGTCGTCAAAATGATGGCTCAGTTCGTGGCCGATCACCGCGCCGATGCCGCCATAATTGACCGCGTCGTCGGCCTTGGGATCGAAGAAGGGCGGCTGGAGGATCGCGGCGGGGAAGACGATCTCGACCATGCCGAAATTGGCATAGGCGTTGACCGTCATCGGCGTCATGCCCCATTCCCAGCGCTGCAGGGGCTTGCCGAGCTTGGCGATATTGTCCTGATGCTGCCATTCATTGGCGCGCCATTCGTTGCCGAACGCGTCGCCGGACGTGATCGTCAGCGCGGACAGGTCCTTCCACTGGCTGGGATAGCCGATCTTGGGGGTGAAGGCGGCGAGCTTGGCGTGCGCCTTCTGCTTGGTCTCGGGCGCCATCCAGTCGAGCTTGTCGATCCGGCGGCCCATCGCGGCGAGCACGTTCTTCACCAGCACGTCCGCTGCGGCCTTGGTCTCGGGCGGGAAATACTGTGCGACGTAGAGCTTGCTGACCTCGTCGCCGAGCGCGCCGCTGGTGAACTGGACGCCGCGCTTCCAGCGGGCCTCCTGCTCGGGGGTGCCGCCGAGCACGGTGCCGTAGAAGGCGAACTGTTCGGCGTCGAACGCCTTTGGCAGCACGTCCGCATAGCCGTCGAGCGAACGCAGGATCAGCTGGTCCTTGAGCACGCCGATCGGCGCGGTCGCGACGAGTTTTGCAATGCCGGTGATCGCCGAGGGCTGTGCGACGATGACGGTCGGAACGGGCGTGCCGGTCGCCTTCAAATAGCCCGCGAAGTCGAAGCCGGGCGCACGCTTGGCGAGATCGGCGACGGTCATCTTGTTATAGGTCTTGGTCGCGTCGCGGCTGTCGACGCGGGTCCAGCTGACCCGGGCGATCTCGGTCTCGAACGCGAGCAACGCGGCGGCGCGCGCCTCGGCATCGGGTTCGCCGGCGAGCGTCAGCATCTTGGCGATGTGCGCGCGGTAGGCGGTGCGCGCCTCGACCAGCTTGGCGTCGGTGCTGAGATAATAATCGCGGTCGGGCAGGCCGAGCCCCGACTGGCCGAGCGAGAGCGCGTATTGCTCGGGGATCTTGTCGTCCTGGCCGACGCCGCTGCCGAACGGGCCGCCGATCCCGGCGCGATCCGCCTCGGCGAGCAGCGCGGGATAGCCCGACCGGTCCTTCAGTGCGGCGATCTTGGCGAGCCATGGCCGGATCGGTGCCAGCCCCTTGGCCTCGATCGTGCCGGTGTCGAGGAAGGTCGCATAGGCGCGGCCGATCTTGGAGTTCGGGTCCTTGGCCGCGGTGTCGAGGATGCCGCGGGTGCGCGTCTCGGACAGGTCGGAGAGGAAGTTGAACGCGCCGTAGTTCGACTTGTCCGCGGGGATCGGCGTGGTCTTCGCCCAGTTGCCATTGGCGAAGGCGTAGAAATCGTCACCGGGCTGGACGCTCTTGTCCATGCCCTTCTCGTCGAAGCCGAAGCTGCCATATTGCGCGCCGGTCGAGGCGGGTGCGGCGGGTGCGGCGGTTGGTTCAGCGGTCTGCGAGATGGCGGCGGTGACGCCGGTGATCGCGGTGGCGGCGAGCAGGCCGGCGGCGATGTAGGTCTTCATGGGGGACTCCTGGAATTTCGTTGGCGGTACACCTCCCCGGCGAAGGCCGGGGCCCAGTTGGGAAGGTCTTGGTAGCGATGGACAGTCGGCCATTACGCCTGTCCCCCCAACTGGGCCCCGGCCTTCTCCGGGGTGGGGTAGATTTGGGGCGGTCGGCGGGAGCGGATTACCAGATGCGGACGCGGGTTGCGGGGGCGAGGTAGCTGGCCTCGCCGGGCTTCACGCCGAACGCGGCGTACCAGGGGTCGAGGTTGCGGACGGTGAGGACGCGCTGGTGACCCGGTGAGTGCGGATCGGACAGCAGCGTCTGGCGCAGCGCCGGTTCGCGGAACTTGCTGCGCCAGACGCCGGCCCAGCCATAATAGAAGCGCTGGTCGCCGGTGGTGCCGTCGATCACCGGCGCGGGCTTGCCGCCGAGCGAGCGATGATAGGCGTCATAGGCGACCGTCAGCCCGGCGAGATCGGCGATGTTCTCGCCGAGCGTCAGGCCGCCCTGGACGTGCAGCCCGGGCAAGGGCTCATAGGCGTCGTACTGCTTGACCAGCGCGTCGGTGAAGACCTTGAAGCGGGCGACGTCCTGCGGCGTCCACCAGTCGGTGAGCTTGCCGCTGGCGTCGTATTTGCGGCCCTGATCGTCGAAATGATGGCTGATCTCGTGACCGATCACCGCGCCGATGCCGCCATAGTTGATCGCCGGGTCCGCCTTCGGATCGAAGAAGGGCGGCTGGAGGATCGCGGCGGGGAAGACGACCTCGTTCATCGTCGGATTGGCATAGGCGTTGATCGTCATCGGCGTCATGAACCATTCGCCGCGATCGATCGGCTGGCCGAGCTTCTTGAGGTCACGATCATAGTCGAAGGCGTTGGCGCGCGCGACGTTACCGACGAGATCGCCGCGCTGGACCTGAAGCGCGGAGTAGTCGCGCCACGTGTCCGGATAGCCGATCTTGGGGGTGAAGGCGGCGAGCTTGGCGAGCGCCTTGGTCTTGGTCTCGGGCGCCATCCAGGCGAGGTTGCGCAACCGGTCGCCCATCGCCGCGATGACGTTCTTGACGAGCTGATCGGCGGCGGCCTTCGATTCCGGCGGGAAATATTTGGCGACATACTGCTCGCCGATCGCCTCGCCCATCGCGCCCGATACGGTCGAGACGCCGCGCTTCCAGCGGACCTGCTGTTCGGGCGTGCCCGACAGGGTGGTGCCGTAGAAGCCGAAATTGGCCTTGTCGAAATCGCTCGAGAGATAGGGCGCATAGGCGCGCAGCACCTTGAGCATCGCATAGTCCTGAAGGACGTTCACCGGGGTGTCGGCAAAGACCTTCGCCTCGCCGGTCAGCGCGCTCGGCTGTGCGACGAGGTAGAAGGGGCGGCCGGTGACGCCCATCGCGGTCATGTACTGCGCCCAGGGGAAGCCGGGCGCCTTGGCGGCGAAATCGGCGGCGGTCCATTTGTTGTAGGTCTTGTCCGCGTCGCGGCTCTCGATCCGCGTCCAGTGCGCGGTGGCGAGCCCCTTCTCCATCGCGAAGACCGCTGCGGCGCGCGCAGCCGCGTTGGGCTCGCCCGCGAGCGTCAGCATCTGCGCGAGATACGCCTGATAGGCGGTGCGGACCGCGGCGAGCTTGGCATCGTCCTTCAGATAATAGTCGCGATCGGGCAGCCCGAGGCCGCTCTGGCCGAAGCCGACGACATAGGTGGTCGGGTCTTTGTCGTCCTGCTGGACGCCGACGCCGACGAGCCCGCCGACCCCCTGCCGCTGGAGCTTCGCAATCTGGGTGACGAGCGCGGTCTTGTCGGTGGTCGTCTTGAGCGCGGCGAGCATCGGCTTCACCGGCCCCGCGCCCTTCGCATTGACCGCCGCCTCGTCCATGAAGCTCGCGTAGAAGTCACCGACCTTGTCGCCGGGCTTCGCGGTCGCGGCGTCGAGGATCGTCCGGGTGCGCTCGAGCGACAGGTCCTGGAGGACGTGGAACATGCCGTAGGACGAGCGATCGGCGGGGATCGGCG
>Ga0265780_10003816_pt1 | contig 19641 bp, 17 predicted proteins | sample P1T30metagenome_FD_192432 | JGI IMG/M metagenome (GOLD analysis project Ga0265780, IMG submission 192432) | Plant litter microbial communities from East Loma Ridge, Irvine, California - P1 T30 | ecosystem: Environmental > Terrestrial > Plant litter > Unclassified | place: USA: California...
AGCCATATCCGCCTGAAAGTACGACATCTTTTCGCTGTACTTATCCTTATCCTCTACCTGCTCAAAATACTGGGTGGCTTTTTTATAGTCGTCGCCCTCATAAGCCATAAAGCCCAGGTAATATTTTGCCTGGCTGCCATATTTTTCTGAGTTCGTTACTTTTTCAAGGTATTTATCGGCTTGCTTTTTATCGCCCGCATTAAAGTAGCTGTACCCCTTCTGGAAGTTATAGCGGTCGCGGTCGGTAGTACCCAGGCTGCCCTCGTCTACCTTATCATACCACTCCAGGGCATCTTTATAGCGCCCCTGGCTAAAGTGGTAGCCGGCCACCTCAACATAGGCCTGGTTGCTCTTGGTACTTGTAGGATAGTCTTCCACAAAGTCTTCCATAAGCACATCGGCATTTTTTTGGTTCAGGTGTATGGCGCAGTTGGCTATATAATAGGCACAGTCTGCCTTAATATCAAGTTCGGCGTTATCTTCTTTTGCCTTTTCAAAAAGTATTTGTGCGGCCTGGTACTGCTGGTCGTTATACAGCGTTACAGCCTTATCATAATCTTTAAGCTGGTGGGTGTAAATTGCAGATTGCTGTGCTGCAAGCGGTGAAGCCCACAACGGTAGCGAATACAGCAGTGCCCTGTTGATTTTGCGCATGTTTTTTTGTTTTTTTAGGTAGCCAAATATACCAATTCTTATTATTAGTAAACGGATGTTTTTTGGGTTTTAGTATACTCAAAAGCTACTGAGTTACTTAGCGGCTAAGCCACTTAGTAGCTTAGTAGCTAAGAATCCCAAACATACAAATTAGAAAACCTAATGCGTTATTGTTTTAACATAACATTAGGCAGAAGAAGTCATAAGGCCGAAAGTCTTGAAGTCGAAAGACTGGCCTTGCATACCTCGGGGTTTAACCCTGAGCCTGTAAGATAAGGGGTATCAGACTTTACGACTTTATGGCTTGCTACTTTATGACTTTAATCTTTTTTGCTTATTTTTACCAATCAAACACAAAACCATGCTGCAACCCGTACTGTCTTTAAAAGGCGTAAACATATTTCAGGAACATACTGCTGTTTTAACCGATGTTAACCTTGAGGTTAATCACGGCGAATTTCTATACATTATAGGTAAAACAGGTTCGGGCAAAAGCTCGCTGATGAAAACCCTGTATGCCGACCTTAAACTTAAGGAAGGTGAAGGCCATTTTGTGGAATATGATCTTGCAAAGCTGCGCGAGCGCGATATACCCTACCTGCGCCGCAAGATTGGTATTGTGTTTCAGGACTTTAAACTACTACCGGACAGGACCGTACACGAAAACCTGCTTTTTGTGCTAAAAGCCACAGGCTGGAACGAAAAGCGTGAAATGGATGTGAAAATTGGCGAAGTGCTTGATAAGGTAGGCATGAAGCATGCATCGGGCAAAATGCCGCACCAGCTATCGGGTGGCGAGCAGCAGCGCATTGCTGTAGCACGCGCCCTGCTAAACGACCCCGAAGTTATACTGGCCGATGAGCCTACCGGTAACCTTGACCCGCAAACCAGTGTAGAGGTTATGAACCTGCTGCGCGAAATTAACCAGAACGGCAAAACCATTATTATGGCTACGCATGACTATGCCCTGATAATGAAATTTCCGGCAAAAACACTTAAGTGCGATAACGGTACTTTGTTTGAGGTGGTGCAAAGAACGGTATAAGCCGCATGGAACAAAAAAAACTGCTTCTTATAGTTCCGTTTTACAATGAAGCCCAAAGGATGGACCACCACGAGTGGGAGGCTGCGTTTACCACTTACCCGGATACCCATTTTTTACTGGTTGACGACGGCAGTACCGATGGCACCTATACCCTGCTTGAAGAATATGCAGGCCGCTTTACCCATGTAAGGTGCGTGCACCTGGCGCAAAATGCCGGCAAGGCCCAGGCCATAAGGCAGGCAGTACTTAGCCACAGCATTGAAAGTTATGGCTTTGATTACATAGGCTATATGGATGCCGACCTGGCAACCCCGGTATCTGAACTGATAAAAATGAAGCAGTATGCCGATGCGCACCCTCATTTTACATTTTTAATGGGCAGCCGCATAAAAAAACTGGGCAGCAACATAACACGTTACGGGCACCGCCACTACTTTGGCCGCGTTTTTGCCACTATTGTAAGCAAATTTATACTTCGTGATGCCGTATATGATACCCAGTGCGGCGCCAAAGTGTTAAATACCCAACTGGCGTTTGATGTATTTGCTTCACCCTTTATTACCCGCTGGATATTTGACGTAGAGCTATTATTGCGATACAAAAAACAAACCGGTAGCCTTACCGGAGTGTACGAATACAGCCTTACCTCCTGGACAGAAATGGGCAAGAGCAAAATAACCCTGAAAGATTTGCTGGGTTTCCCGTGGCAGCTTATAAAAATTTACCGGGCTTATGTTTAAAAAATTGCACCACTATAGCATGCAGCACCCCGTTGCGGCTATTGTACTTTACTGCGCGGCCTTAAGGCTGCTATTGCTTTTATTTTACAGCCATGTAACCATTTTCCCTGATAGCGAGGGCTATATAGAACTGGCACATCTGCTTAATCCTGTAAACCTTACAGGATACAACGGCACACGTATACCCGGTTACCCCCTGCTTATTACCCTTGCGGGCAACTACCTGCCCCTTGTTGTAGCTTACCAAATGCTGCTGGGCATTGTAACTACCATTTATACTTATAAAACCATGCGCCTGCTTGCCTTTAGCAATGGTGTTTCATTTTATACTGCACTATTGCTAAACAGCATGTTGCATGTGCTTTTTTATGAAACCAATATACTTACAGAGGCACTTACATTACTATTTATGGTTACCGCTTTTTATCATATGTTGAAATTACTGTACCATAACAACACGTTTAAACAGGCTGTTATAGTAAGCCTGCTGCTTGGCTGGCTCACCTTTATAAAACCGTTTTATATATTTTTACCATTTTTAGTTTATGGCCTTTATACCCTGAAAAACTTCAGCTTTAAAAACATAATCAATTCAAAACTGGTAGTACTTTTCTTTTCGCTGGCTGCTTTTTTAGGCTGGTCAAGGGTCAACCAGATAAACACCGGGCACTTTACCTCAACAACTTTTTATGGCATTAACATAGCCCAGAACTGCGTGTATTTTGCCGAAAGAGTACCACCTAAGTACAAACTTATAGGCGATATATACGCCAAACATCGCGAAATTGCACTTAGAGAGGGTCAAGACGTATCCATGACAATTTGGTTGGCCCGTGAAGAACTCCAGCAAAAAACCGGACTCACTTTTATTGAGCTTAGCGATGAGCTCTCACGCTATGGCAATGCCGCCATTAAACAAAACCCGGGCGCCTATTTAAAGCAGGTACTACATTCATGGGTCGATTTTTGGCTTATTACTATCCAGTGGAATTATGACGATTTTAATTTTAGATATGCCAACAAGGCATTTTTACTGGTATTTTTTATTGAGCGCGCGCTACTTTTTGCGCTAAAGGCGTTGTTTGTTTTATTGATTCCGGTGCATATTTTCCGCTATTTTAAAACCCGCACAGTTACACCGGCCCTGATTATTGTAGTGGTGGTTTTGGCAGCATCGGTATTGCAGGCGCTTGTAACCTTTGGCACTAATGCACGCTACAGCTATCCTTTTGAGTTTTTACTGATAATTTGCCTCATGCTTACATTTAAACATAAAATCGAAACTTTAAGGCTGCCGTTTTTTATTAAAAAGTAAAATCTATATATTTACCCGCAAATAAATACATGCTCTCTATATTAGTCCCAACATATAACTACAACGTTTTACCCCTGGTGCAGGAACTGCAGTTTCAGGCAAAACGCGAGCATATAGAATTTGAGATAATTGTGCTGGATGATGCCAGTACTAACGATGCAACCATAAGCAAAAACCAGCAAATAGGCCTTATTGATAACTGCAAATACAAGTTACTGCAGCAAAATATAGGCCGCAGCAAAATACGCAACCTCCTGGCAAAAAAGGCACAGTACAGCTGGCTGCTTTTTTTAGATGCCGATACCATGCCCACCACGCCCGATCTTATTTGCCAGTACCTGCAATACCTTAATGCCGAGGAAAAAGCAGTGTATGGCGGTATAGAATACCAGCACCAGAAGCCGCCGCGCGAAAAGCTGCTGCGCTGGGTATACGGCCGCGATCGCGAAGCATTGCACGTAGGCCCACGGGAAGATATGCCTTACCGCTCTTTTCTTACCATGAATTTTGCCATTTCAAAATCGATATTTGAAAAGGTTACGTTTAACGAAGACATACAAAGCCTGCAATACGGGTATGAAGATGTGCTTTTTGCCTACAACCTTAACCAGAAAGGAATACGCATACAACACATACATAACCCCGTTTGCCATAATGGGCTAGAGTTGGGCGAGGCTTTTATAGCTAAAAGTGAAACAGCCACTAAAAGCTTAAAATATTTAATAGAAAACAATTTATTGCCGGCAGATTATATACGGCTGGGAGCCGCCTGGTGTAAGCTTAAAAAATTTGGCATGGCAGGTTTTGTTGCAAAAACGTTTTGCTCTTTTAGGGGAAGGCTGCTCAAAAACCTGTTGGGGCCAAGGCCTTCCATGATCGTTTTTGATTTATACCGATTAGGCTATCTTTGCACTTTAAAATAACCCTGATGTATAACAGCGCAAAAAAGTTACTCTCTAAAATTATCCCCACGCAAACACTGCAAAAGCACGAAGCGGCTTTACGCGGCGTTTATGCAGCTTTTTATAGCGGCAACAGGCATCAGTGCACCGTTTGCAATATAAAGCTTCGCGCCTTTTTGCAGCTCCCTAACGCTGATTTGCTATGCCCTAAGTGCGGTAGCCTTTCAAGAGACAGGCGCCTTTGGCAGCTTATTAACGATGACTTTTTGAAACCGGGCTTTACTGTGCTCGATTTTTCGCCATCGCGCTGCCTGGCCCGAAACATAAAAAAGCTTAAGGACATAACCTATATGCCTACTGACTTGTCGGGGAATTTTATAGCCGATTTCCGGTTTGATATTACTAAACTTGATTTAGCCGATAACTCGGTAGACCGTGTTATATGCTATCATGTACTGGAGCATATTGATGACGACAAAAAAGCAATGGCTGAATTGTTCAGGGTACTAAAGCCCGCAGGTAAAGTACTAATTCAAACGCCTTTTAAAGAAGGCGAAATTTATGAAAACCCTGCCATAACCACCCCACAGGATCGCGAAATACATTTTGGACAGGATGACCACGTACGCATCTATTCTGTAAACGGACTAAAAGGCAGGCTGGAAAACGCGGGTTTCAATGTGGCCGTAAAAACCTTTGAAGCAGATAATTATCACGGCCTTGCCGCCGGCGAAACCGTATTTCTAATCTCAAAACCATAAATGCCTGTATTTACTGTAGTAATACCGTTATACAATAAGGCGGGGTATATAAAAAACACCCTGGCTACCGTATATGCGCAAACATTTCAGGATTTTGAGGTTATAGTGGTAAACGACGGCTCTACCGATGGCAGCGGCAGGATTTTTGAAAACCATAGTTATGAGCGGCTCACCTATTTGAAAACAGATAACGCGGGTGCCGCTGCGGCACGCAATACAGCCATAAGCAAGGCACAAGGGCAGCTAATAGCCTTTTTGGATGCCGATGATGAATGGATGCCCAGCCATCTTGAAAAACTGCTTGGCCTGCACGTACAATACCCGCAGGCCGGTATGCTGGCATTGCGGTACTACATTAAAAACCCGGGATCGGCCGTTTTAGAAAAGCCGGTCTTAAATGGCATCCCTGATGATTTTACGGGCATTGTGCCTGATTTTTTTGCTGCAAGCATTACCAACAGGCTGGCTGTGTCTATTTCTATTGCCGTACCACGCGGGGTATTTACAGCCACAGGCCTGTTTAATGAAAGCTATACAAACAGTGAAGATACCGATATGTGGGTACGCATAGGCCTGCATTATCCCGTAGCGCTGGGCAGTAGCTATACCTCGGTATATAACTTCCACATTCCGGAGAGCCTTTCAAAAATAAGACTTACCGAACAAAAAATAATGGATTTTAGCGCCTATGCGGGCGACGAGCAAAACAATCCCGGCCTAAATGCCTTCTTAAATATGTACCGCCTTGAGTATGCCTTAAAATACCGGACGGCAGGTGCAATAATACAAAGCCGCGAACTGCTGAAACAGGTTCCGCCGGCAAAAATATCCTTAAAGAAAAAAGTGCTTTTTAGCCTGCCGCCTTTTATGCTAAGGCTCATGCTGTGGCTTAAGAAATGGCTGTATAAGCGCGGTATAAGGCTGCGCTCCTGATTTCAGGATTATTTGTTCTTGTAGGTTAAAAAATCAGCATATTCCCTAATATAATCAGCTTCGCTAAATACATCCTCGGCAATAACAAGGCATATAGCTCCAGATGAAAAATTTTCAAGCTCGCGCCATATCCCTGTAGTAATGTGTAGGCCTTTTCCGGGCCTGTTAAGCGTGTAACTCTCTCTTTGGCTGCCGTCATCCAGAATTACATCAAAACTTCCGCTAAGGGCAATTAAAACCTCATTTTGCTCAATATGCGCGTGGCCACCCCTTTCGGCACCACTGGGCACATCAAAAAGGTAATACACCCGCTTGAAAGCATAGGGCACTACACCCTCCTGAATAAAGGCCAGGTTGCCGCGGCTATCTTCAATTACCGGGAGATCTATAATTTTGATATCACTAAGAGATGTTTTCATGCAAATGTTTTAATTGATTTTTTCCCTTAAGGGCATTTTTTAAACAGGCAAAAACCTGCCACGGCTTTACCTCGCCGCTTTTTAAATTATAGGCCAGCTGTATGCCCAGCCACAGCCAGAATTTTTTGCCGAATATCTTAGACAGGTACGCGCCCCTTATGCGGTAATTTTCGGCTTGCGGTATATTATCGCTATCGGCAAACATTTTATGCGATACAATAACCTCGGGGTTATGGGCCACCCGGTAGCCCGCATGGTGCAGCTCGTTGATGAGCACAGGCTCTTCTCCCAGCGGAAACATACTGCCCAGGCCAAAGCGTGTATCAAACCTTTTTCCTGACTGCCGCAGCGCTTTTATACTGAGCGCCATTTCGCAGGAGCTGCTGTTGAGCCGCTGTAATGCGCTGAGGTTGCCCGTAGGTTCTTTTGGATACTTCCTGAATGGCACACCCTCAAACGAAACCATATTGAATTTTACTATAGCAGCATCCGGAAAACGATTAAAACCCTGTATAATTTTTTGGTCGAAACCTTCCATATACAAAAGGTCGTCATCAGCAATAAGGCCTATTTTTTTTGAGGCATTGGCTATGGCCAGATTACGGCTTTTGCTCAGCCCCCGCTCAAAAACATTCAAAACGCGAATGGACGGATATTCAGATGTAAGCTGGTTAGCGGCTGTAGTCTGGTTTATAATGAGGATAGTAAAATCCGAAAAATGCGCAAACGGAAACATCGGCAGCAAAAAATCCAGGCTGGTCCGGTTCATGGTAGACAGCAAAATTTCGATGTCGGATTTATTAAAAGCTCCTGCCAATTGTTATATATTTACATCAACAAATATAAAAAAATTAAGTTGCGGGATGAAAATACTTTTGGTGGGAGAATACAGCAGGCTGCACAACTCACTTAAAGAAGGTCTTGAGGCAATAGGCCATGAAGCTCTGATTGTTAGTACTGGAGACTCTTTTAAACAATATCAGACAAATCTTAGCGTAGCAGCGAAAACCACACAAGGAAGCCGCATATTAAGGTTGGCGAAAAAGGCTATTCATCGCCTTACAAGCCTTGATATCGAGCGTACAGAACACGGCCTCCGCTTTTACAGGCTGCTGCCAAAACTTAAGAATTTTGACCATATACAGCTCATTAACAGCGATGCGCTGGAAACCCACCCCTGGCTGGCTAAAAAGCTTTTAAAGAAACTGCTGGCACAAAACGGGGCTATGAGCCTGCTGGTATGCGGCGACGAAACCCCTGTAATAGACTATTTGCTTTCCGGCAAACTAAGATACTCTATACTAACTCCTTACCTCGAAAATAAAGCGCTTGCCCCCCATTTTGAATACACCCTTAAATACACCGGCAAAAGCCACTGCATGCTTTTTGAATGGGTAAAGGCTCGTGCCAACCGCATTATAACGTCTGACCTTGATTATCAGATACCCGTGCGGGCAATGGGCTATGATAATGTTTTAATACCAAACCCGGTTAATATCAATACCATAGAATATATTGAAGCTAAGGTTCAGGATAAAGTAATTATATTTCTGGGTATCAACAGGCTTAGCTATCACAAAAAAGGTATTATTTTTTTTGAAAATGCTTTAAAAATTGTAACGAAAAAATATGCTGATAAGGTAGAAATCATTGTTACTGAGAACGTGCCTTACGCACAGTATATTGAACTATACAACCGGGCACATATTGTACTCGACCAGGTATATGCGTTTGACCAGGGATATAATGCGCTCGAGGCTATGGCAAAAGGTAAGGTAGTTTTTACAGGTGCCGAAACAGAGTTTACCCGCCATTACAACCTGCCCGAAACTGTTGCCATAAATGCCCTGCCCGATGCTGCTGCTATTGCAGCCAGCCTAATAACCCTGATTGAAAACCCTGACGAAATTACAGCCATAAGTCGCCGTGCACGCGCTTTTATAGAAAAGGAGCATCATTTTATTGATGTGGCTAAAAAATATGTTGCTGCGTGGCATAAATAAAAAAACCTGCCCATTACTGGGCAGGTTAATAGTACTTGTATTAAACTTATTTATTGTTTCACAAACTTAATAGTTTCATTATAGTCACCGGAAGATAACCTTACAATATACATACCTGTAGATAAGTTAGGAACATCAACAGCAAAACGATTGGTTTTTGCATTACCGCTATAAACTGTTTTGCCATAAATATCATACACTACCACAAGCAAATCTCCGGTAATTTCTTTACCCAACGTAATTTCAAAAGAACCATTGTTAGGGTTAGGGTAAAGTTTTGTAGCATCAACAAGCGCTACAGTTCCTTGCTCTCCATTTTGCTGACTAAAATTACCATATCTGCCATTACCTACAGGGCATTCAAAAATCTCGGCTAAAAATTTTGACCCGGATTTTATATCTGTATTAGGCTCAAGATAAATTGCTTCTTCTGCATGCAACATTATATCTGCCCCGCTGTTTACGATATAATTTGTATTAGTAGTGATTTTAGAATATGATTTGTATTCGTGGTTTACAAAGGTTTCTGTTGTGTTAAGTACAATGTCACCCTGGCATTGGATTACCGCATTATGAATTAATTGTGGTAAAGCACTAATAGTGTTATTATTTAACGACATATAATTCAATTGAACAGATGAACCTGTAAATGAATCAGGATTATTTATTATATGTACATACTTATTTTTATTAGCAGTTGCCGATGTAGAACTTATTAGCAAGTTATCGTACCTGTCTTTTTGAAGGGCATAAAACCCAGATGATGGAGTTGTAGGGCTACTAAACTCATATAACAAACGAGGTTCGGTTGTGATATTAGATAAATCTTTTACAATTATTTGTCCGTCAAGAGCACTATTAGGATCACTAAATGAAGGTCTTTTATATTGAATAAAATAGGCTTTTTGTAAATCAGGAGATAATTCAAAATTATTTGACACACCTCCATTATCACCTGTAGAAAAATAAGTTGTAATTTGCTGAAAGTTTGAAAAAACACCCGAATTGTCATCAAAATTAAGGCTGTAAAATCTACTATTATGCTGTATAGGATCAGTACTGTTATTAATTTGCTTTGAAAACTCAAGCCCGTACAATTTACATATCGTACCATTTGATGCAATTCTAAACGTGCTTTTATCAATTCCCATCATATATCCTTGAACATTGTTAAATTGGCCAGTATTGTAAATTTTATATGATGGAAATGTTGATACAACTGGATTTGCATTTAGGCCGGAAGTATCAATTTTATAACATAGAACTGAATTTTCTTTTTGGACAGCAAGCCAATAAAAATTTCCTGAATAGCTTTTAACAGCAGTAAGAGGAGCATAAGTAATATAATGTGTTACTGGCCCTCCATCTAATTCTAAGAATTTTGTATAAATATTTCCAGGATATGTACCTCCGCTAATATCAAGAATAGTCCCCAGGGGATTATTCGAAAAATCTACAATTGAATATGCGTAACGCCCTTGTTGCGGAACGTAAAATCCACGTGGGTCTAGACTACCCGTCGGTGTAGCAAAATTTCTAAATATATAATACATACTGGCATTACCGGGATGAGGCACAATAATTGTCTGATATATATATACCTCATAATCAGTTAAATTAGATCCATTAGTCATTACAGCATGATTTTTATTCCATACATAATTTCCATCTGTATAAAACAACAAATCACCATTACTATCACTTACAGAGGCTTTTCCGTAATTATTACCCGTAATTGTAGAAATTGTATTAACCGTATTTGGATTTGTAGAAAAATCTAAATCTGACTTTCCTAACTGCCAATGGTCATTTTTTTGCGCGAAAGCTAAACATCCGTATAGCAATATGCACATGTATAAATATAAGTTTTTCATATTTTTAAATACTTATATTTATTTCTTTTCAGATAAATTCTTTACCTGCACTTTAAGCTCTTCTATTTGTTGTGTCTGTTGCGCATTGATCTTATTTTGGTCTATCATATACAGCGTAAGCTCTTCTACTTTTTGAAGCAACAGCTTGTTCATTTCGCCAAGTTCAATACCCTTAGCCTCAACTTCGGCAGCAGAAGGTATGTCTTTAAGGTGGCCATTCTCATTAATATACGTTTCAACCTCATTTAATGTAGGCAGTTCATAATTGTCTTCAAATACATAGTCAGCCCAAGTGGTATACACTTTTACCCGGTTTGCCCTTACATTTCCTTTAACTGAAAGTGCGTATGTATCCGTACCGTCAAAAAATGATGTAGTACCTATTCCAACATAGGAATTGGATTTAGGCATAATTAAGCCGACTGCACCATCAGGATTATCATATACCTGAAAATTTGTGGTTTGTGTTTTATCAAAGAGTGTAAACTGAGAGACACTGTTTTCATTTGCTACAAACCTCAATCTGGTATTATAATTTCTATTATTCAATTCAAACCATACAAAACCAGGCTCAGCAACACCGGCGGTAGTATTTGAACCTATATCATAAAATGCGAGAGTACCTGTACCTATAGTTGAACTAACAATATTACCAGCAGATAATGCTAACCCATTTTTAAATTTTGCCGGGCTATTTGCAAAATTTTGCCCATCAACTCCATAATTATTAAAAAGGCCGGCTTTGCCTTTAACGTTACCGTTAACATCTAATGCTTCTGTTGGAGTAAGGGTATTAATACCAACATTTCCGTTAGTGCCATTAATAAAAAAACTTGCAACGGCATTACTGGCTTTAACCGTTAAATTTTTGCCAGACATGGTAACTGTCCTATTAGAACTTAAAGTGCCATCACCTGTGTAGATTGTTGTTTGTGCTTTAATTGTTGCAAATGCAAATAATGTAATTGCTGAGCAGAAAATTTTTTTCATGTGTAAAGTGTTAATAATTATTAAACAATACTAATAATTAATATTTATTTAACAGGAAAAAAAAGATTAAATAAAAGTTAATTTCTTTCTAAAATAAAAAGCCAGTACAATAAAATACAGCAGGTAGGTTATTGCATGTGCCATTACCGCACCTTCCGCGCCAAATTGAGCTATTAAAAACGTTCCTGAAGTATACAAAACAGCAAAGGACAGCAGTTCTGTAATAATAAAAGCCCGTGTCATTTTTTTAGCAAAAAACTCATGAGCCAGTATAAGCGCGCTTACTTTAAAAAAGTCTCCAATTTCCTGCCAGATAAAAAGCTTTTCCATGGGCATAAATTCCCTTGATAAAATTACGCTTATAATAAGTTTACGCAACACATACACCACTACCAGCCCTATGGCAAACAACGGAATTACAACCTTGTAATATGACTTAAAAACATCTTTAGTCTGTGCATCTGATGTAGCCTGTGATAGCTTCGGCAAAAAGTAAACACCCAGAAAGGTAGATACAAACATCATGTAAAAAACAGATATACGGTTTATACCTTCCCAGTAGCCGGCGACATCGCCGCCGCTATGGGCCGTAAGCATATTACGAAGGGCAATATATATAGCAGGGCTTAAAATGGCCGCCACCATGCTCATGAGGCTAAACGAAAGCAGGTTGCGCAATACCGCACGGTCAAAATGCCTGAGTTTTAAAAAAGCAAAGCCATGTGTAAGCTTATATACGGGCACAACAGCTAAACTACAAATAATAACTGGTGTGCCCAGCAAACCTATAAAAGCACCCGTCAGGCCCATATTATAGATAAGCAGTGTGGTAAGCAATACGCCTATAGCATAGGCTAAAATGGTTATCCATATTACCTGCTTGTATTTACCCAGGCCATTAAGTACCGCCATAAATAAAAGGCTGCCACTATAAAGCGGTAAGGCAAAGCCGGTAAGGCTAAATATCCAGCCGTACTCTCGATTGCCGTTAAAAATACGTGCGCTCCAGTAAGAGGCCGGCAGGATAAGCACCACTGCACATACAATTACTGCAATACCTATTACAATAAATGATGTGGCTAATGAACGGTATAATTGGTCTTTTTCTTTTTCGTGCTGGGCGGTATATTTTATGATGCCGTTTTGCAGGCCAAGGGTGCTAAATGCATCTAACGAGGCCAAAAAATTACGGAAACTACCGCTTAGCGCTAAACCCGAAGGGCCTATAAAAATGGCTGTCATTTTACTGGCCAGCAGCCCGCCTATAACCCTTGTTACTACACTGAGGCTGTTAAGCGACGTAAGCCGCAATAGCGGACTTTTGAGTATGTTTTTTACAAACTGCAAAGGCGGAGGTTTAAGGTAGCAAAGTTATACAAAAACGGCATCTAATAAGGCATGGTTTGCGGTAGGTACTTCATAAAAGTCTTGTATAATGGTACGGGCGCCATAACTTTCTTTCCAAAAAGCCAGGCCACGATTAAGCTGCCTACCCTGTTGCTCGTTAGAAGTGCCAAAATCAAAATATTTTTTGTGGGAGTACAGGCGGTTAACTAGCTCGTAATATAAAAAATCAAGGCTGCCGGTTATACCTTTATCTTCATTGCCCGAAATGTACTGGGCGTGGGCTACAGTATCTGTTTCAAAAATTACGGTACCCGCCAGTATTTTACCTTCATGCTGCACTACAAACAGTTTAATGTTTTCAGGAAAATTTTTATGGATTCGCTCCATCTCCTCATAGGTATGCACCGGCTTGGCATTGTGCTTACGGGCAAGGTTGGGCAACAATACGTCCTGCCAAAAACCTTTATAATCCTGACTTTCAACAACTGTAAAATTATTTGACAACCCTTTTTTAACTCCCTCCATACGATTGTTGGCAATTTTAGGTCTTGATGCGTTTTCTATAACTGAGAGCGAATCGCGCCTTACTAAAATAGCTTTGGCTAAAAATAAGGCATACTCTATTTCCTGAGATGGAATTTTATGATAAATAACCGGAATAGTTTTTACAAAAAATATCTCTACACCCTGTCTTTCAAGATAATGCAGGATACTCTTCAGTAGAATAATAACCGTTTCCTGGCGTGCCTTATTGTTGATTATTAACCCTCCATAGGTAAGCCCCTGATGAGAATAGACTGAATTACCTATCCTGTTTGCGGGTAAAAGCGCAACAAGCTTTTGCCCTTCAAACACCATTAAAGAACAATCAGTAAACCTATCGGCATGATATTCCATAAAGCCACGGTTAAACAGGAACGTACCGTTTTTAGAGGCTGCCACAAAACTGTTCCATGCCTCATAATCCTGTGCCGTGTATTGCCTTACCGTATACATTATTCTTTTTTATGTAAAGTGACGTTACCATTGATATCTATAACGCAATGCAGGCCTTTAGGCTCCAGCATCTTAATATAGCTGCCATTTTCCTGAAGGTGCTGCAGGTATTTTTTATCTTGTGCCAAAACAGAAAAAACAGTACGAAAAAGATTAACCGATGTTTTAAGACCATCATCATAACCTGCAAAATCGGGATTATTCCATTTAATAGCAAGCATGGCGCCAAATACGCTTTTAGTAAGTTGTGGGTTAGTACTTGCATACTCGCTTTGCAGCGTATAATCAAAGCCTACAAAACCGCCATGATCTGCGGCGATAATTATCAGGGCATTAGGGTCATGCCTTTCAATACGGCTAATCGTTTTCCTTATCCAGTCATTAGATTCCTGAAGGCGCTCTAAATACATTTCGCGTTCTTGTGTACTACCGGCAGAGTATTGTTTAAGGCCTGTAATATGGCTGGGTACCATTTTTTCGAGGAAGTAAAAATTCGCCTTGCCACTATTAGTGTTAATGGCTTTTAAAAAATCTATCGATGCGTTACGCTCTACACTCCAGCCATCTTTTATAAATGGTAAATCAGCATATTCAAAGTTTGTATCCGTATAACCCAGCTTAGGCCGGTTAACAAGCAGGTAAGGTTTATCGCTTATAAAATGGGTTTTGTAGCCATTATTTTTAAGTATGCGCAACACCGGGTTATCACCCATAATAATGTTACGCGAACTCACATCTCCTATATCCTCCTGTACGTAGTGGTGCTTCATACTAAACATAGAGGTATTACTTAGCAGCGTACTGAAATAATTAGATCTATAATCATCGTACAAAGTAAAACCCTGCTGCTTTAAAAATGTTTCGAAGGTACCGTTATCATAATTATAAGGGCTGTTTCTCAGGTTGCTGAAACTGGCATAGCCATCGGGCTGCAAATAATAAATATTGGGCTTGTTTTTAAAAATAATCGTCTCGATACCATCAGGTTGTTTTTTCCAGGCTTCATCAGCAGTAAGAGCTACATACCCCCAGCTTACTAAGGGCGGCAGGTTAAAAAGCGCCATAAAAGCAAAAAGTACCACAAAGGCTTTATAATATTTTGCCAGCTTAAAAGACAGTAATATGGCTATCAAAATTATGCCGCCAAATATATATCGCTTGTATTCGCCAAACCAGCTTAGTTGCAACAAATAAAAAGATATAAGGACCGGGATAGCTACAAAAAGGTATTTTTTTTGCCACTTCCCTTTTTTTATAAAGCCAAAAAATTTGTAGCCTGCATATAGCCCTGCCATAGGCAGCAGTATGTAATAACAAATAAAAAAGCCAAACTGTATCCAGGAATTGGCAAGGCTAAAATTTTTACTGTAGTAATAGGACAGCAGATAAACACCAAGTATAAAACCGGCCAGTAGCGGAATATCTTTAGGTGAATTTATAAAATTCAGTATTTTTTGCCTCAGCTTATCCATGCGTTTATTTTCTTTTTAAAAGATATAAGGTACGCTCTGTATTGGGTATTTTTTGTTTTTGCACCATATTAAAAACCTTAAGGTAATCGTTTTCAAAATTAGCCAGGTTATAATAATCAAAATGCCCCATAAACTCGCGCTTACTTTTTAATAAAAAAGTAACCCAACTGTCTTCCCTGTCCGGAAATTCAATAATAAGGTAAGGCGTAAGCCTGGCAAACATTTGGGCAGACATGCTAAACGGCACATTGCCCGTAAGCGAGATATGGTGAATGAGCGCCAGTGCCATAGCCACATCATACTGATTGTTTGCAATGCGCTCCTGCAAAGGCAGCCGCTCTGTATTATTAAAGCCTATTCCCGGTGCAGGGTTTAGCAAATCGCTAACAAGCGGCAATATATTAATTTCTTTATTTTTTAATACCTGCTGATAGTTATAATCTACTGCATTAGGGTCTATATCAGTAACTAAAAGTTCAGTAACGGCAGGGGCAAGCTCACGGGCAAAAGTACCATCGTTACCACCCAGGTCAACCACTTTTTTAGCATCTACCTGTGCCGTCCATTTTTTTACCAGCTGTTTCTTATAATCAAAAGCAGCGGCATCATAATTGGTTATTGTATAATAGTCCTTCCATTCGGTTTTTTCGTTCAGGGTCAGGCCTTTTATATAATCATAGAGGGCATCAAGTATTTTTAACTGGCCTGCCTTTGGTATGGTTACGGTACGGTCTGCATTGCCTTCATCGCTGCTGTATTTTGTATCATATTTAGCCGTAAGATAAATATTAGTGTACAGCACCGGGCTAAACCGTGCGCTAAAGGGCAGCAGTTTTGCAACTTTTTGCAACGGTATGCCATCTATGTGCAATTGCAGCTGCTTTAGCATATCATTGCCGTAGTATTTGGCCAATACTAATGGAGCTAAAAAGTGCATCAAAAACTGCTTGTAGGCGCGCCAGGGTTCACCCTCGATATAGGCGTCAAAAGAAAGCGTGTCTACAAATACCGGCGCTCCCTTAAAAAATGTAATATTAAATGCCGTGGCATCTTTTAGCGTGTAACCATGCTGCAGGCAATATTTTTGTAGTTTTAAAGTGTGTAGCGCCGCATGCTTGTACTGGCTGAAGCTCCACTCATAAGGATACGAAAAAAACGAGATATTTTCCGGCTCTATTATAATTTGAGAATCATTAGCCGAAACTTCTTTATGCGGTATCAACAAACCGGTATCAAACAGCTTTTTGTAAAAACCGCTGGTGCTAAGCGATTTATATTTGCTAAAATATATGGGGTTGATCACCCGTTCTACCACGCCATCCCGGATGCTTATATAACCGGACGGGTCACGGAATGATGAGGTATGCCTATTGTTTTGAGTCATCGGCTTTATCATCAACATTTATATCACCCATAAGGTCCTGCTCCTCCTTCTTGCCAAAAACGGACTTAAAGCCATTAGCTATTTTTTTGTAAAAAAGGGCTATACCGGCACCGGCAGCCGCTAAAACCTGCACTACAAGGGCACCTGTACCCGGGTCAAAATATAAAAAAGGAAATTTCATAACATATAATTAATTGGTAAAAATAAAAAATAATTCGGCATTTGCCTGCTAACCCTGCCATAATAACAACTATACAATTGTTTTGTTGTTTTATTAAAAAATTGGGCTTTGCCAAATATTGCTTATTTTTAGTGAAATTTTTTGCTGTGAAAATAAAATTACGCCTGCTTTTCACTTTACTATTTTGTACTTTTCTGGCCCACAGCCAGGTAGATATTACATTATACGAGCAATTTAACGGCCGGTATGATTTTACGTTTGTGGGGAATACACTTAATACCGAGACCAATAAATACACCAACGATTTTTACCCTCCCTGTACGATACTAACGGCATCATCTGCAGCACTGAACCTTAACAACGGCGATGTTGTAGAAGCCGCTTACCTGTACTGGGCAGGTTCCGGCCCCGGAGACCTTGACATTAAGCTAAACGGCACTAATATAACCGCACAGCGTGTTTTTGATGTTTCTTTTAACTCAAATGGTGTTACCCGCCCCTATTTTGGGGCTTTTGCCGATGTTACTGCTATGGTTCAAAATACCGGCATTGGCAACTATACAGTATCTGACTTTGACCTTACTGCACTTATAAATCAGGATACGCCGGCATCTGTAAACGCTTATTGCCAAAACGGGACAAATTTTGGCGGCTGGGTAATTGTTGTAGTATATAAAAATGATAGTATTGAATATAATCAGGTCAATATTTACGACGGTATGCAGTTTGTGCCTGATGAGGTTAACATAACGCTTAACGGGCTTAATATAATAGACAACATAGGTGCTAAAACAGGGTTTGTAGCCTGGGAGGGTGATATTGCACTTAACGACAGTGAGACCCTTACCATAAACGGAAACCCGCTTAGTAACACTTTAAATCCGCCCACAAACGCTTTTAACAGCACCAACACTGTAACCGGTTCCGCTGAGCTGTGGAATATGGATCTTGATATTTATGACGTGTCTGATTATGTTGATATTGGTGACACCTCGGCACAGATAAAGCTTACCTCAGGAGCCGATTTTGTGATGATTAATACCATTGTAACCCGCCTGTTCAGTATTGCGCCCGATGCCACCGTTACCTTTGATGTGGCACAACAATGCGACAGCCGTGTTTTTACGCTTAATTATGCCGTGCATAATGATGCGGAAGCTACCGATGTGTTGCCCGCAGATACGCCCGTATCTGTTTACCTCAACGGCGATTATTATGGTTACTTTAAAACCACTACCGATATAGCTATCGGGGGTACCGAAAATGGCACCTATAACATCACCCTGCCTGCCGGTGCACCAAATGAGTTCCAGATTATACTTATAGCCGATGACCTTACAGGCACAGGCAACAGCACCGTTGATGAAATTAACGAAGAAAACAACTTTTTTATAGTAAACGGTTCTGTGTGGGTATCTCCTACCCTGCAAAATCCCGAGGATCTTACGGCCTGTGCCGTTGTAGACTTTGGTGTTTTTAATTTTTCTGCCTATGCGCAGTCGCTAAAGCAAAATGACACCGATGTTATAACCTTTTACACCTCATTAGCAGCAGCGCAGGAAGGGACAGAATTTATAAACGATATAAGCACTTTTGAAGCTACTGCAAACCCGCAAACCATTTACGTGCGCCTTACCGATGTGCACGGCTGCTATGGCACTGCACAGTTTAACCTGGTAAGCATTCCGTGTGCCGATGCCATTGCAGGTATTGATGATATTTATAAACAGTGTAACTCGCGCATACTGCATGTGCATTACACGGTAACTAACAACAGTACATCGGTTGTGTTGCCTGCAGGCACTCCGGTAAGTTTTTATGCAAACGGCCAGTTTTTAGAGAATACCCAAACAACGGCGGCATTAGCGCCGGGGCAGGGTGAAGAAGGTTTTATTTTACTAACCATACCTGTAGGCATACCACTTGATTTTGACCTTACAATAGTGGCAGACGACATTGGCGACGGCACTGGCATTATTATGGAAATTGACGAAAATAATAATGATTTTACCGAGCCCACAACACTTATACTATCTCCTGAAATTGCGCAGCCTGAAGATATAACAGAATGCGATAAGGGATTTGGCCTGAGCGTATTCGATTTTTCTGAATATGTAGAAACCCTGAAGAATTATGATGTCGAGGAGGTTACCTTTTACAACTCTCAGCCCGATGCCGATCAGGCTCTTAACCCAATCTACAATACATCATCATACAGCACTACACAAAACCCCGAACGCATTTTTGTGCGCCTTGATAATGGCACCTGCCACACCACGGCCTCTTTTTTACTCAACACTAAAAAGTGTGCACCGGTTACTTATAATTATGTAACCCCAAATGCCGATGGCTATAACGACACATTTTTTGTAGAAGGCCTGCGCAATATATTCCTTAATTTTAAAATGACCATTTATAACCGTTATGGTAATCTTGTATGGACAGGCAACCACAGCGTGCCGGATTGGGATGGCATTGCCGGTGTGGCTAAAGTGGGCAGCGAAAACACAACCGTGCCAAACGGCACCTACTATTTTGTGCTGGAACTAAATGATCCTGATTATCCTGAACCCATTACAGGCTGGGTATATGTAACTATGTAATTGTTTCTTATTATTATTTTTG
>Ga0265780_10003817_pt1 | contig 19635 bp, 15 predicted proteins | sample P1T30metagenome_FD_192432 | JGI IMG/M metagenome (GOLD analysis project Ga0265780, IMG submission 192432) | Plant litter microbial communities from East Loma Ridge, Irvine, California - P1 T30 | ecosystem: Environmental > Terrestrial > Plant litter > Unclassified | place: USA: California...
GCCGTTGGTGGTCAATGGCATCCGGCCCACAAAAGCAAAAGGGTTACAGACAATGCGCTGTAACCCTTCAATTTGGCTGGTAGGCCTCCCGTGAGTCGAACACGGCACCAACGGATTATGAGTCCGCAAAAATGGCTATTCAGAGGCGTTGATCAATGTTGAAGATTTCAACAAATTCCTTGAAAATCAAGTTCTTATGATTTTTACCTGGTCTATTGGTGTTGATGAGAGTTCATTGATATACTCGAAATTCACTTACACAGCCGTTACATGGAACTCGTCAACGGACAAGGACGAAGCAACGAATGTCGAGAGTAAAACTTACAGCAGGCCGCATCGAGGCGTTCAGGTGCGAGGACGGGAAATCGCAGTCATTCCTGTGGCACGCGACGGTGCATCAGCTGGCGCTGCGGGCCACCAGCACTGGAGCCAAAGCATTCATCTTTCAATCAACCTTGGCCGGCAAGACAATTCGCATCACCATCGGTTCGCCCCAAGCTTGGACGATCGAACAGGCCGAGAGCGAGACCAGGAGGCTGCAAACCATTGTCGACAGCGGTAAGGATCCACGTCAAGTCAAGCAAGACGAAATCGAGGCCACGAAGGTGGCTGCAGCCCAGAAGGCTGCCGCTGAACTGGCCGCGAAACATGCAGCAGCGCGAGACGCCCTCACTTTGAAAGCTGTTTGGGAAACGTATATTGCAGACCGGGCGCCGCACTGGGGCGAGCGCCACCACGCTGACCACTTCAAACTCATCAAGGAAGGTGGGGAACCGCGGACGCGAAGCAAGAAGAAGGTGACGGAACCTGGACCGCTCGCTGCCCTCGCAGATGTGCGCCTTGTCGATCTCGTACCAGAACGAATCGAAGCATGGGCAAAGGTAGAGGTGACCAAAAGGCCGACCAGTGCGAGACTTGCGCACCGTATGCTCAAGGCTTTTCTGAACTGGTGCATCGAGCATCCCGTCTACGGCAGCGCCGTTACCACCAATGCTGCCCGCAGCAAGAGGGCTCGGGAGGTCTTGGGTAAGCCTGGCGTTAAACGCGACTCGCTACAGCGGGAACAGCTGACAGCGTGGTTTGCCGCAGTCCGTAGCCTTGGAAACCCGGTGATGGCGGCTTATTTGCAGACGCTGCTTCTCACCGGGGCGCGGCCGGGCGAGATCATGGCAATGAGGTGGGACGATCTGAACCTTCGATGGAAAGGGCTTACGATTCGGGACAAGGTAGAGGGCGAACGGGAGATTCCGCTGACCCCATACGTTGCGACCCTTCTTGCTGCCCTACCCCGCCGCAATGATTGGGTATTCTCAAGTACGAAAGGTGGACATATCACTAGTCCGAACTATCAAGTCAACTCCGTATGTGCTGTTGTTGGCATCGAGGGGCTAACGTTGCACGGGCTGAGGCGATCGTTTAAGTCGCTGTCGGAGTGGCTCGACTTGCCTGCTGGTGTGATCGCACAAATCCAAGGGCATAAGCCGAGTGCTACGGTGGAGAAACACTATACGAGTCGCCCCTTAGATTTACTTCGAATTCACCATGAAAAGCTGGAAGCTTGGATTCTTGAGCAAGCGAGCGTCGATTTTACTAAAGTAATGATCGGGCCACACCCTATTGCCGCGTAGGTGCAGTACGGATATCTCGTCCTTAGCCTTAATCATTTGAAGTCCCAGAAGCCTACCGCGACTCTCGTGAGTATTGGCCGCATGCCTGATTAGACGCGGCTAGCCGGTTTGTCGATCTTGATGGTCGCGCCAGATTCATCGCCAAATGTTGTTGAAAACTTGTTAACAAACTTAAGAAGCGCATCATCCCAGATGGTATTAAATTCTGTACGGTAGTTGAATATCAGATCCGGTCCTTTGCCGTATTCGATTACCCGCGCCACTGCCTGCTTTGAGGGATGTTTGTAACGTGCTCCGTTACTACTAAATAAGTAGCGAGGGCAGTCGAGTGCTTTAACGAAGTCCATTGAAACATTATTCTCACTGCCATGATGAGGAACTTTTACCAGATCAAACCGATAAGGGGCACTGCCATAATGATCTTTTAAAGACGAAAGTAAACGCGATGGAAAAGCGTCAGCCCCAAACAAAACCCGAGCACCTTCATACTCTAATACGAATGCAATGCTACTTCCATTGGCTACAGCGGTATCTTCCTCAAACTCTTCTCTTGCCAATTTTCCAACATTCAAAGTAACTACTCCGCCAAACCCTTCTCGACCATCCTTTCCAAAATAAAATTTCTGCTCCTCAATCTGACCGTACAACTCTGCCTCACCACATACCTTAACCCATTCAAGCTTCAACCGTGCGAGTTGACTAGAATCTGGGGACAAGAGAACTATTTTAGCCCCTCCAGGAAGATTTATAACCTTTTCCTTACCATCATCAACCATTAAGCCACTGTTTTTACGGTCAACGTTCCAAGCCACGCCGTTGTTCAATAGCAGCCCAGTTAAGGTCTCGCCCTGCTTCTCACCGAAGGCCTCCGGTCCTGGCAAATGTCGAAATCCGTTAAACCAGAAATCTCGAACCGGAACACCATAAAACTTCTCTTGGAGCAGTGTCAACATACCCCCAATATGATCCGCGTCGACATGAGTCACCACTACTAATTCAAGCACGCCTTTGCGATCCGCAAGGTCCGCCAATCGTTTTTTGAGAGCAGCCGGCACGGCGGGCCCTGCATCAATGAGAATTACATTTGGCTCAGCTTCGGATCCATATTCAATCCACAGACAATCACCGTAACTAGCTGGCAGCGAGCTGACTGATAACATTTCAATCCTTTTTTTAGTGTTTCACCGGCAATCCAAGAAATTTTGGCACTTGGAATGTAATAAAAGGCTCGTCTCTAACACAAGCGACGTCAATCGCCCTCACGTCCATAAGCAATCCTTCAACCTCTTTGTCCGAGGGATCCGCCATTAGCAGCGTCGTAAGGGCCTCAACAAGAATATGGAGTCCAACTGTATAGTAAGGCAACCCACGCTCAAATGATGAAATAAATAGCTTGCGGGCTTCATGCCAGGTTTCAGAATCACGGCGCCCATTACGAAGCAATTTCCATCCAAGTGCGATGGGGCCGTCAGGTAACCATTCAAATCGACTGCAAAGGTTTCCCATCCACTCTCGACCAGATTCGAGGTCACTACGATTCAGAGCAAAAAGGTAAGCGGCAGCTGCAGCAGCGAAAGGATTATCCTCTTTCTCATACAATGCTGAAGTTGCTTGTCCACGCAAACTTTGTGAAATTCCAACGCTAGATTGAACATCACGCCGTGTCAAATGTTCAATCAGTGATCCGTAGACCGGATCCATCAGTTTCAGATAAACTGACCACTTCGTGGCCTCGACACCGTCTTTTGCCAAGCGATTCATGAACAAGGTAAATGCGTTACCATTTTTGCCCACCCAACCGAATGGATATGCTACTAAAGCTTGGACTTTCCCCCGACTAGAAATTGCCAGCCATTTACGCTCATAACCGTCCCTAAAACCATGAACTAGACCATTCGGCAGAATCCTTGTGAAAGTTAGATCAGCAGTTAAAATCCGCGCGATCACTTCATTTTCTCGAGAAGAGCTGTTGATTTCCGTGACAAACTCACGCAAGTTTTTAAGTGGGACAACATCTTTTTGGGGCACTGATTTGATTTCTAAATCTGCGGCCTGGAGTCCCACGGATTTGAGCGCAGCACTTAGTACTCGAGGAACAACGTTGGCGACTGGCACCGATGCTGAATTTTTAAACGACTGTTGCTTGGGGCTCGGGACCAAGTATCGATACCGTTCGCCGCCAAGGACAACGATAGTAGATCGCAGCGCTGTGCCATTGGGATATCTGAGTTCAACTACGTAAGTGCCAGCCCTGGGCAACTCGATCACCGACTCTTCGCTTTCTGGAGGATAACCTCCAACTAATACTGTGCGATCAGAAAAAATCGGATCTCCAAGTGCTAATTGCTCTCCGTCAGGATAGAGTGGCCATATCGAACATAACAATTCGCGGGCAGGTTCAAGCAAGCCATCCGAGGAACTCTCAAAACGGATTTCAGCGTTCATTCGACCTCCAGCAAAATGTTCTGGAAAGGGGGGTAGAGAGTAGTCTCTAATGTTGTGGTATTAAATTCACTTGGCGGTGCAAACTGCGCTTCCACGAAACATTGCCCGCACGGGATGAAGGTTCTCCACGGGTGCGCCTTGTCCATGCGGATGCCGCTCCTCTCTTTGGTGGCATAACTAATTTCAGCGGACGCATTCGCCTTTTCGTTGTCAAGCGAGACATGCACCACAACCTCTGGAGGTCCAGGAAGAACATGTATCTGAAAACCCGTTCCGACGATCCCGTCAGCTGGGCATTGGGGCTTGCCGCTAAAATCGTCCATTAATGCGGCAATTGCTTTTTGAAGCTCTTGAGGCGAAACTGCCCAATGTTTTCCATTAGGTCTGAATACGGCACAGCGGGTCAGCCCTTCAAGTAACGCTTGCGTGAAGTCGCTTACATTTCCTGGCTCTCCAAACGCTTGCTCACCTTGACGAGCTGAATAAAGGACCGGGTTGGATCCATCGAAAACTTCGAATACGTTCCCAGGCGCCAATCCAGATTGCGCCGGCATAAAAGGAGTGAATACCGTTGCCAAATCGACGGTGCGGCAAGCATCTATCAGATATACTTGCTTCTGAGCTTTACATGCCCCCATAGCGACCCTGAATGCGCTTAAATGCAGCGCGCTCATCAATAGATCTTTTTTAGCCCCTGTGTCCTCCATTAGTAGATATGTATTGACACCATCGCCGATTCCGTGCCCGCAGAAATAAAAAATTGCAACATTGTCGGAGTCAGCATTAGCACGCTCGAACCAGGCTTCCACCGAAGCTTCGAAATTATTCCATGTTGCTGCCGCAATTTCCGCGACTAATCCATTGGCATCAGTGTATGTTAGTGCTTGCGGCTCCGAGATCAACACCTCGATGGACTTGAGCGGAGCCTGAGGGTTATTGAGGGTCCTGTCAACCCACTCCAGCATCGCCATAGCCGATTTTGGTGGGGAAGTAAGCTGCTTCATTTCACGGTGCTTTGGATGCGGCTGCTCTGTTCCATCTTTCAAATGCGGGTATGCCCCCACTCCGACTATAAATACATGCGTCCCTGGCCCTTCACTATGATCCAATCTGAATGTTGTCATTAAGTCCTCACCCTTGCTGAGGTTCTAACGTCAACCAAGTTCACACCTTGTTGAATAAGTGCTCTTCGAGCACTCGCGAAGACAGGTGCCTCTTTATCAGGATCAGAAATAGTCAGCACGACAGCGAACTGCACACCCTCTTTGGGATACGAGGCACCGGCACGGGTTATTGAATCAACTACAAGACGCCAGTTACTCGTTCCTTCTAATCGCTTAAAAGGTTTACTGTAATGCTTGACTGGCCACCATTTAGCTCCGTGCGCAATTAGGTTTTTTTCGAGTTTACCTGAATGGTCGGCTTTAAGACGTCCATGAAAAGAAACCTCCCCGTCGTCGCTAACAATCTCTTGGCGCAAATATGCGTCGATGTTCACTCGCGCGAATTCGGATTGATGTAAACGATCCAGTGGCGGCGAGTAGGCAATGGTCAGCTCCACCTTACCCCGTGTGCGTCCATTTTTGATGAGAACGTCAGGCCAAACAAAATCAAAAGAAAGTTCTCGCCCAAGCGGCAAAGTATCCTTGAATATCAACGTAATTGTGTTGTCATCAGTCGCGAGCATGTTGTCAACTGCGGCAGGCATGCCAAAACCTGCGAAATCTTTACACACATCCTTCAAAAGTTTGTGGTCAAGCAAGCTTGGCATTCGTGCAAAATGATACATTAGCGCCATCAACAACTCACGCGGTTGTTTCCCCTCAGTCCGGTGGTCAAGCAACGCTAGAGTTTTGGCGACTAACGGTGCAGCGAAACTCGTTCCTTCATCTTCCATGCGTGCGCAAAGATTATCGATGGAAACAAGCGGGGTGTTCCCAGCGGTACACCCACCGATGTGCGAAAAATCTGGCTTAATGCCTGCAGACGTTGCCGGTCCCCGACGCGTGTACGGTGCTGGTCTTGTACGTCCGGATGCATCCATTGGTTCGAGGGCACCTACTGTTATATTTCGTGCGGTTTCGCCAGGAACATAAATTCGATCTGCGCCGAGTTGGCGGTACGAAGCAAGCTGCTGCAGCGCGGGAGTTGCTTCATCCGGCCATCGATTGCGCACCTGCGCGCCCTCTAAGTTGCCGGCCGAAATAACAAAGATCACATCATGTTTATCGGCAATTTGGTCTAGAAGAGCAGCATATGGACTATATCCACTTTGATCAGTCATAAGCTCTGGGTTCAAGCTCAGGTTTATGACACGTAAGTTGTCTGGCTTCGACTGACTGAGTTCTGCGTCGAGTTGAAGCAGCATATCAATGAAGCCTTTCTCAAAGTTGTCCTCAAACTTAGCTTTGTCTTCTGTGTACAAATCGTAGTCGAAGAACTTGCACGCACCTTCCTCAATTTGCTGATTGGGGTTAAAACCAGCACCATTGACTAATAATCCCGCGATAAAAGTGCCATGGTCGCGTTCGCTATCAGGCTCGCGCATATAGTCCACCACACCCGCAGACCATACTGCGATTGAGCGATTACGGCTTACGCCGGCGTCCACGATACCAACGACAGGGTAAGTTTGCTCGGCTCGGGGCTGTGGAAGAACGATTTGGGTTCGTGACGGAGCATGGGGCGCTAAACGGGTCGACTGGGCACCGCGGCTAACTGCAGCTCCCAACGAATACCTACGCACTAGCGATGAACTATCTAAGAACTCTATGGACCTCTCCAGTAGCGTTTCGAACTTTGCTCCCTCCACGATTTCGGCTGGAAACTGAACAACCGTAAGGTGTAAATCTTTCCATTTATCGCCAGACGACCAAATCGCTAGGTCAGGCGACAGACCCCGAAGTTCTCTGCGAAACTTGCGCAGCGCTTTGTATGCCTCAATACGCTCATTCTCATCTTCGGCCAAGGTCGATTCATCGACAAACAGCTCCACAGCAAAATATCGGGCACCAGGTTTCTGCTTGAAATGCTGTATCGCCTGCTTCATCTCAAACGCACGTTTATCCCCACGACTCGGAAGCTGAATGTCCTCAATTGCGCCTGTCTCAGACCTTGCCGAACTTACCTTTAGTTTGTTGTGGCTGTCTCGCTTAGTAACCGCATCTTCGGCACTGTTAATCTTTCCTGCGACCTTAGCCAAAGCCGACGGAGTAACTTCGAAATATAGTTCTCCTAACGCTCCAGTTCCAACCAGTGGCGAGCTCTGAGGTTTGAAAAGCGCCTCCATAGGTCGATGGGACTTCGCCAAAGCAGCCGATTGAAGCCGCACCTTGACAAAGCCGACCTCACCGAAATTCGAACTAGAGAGAGCTGTTCTAATTGAATCCACCTGTTTGAGCAACCGCTGCTTGTGCCTCGCAAACTCTACGTCGCGATCCGCAAAAAAATCTTTCGCCCCGCCACCGCCTCCACCTTCTGGTTGCTTCATGTACTGGCTAGTCTTAAGGACGACTTGAACCGGATTGTTTGCCATTTTGTGTTGTTAGTTAAGTACGTTCTACGGATCTAAGTATGCGACTTACTGTCGATTGGGTAGTCTGAAGTGCCTCCGCAATATCGGCTTGTACGATCTTAATGTCTCGATATGCGAGTGCCTCGGTAACCCAAAACGCATCGTCGCGTAAAAGCGCCTCCCGAGCGGTCGATGAACCACATGTAGCTGACAAATCGAGAAAGAGTTGAACCGATTGTATTACAGAAGGATGCTGCTCCGCATGCAACGTCACATGTCGTTTAATAAAGTCACACATTGTTTCGATTTCGGAGCCACTGTCCCCCTCTGTTAGCCAAGTCAGAACCTTAATTGATCCTGGCTGCACGTTGAAACCAGCGGTATAACGCTCAATTATCTTTGCTCGCGTTGCAGCATCCGGAAGTCCAATATCGAGTCGCGCATCGAAACGCCTCCACACTGCCGGGTCGAGCAGACCTTCGTGATTAGTAATCGCAATAGTTAGACCGGTAGATGTCCTAACATCCATTGCCTGAAGAACGGCGTTAACCACGCGTTTGACCTCACCGAGTTCATGAGGGTCATCTCGAAGCTTCGCGATACCGTCAAACTCATCTAATAATAGGAGGCACCGGTAACGATTCGCGAAATCAAAAAGCGTACGAATATTGCGCGCCGTAGTGCCCAAATATGAACTTGTTAATCCATCGAGTCGAGCAAGAACTACAGGCAGCCCAAGTTCAGCGGCCGCCCATAGTGCAAGACGGGTCTTGCCAGTACCGGGGGCACCAAAAAAGAGTGCCGTACGGGGAACCTTTATTCCAGCGGCCTGAAGTTGATCTGCCCCTGCCCACTGCGTCGTCAGATGCCCCACAGCACGTTTTAATCGGTCATTCAGAATTGGGGGAGGCAACTCTGCCAGTCGATCTGCGAACAATATCTCAGCGAGCGGAGCACTTGTCTCCTTGTCCACAGGAGGATGGGTGCTCGTGGTTAGCACCTCCCCGCTCGAAATTGCCCTAGATCTAACTACGCGAGAAGGCACCAACTTTGCCGCGCTTGACTCGCGCGAACTGTCTAGAACTTGTTGGATCGCTTGCGCTTCTTTTTCTGCCCCAGCTTTACTCAAGGCTTCGCGCAGTCGTTCGGCGTGCTGAGTCACTGCTGCCCCCCCGTCCCGCGAAGCGGCTCGCAGGAGTGCGAGTACAATAGGGAAATGGTCCATTTTCAATTAGCCTACCTCATAAAACAATATGATAACTTGTTTTAAATGCATAAACAAGGTTTTTTAATGCATTATCCAGTTCATTTATGCAGAAATTGGCAACCAAGATGCATCGCGAGACCTTGGACGGCACGCTGGAGTCCGGTCATTCGTTGATTATTGCCCTGCTAGCAACATCCGGCCATCACGAAGAGGTAACAGAACGCAAATTACGCGTGTGCAACATCAACGAGCTGCAGTGCATGGCATCCCGATGGGGAAGTTTCGGATGGATGATATTCAGGGAAAGGATTAGCGATTCCTCGGCTCTCCTGGCAGGTATACAAGGCGAGCTTCCCCATCAATCTACGATTGCGTGAACAACTCCGCAAAGATGAGGGAGAGGACGAAGTCTCAGACTATCAGCGACACCGTAGCAACGTTAGTGCAGTCGGATGAAGGCTCGCAGCGTAGTGTGCTTGCACCGAATGATGCGCAGGTATGTCATCGTTAGAGCGGAAGCATAAATCCGCAGCGCAAATCTTTGCTTACAGAAAGCTCACGGATGAAAGAGTCTGCTGTGGACCATGGCGCCGCCTGCGGCCTTTGGTCGTTTCCGAGACGAAGCGACGCTCTTAAAATGGTTCCGATCAAAAACGATAACTTTGGTTCTTAATGCGCATCCAAGTGTGTGGACCTTGACCCCTGTCAAGCCATGGAAATACTAACGATTCCAGGGCAGCATCGATGAGTCATATTCATCGATCCGTTTTTGGACTGCGGCCAAGCCGTTGAGCGCTCGACGCATGGTCAAATCCGGGTCGCCGGATGTAGAACGGAGTTCGTCCACAGCCTGCCTCGCGGCCCCATTCTTGCTCAACCCAGCCTGCACCAAATCCCAGCAATGCAGACCGACGATTATTGGTCGTGCGCTGGTCACAGCCAACATCAATTTATGCTCCTCAATGGGGGGCAGAAGCAATTTTGTCATATCCTGTGCACGTAGCTCGGTCTCATCTAACAGCGTCGGATCGGTGAGAGTACCGCTGGCCAACATGGCGTCCCAACGCTTCAACCGCGCAGCGTTGAACGCTGCGCGCACTGCGTACTCAATTTCTCGCATTGACGGCATGGGTTTGGACAAATCAAAGTCCAATAGCATGCGGCCACTCAGACGCTCACCATCCACGATGATATTACGCTCGTCTGCAACCAAAGTACGCATCTTTTCAAACCTCAAGCGACGGGGGGCGCGTACAGGATTCGAGAGCGATATCGTAGTAGTTATCATTTCCCCAACCGAAATGGCCGGCAGTTCAGCCCCGACAAAGCGTATCTCTTCGGTAGCGGCGACCGGATGTGGCTCACCGCAGCTGCTATACAAACCTTTCGAGTGCAGGTACTTGCGCCCTCTACCAGAGCTGATGAATTGCCACCAGCCATGAAGCTCGACAAGGTTTGTCACGACCGCAAAATCGGCCAGAAAAAAGCCTCGATAACAAGGAAGGCGCTCTGCCACTTCTCCGCCACGTCTAGCAAATAGCGCTGTAGCTTCATCCAAAAGTTCCAGCTGTTTCTGAGGCCAGAGAAAAGGCAAACTGAGGCTACCGAACTGGATCTTATCCCAAAAAGCATCAACCCCATCGTGGAATGGCTCTTCGAACTCGTTCTCATGGCTTTCGAACCATGCCACCACGTCCTGCCAAAGTGCCAGCATCAACTCGAACGATTCAACATCGACCAATCTCGCCTTCCGCTTCGCGATTTCGATCCAGAACAAGCGCTCAAGTTCGTCTTTCACCCACAAATCGGAGTCCGTATATTCAACCGATCTCAATGTCAATCCCAATCTGGGTGATACCCAATATGGTGTCGCGCACGACAGCAAACGCGACTAATCTCTAGATGGCGCCAAACAATCCTGTCGCGCTCAACGATATAAATCCTATTTTCTAAGGAGAAAACTGTGCCACTATTGTCCCCAGTGTTTCGCGAACTAAATTTTCAACGCATCAGGCAATTGGATGAAGAAGGCTATCAGCCCGCTACAATCGCCAGGATCATCAACGAACAAACCGGCGCGAAGGTAAAGATCTTAGCCCCCGACGTTCGTGGCTACCTTAAGATGCAGCAACTTGGTTCAGAGAAGATGCTCATTTCCAAAAAGGCGGTAGAGAGTATTATCGGCTCAGCCGTCCAACCCGATCAGTCCGATCAGCCTGACCATCCCGGTGAGCCTGCTTAGGTGTAGTGGCTCTCGGTTGTCAGCGAGCGCATATTTCCCGCTATGTGCTCGCGATACTTAACCTGAGGCTCGAATCACCCCGTGATAAACATTTCCCGTATTGTGGTCGCACACAGCCAGCTTTCATTGTAGCCGACTGACTTACGCTTTCGATCGACAACCAAAGCGGTAGCAAAGACCCCCTACCAGTAGGTTCGGTACCTCACCGGTATTGTTCCGGCGGCCCTCGCGTTTGCGCGATACGCCGATTTAGTGGCAACCATACCGCACCCATAAATGATTGCCAACACCCTAGTCCGCTGGAAAAGTGCCTTCTGGGGCGGTTGCAACTGCTTTAACTTAGCGAATTGTCTGTCAAGGGATTACGTTACTATTGATAAAAAGCGTTATCGCTAGTACGGCCTAGCTGGAGACGGGTATAGCTAGGCAACCCGAGCGACTAGCCGGTAGCTAGCGACAGCAGCGACGGCGAAAACCTGCGGTTGCATGCCTCTTTCTTGACTACATAATGTGAGCATCGAGTCTAGAAGAAGCGTATCTCAACGAGCAGAAGCCGCGCAGCGCTAGCAAGCACTTGTTGGAGGACTTTGGCGGTTGAGCTGAAGTTCCGGGTTCTCACCTTATCCCGGGCCACGGCATTATCGTCATCTGCTGGCGGCGCTATCGTGTTTGCCTCTAACGGCACGTTGAAATTTTGATGAAGGTGTTCAGTTGACATTGAAGCTCCCACTGACTGCGTCCCAGCCTCCCCCATCGGGCTGCCTCACGCCGGTCCAGTTCCAACAGCTAATCGACGTGCATCCGGCGATCGCGTGGTTCGCCAACATTGACAACGCGCGCACACGTCGTGCGTATGAAAGCGACGTGCGCGAGTTCATGACCTTTACTGGGATCGGCGATCCAGTACAGTTCCATCACGTCAGCCGCGGCCATGTGCTGGCTTGGCGCCGGGAACTCGAGCAACGCGCGCTGAGCGGTGCGACGATCCGCCGTAAGCTGGCCGCTCTGTCTTCGCTGTTCAACTACCTATGCGATTCCAATGCGGTGGCCGGCAATCCGGTCGAGGGAGTCAAACGCCCGAGAATAGAAAGCTCGGAAGGCAAGACGCCGGCGATCGGAGACCATCAGGCGCGTGCCCTGTTGGATGTCGCCGATGCCTCTACTCTGCGCGGCAAGCGCGATCGCGCGATTCTTGCCACCCTGCTGTACCACGGCCTGCGCCGCGCCGAGCTGTGTGGTCTGCGCGTGGGCGACATCCAGGAGCGTCGCGGCGTCAAGCACTTGCAGGTACATGGCAAAGGCAGCAAGATTCGTTATGTCCCGCTGCATCCAGGCGCGGCCGGTGCGATCGCGGCATACCTCGAGTTCGCTGGTCATGGCGATGACCTGAACAGCGCACTATTCCGCTCAATCAGCAATAACGCACGTAGCCGGACTGCGTCGATCACGCCTGATGGCGTCTACAAGATGCTGGCGAGCTATGCCAAGGCGCTACAGATCGACATCGCCGGCTTTGGCCCGCACGCGCTGCGCGCGACGGCGGCTACCAATGCACTCGACAACGGGGCCGATATCGCCAAGGTCCAGGAATGGCTGGGCCATGCGAACATCGCAACCACGCGTGTCTACGACCGGCGCCAGAGCCGTCCCGAGGACAGTCCCACGTTCAAAGTCACGTACTGACTACCTCTATCCCCCAACTTACCAGCAGAGCAATGTGGACCGTACACTGGGCCTTCCGAACGGCCGGGTTCGACCTGATAGCGGACCGACCTGATTACGAAGTCCCCACGAGAAGTGGCGGCTCGACTGGAAACATGATGGAGCCAGTGCTAAGACCAATGCAATTGCGCGAGGTATCTCCACACTGCCTGCGCCACACCTTCGTTAAGTCCCTGATCCTACATGGCCGGGATCTTCGTTGCACGTATTATGCAACCAAGCAGAGATCGCGACGACGCACCGCTGAACGCCAGTGGCGCCTACCGAATAGTTACTAATGGCGCCGACACCGTAGGCTGCCCAAGTCTCGTGCTTTTCGAGTGATTCAACCTCGGCGTCGCCAGGCAATAACAGTAAGCAGAGGTCTGGCCGTCGTCCGGCCAAGAAGAGCGAGTCATGGTAAATATGTGCTGAGGCCATCGCGTCAAGCACATTACCTTTACCACTTCGATACTTTGCGTCAAGAATAAAAGTACTGTGCTCGTTCTCATCTGAGACGATGAGAACGATGTCGGGACGCCGTTCTTTAGAAAGGCTCCATGCTTGTTTGCTGCCACTCAGCCCGTCTGAGCGAAACGTCGTTTGGAACAGTAGCTCGAGCTTGCGACCGTCGGGCAGCTGCGCTAACAATGCTAGCTCGGCAGCGGTTTCCACAAACTGGGATTTACCCGACTTAAACTCGACATGTAAGCCCGCTTCCAAGGCGTCGATCAAAGCCACATAGCACCAAGTTTCGTACACCCCCCATGAGGGGCTGACACGCAGGTGTTCGGTGTCGGACTCATCCTTGACGCCGAGACGTAAAGCCTCCGTACCCGTTCGATAAGCTCGTGCATAGGTTGGGTTGGCTGCCACCTGTGTAAGACCTGCTGCCGTTGTCTCTGCATGTTTAATGCCACGGAATGGATCGCAGCTGAGCAAGCGCCGCACCTCTGTATCATACGCACGCAGGATGTCTAAGCGTCGCTGACACCGCCCAAAAGCATCCGCTTTTGAGAGTTCGTCTTGACTTTTCATGACCCACGCTTGCAGTCCAACGAGTGCTTGCTGAAACCGTTTCAGCAGTGCACAGATCGCCCGGTTTGCCGGCGTATCGACGGTGGCAGTGGAGGCATGCACATGGACCCGCAATGCCTCAAGATTTCCCCCTTCTGGAAGCTGGCCTGCTGTTAAAGCGACAATGCGTTTGTCTTGTAAGGCGCTCTGGGGAAGGCGTTTTACGCGCGCTAAGGGTAGAGCTTGCCGAAGTGGTTTGAGATTCGCATGCGGTGTCCGAGTAATTGCGCCGACGCATCTGAGGAAGTCTCTCCCATGGCGCTTTAAGCGTTCCCAGCGGACCAACGCATCTAACTTACCACCTGAGCCGGCCTTTCCGAATCCCAGGCAGGCGGCGGTTTCCCCAAGAAGGAGGCGCTGGTCGAATTGTCGAATTGCCGCAATCATCGAGGCAAACTGGTCTTCTTGAACCTTTTTGCTTGATGGCGCTACCTCGAGGTAGTACGAGGTCTCGCGTCCTTTCGCATCAAGGGCAACCACCTCCACGCGACCGGCGAAGAAACTCGATGCCCACGTAAACTGCCCAGCAGGTCCATCCACTAACGGAATATCGTCCACGTACAGACGCCGCGCATCGCCGGCCGCTTCAAGCACGTATGCAGTATCTTCACGTAGCCCCGAAACCGATCCACCGGGCGTTACCCGTCCGAGCTCGGGTTGGGCCACGCCAGCGGTGCGGACGACGAGTTCGTGCAGCGCAGCCACGCTTACCGCCAAAAGCGCGTTGAACCGGTCTCACTCAGGTCGCGCGCCATCTCTTGGACCTTAGTAACGCATCGCGTCAACTTAAATTCTCGGCAAATGTCTTGGGTCTGCGCCAGGGCCTTTACGAATCGCTCCGAATGTTCGCCTCTTAATTTGGGAAGCACCTTTGCATACAACACATCGTCTAAGGCCTTGTCCGAGCCGATACCCATCTGTTGTGCGAAGGCGAGATAACTCACGACGTCATCAATCGTTCGCCATCCGAAGTGCAGGCGTACGGGCTCAAGTGCTTCCATCATCCGGCCGAGCACAGTTTTGACCTTGCTGCGAACGTCTTCAGTTTCCAGGATCGACCATTTTGGAAAACTCTCGACATCGATTTTCCAAAACTCGAGTGTGAACGCACGGTCCAGGACCTTATCCGACAGGCCGTGGGTCGTCTCATCCATGTTGACGGTGCCGATAATCGCAAGGTTTGCTGGGTAGCGGATTTGGTTAGGAATGCCGTTACTGAGTTCGGTATCCATCTGGTGCAAGTCGATGACACCGTGCGTTTCCATGGCAGATAGGATCGGCGCCAGATACTGCTCCGGATGCGAAAGATTCATCTCATCCAGAATAGCCACGTAGGGCGTCGTTGGATTCTCTGCCGCGCGAAGCAGCAAGTCCAGAAATGGCGTGCCGACATACCTACTCTGCTGAATCGCGTGCACATAGCCGAGCAAAGGGCTGGTATCGAACCAGCCTGGCTGAACCGGAAATACCTTAACGCTCTCTTGCCCGGCGACTTGAGCCCCACATAAGGCATGTGCATAGTTGAGGGCAAGCTGCGTCTTTCCGGAGCCGGATAAGCCCGCCATGACGGCAAAGTGTCGTACCGGATGGAACCATAGGCCGCCATGCACCTGCTCGACAAGATCGTCGTCCCACGTGAAGCTGCCAACCTCCGCCGCAGTAAGACGCTGCTTTACCGTTGCCCAATCAGTCAGAACCAGTCCAGCGCCTACTTCTTCTTGGATCTTTATGACGGTTTCAGTGACCTTGGGCAGGGTCGGCGGTTCCCAAGTGATGAGCGCATTCCATTGTTGGCCAGTGTCTGTCAAAGCGTAGCCGCTAACCGGCTCATACGAGATGACCCCCATGCTCATCAACCATCCTAGCAGCGCCGTCGGCGCAAAAGCGGTGGTCCAACCGGGATTGACTGTCTGCAAAATCGCGACAAGTTCCGTTTTCGATTTGGGGCCGACCGTTAAGGTCCGGATGACGTAGTCAACCCCCAAGGTCTTTGTGAGCAGTTGGTCAGCGAGTTCTTGTGGATCTTGAGACGCGAGGAGGTTGATGCCTCGTGCGGTCAACTGATACATGTCGCCGTTACGCCGGCAGAGATCAAACTCGCGCATAACCACGTTCATGGTCGTTCGAACGCTGCTGTCTAACAAGGTCGGATTCGATTCACGGATGAGGTCTCTAAAATCCTCCTCCATCAACCCCTCGCCACTGAGTGCAGGCAAATAGCCGAGGAGCGTTTGAAAATAGCCCTTGATGGCAGTGAGTCCTTTGCGACGCAGCACCGCCGGCATAGGAATCAACCCGTGCACGGACGCTTCCTCCGACTGCGATGTAGCGACTCCCTTGTCATCGCTGATTCGGCTGTACAGTAACCAAGGCAAGCACATCTGCTTTACGCTATCCAAGCTGCCAGACGTTGCCGGCCCTAGAACATCTTCCACCAGCTTACGGATGGCCATGTGCATGTGGATGACATGTGTTTGCCCCTTACCGCCAAGTGCTCGAAATAGCTCGGTGAGCTTTCCTTCATCGGCCAATGTGGTGAAGTAATCCGGAAACAACGCGGACAAAGCCCGATTGATCTTTAGGAATGGGCGCTTACCACACAGCTTGCGAAATCTGGACGCGGCTTCATCGTGTAATTCGATTAGTCGGGCCGCCACATCTTGCGGATCTGCCGGCAATGGCTGGGATGCCTTGTTCGAAAACCAAGCGACAAAATCGTCGCTTTCGATCGCTGGTGCGGATCTCACCGTGCACATGCCGGTAGCAGAGACATGGTCTGATTCGAACAACGCTTTGAGGAAAGCTCTATCTTGAAGCTGGACGGCAGAAGCGCCGCAGGTCGTGCTCAAAAACTGCTGCAATCGTGGAAACCATTGCGCAAGTGCCCACTCCGGAGGCGCTTTAAATAGCGACTCAATTTCGCGTCGATAAAGATGTTCGTCAAGCGATTTCCCAACAAACGTCAACGCTGTCGGTGTATGCGGCATGTGAGCACCAGCGTTTTGCTGGGAAAGAGCCAACTCTGCGTCAACGAGGTCCAACAAATCATCCGCTGAGCCATTGAATTTCAGTAGGTCATCCTCCCCTTTGAGCAAGGAAGAGGCCGCGCGCTTGATCGTCAGCGGACCTTCACCTCTGGGGCGGCTTACCCGTAACAGGCGTTTTCCCGTTTGGCCATTCTCTACGGTGTAGATTGCAATGCCGTCGTTGCGCTGTTCGATCTGCAGGTCTGGACGTTGAATCTTGATACTGGCAACAATCTCTTCGAAGCTCATGGGGCGATCATTTTAAAGTTTATTTCAATAAACGTACTGGGCGCGTTGTTTTGCAGCCTCGCGTTGTTCTCCGTGACGCCTGTCGGCAACGGGAAGCGGTATATTCCCCTGTGTTCTAGTCCGAGCGCACAAGTTTATTAACGTCAAGATTGTATTCGCAATTGGTAGGATGAGGAGTAACAGCATTTTCATTGGGAGTATTCGACTGTGCTGGACTTATCGTGCTTAGCGGTATGTCTACATTGGTCGTCCTTGATACCGTACCCCGTGCATCCCCAGAACAGACCAAATTTACTTTCATGTAGCTTCATCGGGCGCCCGCACTTGTCACATATCTTGAGCGTGTTCATGCAAGCGACGTTATTGCAGACACTCGCGCTCCTGCCATCGACCGATGGCGCGCCACATTTCGTGCACACCCTAGCCTTTCCAACGGCGCATCCGAGTCCAGAACTACAGGAATAGAATCCGCCGTACTGCCCGTTGATCAGGCGGAAATAGCCCTCTGCGCAGCTAGGGCATTTGAATGTCTTTCTGTAGGTCTCCTGGAACTTTTTGGAAACGATATCGAGATCGTACTTTGGGGCTAGCAACTCCGTGACAAAACTCGACGGCGCGTTAGGGTTGGCGATGGCATACACTTTGTTCCTGGCACGTGTAAGTCCGACGTACAACAAACGCCTTTCTTCGGAATGCGGATATGAATCCAAGGATGGCAATAGCGCCTCGATGATCGCCTCATCCTTATTTTCGTTGGGGAAGCCGCTTTTGCCCTGGAAAAATCCGATCAGAACGCAATAGTCTGCTTCTAATCCTTTCGACTTGTGAAAAGTCCAGAAATCGACGTTAGCATGCAAGCCATCGTTCGCCAACGCGCTTCGTGAGGCGACGAGCAGGTAGTTATAGCGCGCGATCACGGCGATGCTACCGGCAGTGTCGTTCTGACGAATCTTTCGAACAACCTCCACGACACGGTCATACACGCCATCCTGTCCACACGCACCGTCGTCCAGTAGATGGACTTGCGAACGGTCGACTATGGTGTGCGTTTCGATTTGTTTCTTGTACTGCTCCGGATTCTCCATTACGAACCGACCAGCAATCTCGGCAATACTGTCGTTGTAGCGGAAAGTCTTCTGTAACTTGGTCGCGCTGAACTCGCCGACGAACTCACCGAAACGCGTTGTCAATTCGAGTTTGCCGCCAGAGAAACGGTAGATGGACTGCCAATCATCGCCGACAACGGTCAGCGAAGGATCAGGGCCCTTCGAAACAATCGCCTTGATGAACCCCATACGCGCTTCGGAGATATCTTGGAATTCATCGACGAGAACGAATTTCCACGCCGGGACATAGACGCCGCTGTCGACGACCTGGATCGCACGAATAATCATGTCATCGAAGTCGATCGCATTCTGGCGCTGCAGCTCCTGGACATAAGCCCTGTGCAAGGCGTCGAGCACCTCGGCGACGGTTTTCGCCTGAGCGACGTTGGCCTTCTGCAGCCGGTCGCGCATCGTGCCCTCGTTCAGGCGCTCCACCCTAATTGCCTGCAGCGCCTTTTTGAGCAGATCACTCCACTCCGATATGCGGCCTTCCGCACGAAGCTTCGCCAGCACCTCTCCAGGCGGGAGCGGCTGGAAGACGATGCCCTGCTTCGCAAGCCTTTCACAAAGCACGTCGATCAGGCTCCCCTCGGCCCAGTCGTAATGGAAGGTCTCGACGAGTACCGTCCCGCACTCGACGTGCAGTACGCGCTTGCTCTGCATCGACTCGTTGTATTTAAGAGGATCGATACCGGGCGCGGTGCGGCCACGCCGGTCTACACCGAAGTGCTCGATGTAGATGTTAGTGTCCTTGATATGGAAATCCGGGCGATAGTCGTAACCGATGTCGACGCGCCGCTTGGTAACGTAAGGCGCTTCATACTCATACGGGACACCGTTCAAGTACAAGGCGTTGGCGATAAGAAGCTCCTGATAACCCCTCACTCGCTCACCGTTTAGTGTGCGAAACTCATTGTCCCTGACGTAACGTTCGTAATCGGCGAGCGTTGCGAACTCGAGCTGGTTGACCGGTTGCGGGAAGAGACTGATGAACTTCAATAACTTCCTGCTGTCCGAGGCCAGGTATCCTTCGAGCCAGGAAGTAACCCATTGCTTGAGTTTGACCTCGTCTTCCGTAAAAACGCTCATGTAGGTCGACACTTTCGCCTCTCGCAACAGTTGTCTGCCCAAAGCGTGAAAGGTCGAGATCTGGGGGGTGGACTCTAAGGAGATACCGCTTCTCGTCGCCGCTTTCGCCAGGCGTATCCTGAGCTCCTCGGCAGCGGCGCGGTTGTAGGCCAGCACGAGGATCTCTTCGGGTCTTGCCAGACCGCGGTCGATCAAGTCGAGCGCCTTTGCAACCATGACCGAAGTCTTTCCAGTCCCTGCCGCGGCCAGGACGAGATTGCGGTCATTCGACCGCAGGACGCCGAGACGCTGCTCGAGCGTCAAAGGGTTCGACTCGACTCGGTCGAAAAACGATCCCCGCTTCTGCAGTTG
>Ga0265780_10003818_pt1 | contig 19635 bp, 13 predicted proteins | sample P1T30metagenome_FD_192432 | JGI IMG/M metagenome (GOLD analysis project Ga0265780, IMG submission 192432) | Plant litter microbial communities from East Loma Ridge, Irvine, California - P1 T30 | ecosystem: Environmental > Terrestrial > Plant litter > Unclassified | place: USA: California...
ATAGCCTCAATAGTCGGTATGTTCAGGAGACAAGATGGATATCTTCCCTCGGTCCTGATGCTGAGCAGGTTTCGGAGGCCGGCTATCGCACGCGTGTTGAATTCCCCTGGCAGGGAATTGAACCAGTCATACATGTAGATTTCGAGGTCATGTGACACAAAGAGGTCTCCATCTTTGGCGATGGTGTGGCGCATCTCGACTGTGTTGAGGTACAGGCGCCTTAGTGATGGGACCAGACTCAGTATAAGTGCGCAGGTCGCAGCTTCTTCACCTGAACGCATACGAGCGATCCAGTCGGCCGATACAAACGGTAGACTCTGTACAGCCTCATTTTCGAAATCGACAATGCAAAGCTCGTCTGGTGTGCGTGGTGTCCAGCGAAACGATCTCAGTTTCACAGTCATCTGGAGCTCACAGATCTGCTTCGCAAGGTGTGGTTGGCTGATTATAGTCCTCAACAGGGTTCTGAGTTGATGGCGGCGACGATAGTACCACTCCCCGCCATCAGTATTCTTAGGTTGTAGCAGTCTTGGTGCCTTGTAAAGGGTGTCGCGGGCGACAGGATAGTACTTGCGGCCGAGAAGGGATATGTTGAACAGATCATTGCTACTCTCGCAGGTATCGTGGACGTATTGGAAGATCTCACAAAGGAGTTCGACTGGGAGCGCGTCGAGACGGGCCATGACAATCGACCTTGATGGAGGGTGATCCTGGAGGTTTTTATTGCTTCTATTTGGTAGACCTGGGGAAGACGAGAATGTTCGGGTTGTTTAGAAGAAGTAGGGTCGGTGCTCAAGCGCGACTGCCTTGTGAGTACTTGAGCTATGCGGGCCGCGAACAAACGACTGAGGAACCACTTTAGGTTAGGCCCACAAGACTGTGAATTTCGAAAAGACTGCGACGGGCTCTTACGCGCATATTAGTAAGAAAACAGTGGCGTTTCAAGTTCCTGAATAGCCTTACGCTGATCAAGTACATCGGCCAAGATACCTAGAGGAATTGAGGACTCAGCGCTTGTTGTGAGAGGTCGTCTGTACACAGATGGCAACGCAAAATCTCCCGGTCCAAGGTTTGTATTTGCAATTGGTAGTTCCGCTCACAAGTTCAATGCTGATTTCGTCGATATCGCGGCTCAATACGGTATTGCTAGAGTTTTGTATTCCATGGCTCTAGAGTTTGGTAAATATGCGGCGGGCAATACAAGAACAAACAGAGCACATGCAGTGAAGAAGAGGAGATGTTAGATTAGTTGACCTCGCGATCTATAGGCGTACAATGTCTCAGTTGTCAGACCTCATGCTACCATGAAGTCTGCGTCTCGCGAAATATCTTGACGACGATACGTGCTGCCATGAAGTCTGCTTCCCGCGAGGTACATGTATCTTCGACAACAGCAATTGAGCCAAAGCCATGCCCTGGATGTGTGCGATTAGGATGAGTCATCTTGTTGCCGTGCAGGTTCTCTGTGGCGTGCTCATTCACTCCTGGGGTCGCACTGGAGCTAGTGCTTGCTACAAATATCTGCCGCTTTTTTTTTCTCCGACCAACACGACAGCCGCAGCTCCACCGCCAACCACCACAATTGCATGTCGAACGAGTACTAACTACCTTGTGGTTGTAGAAACTGCCCGAAATACGAGGCGCTCAGCTGTATTGAACGGCTTGGAGAAATCCCAGGTCGCACGCCCGCATCCCTCACCTCCCATCTGCGCACAATGGCCCCATACCGATTGCCGCCGAACGCTGCGGTCCTGATCCTGCCAGTCGATATGCCCGACTATAGGCTCTGGTTAAAGGTCACCCGCAAGGCCAAGGTACAAGGCGTCACTGTCGTCCCCACTGCGTTTGAATATGCAGACTTCCAACAGTGGCGCAAAGACGAGCGTGCGCGCAAAGCGCCTCGTGACCGCTTTCTCACTCCCGAAATGCCCGAGCCAGAGGAAAACGAATCGGGCTTTGAGCTGGCGGAGAAGTGCAAGCATGCATTGCATCCAGCACATACGCAAGATGTATCATCTACTGAGGAGGAAGAAGCCGACGAAAGCGTAAAGTGGTGTCCGACTTGCACCCTCGAACATCACCAGACTCTCGTCAACGGCTTGTTCACCAACTGGAACCAGGTCGGCGGTCCGTGGCGCGAAATTTCCCTCGTCGAGGACGTGAACCGCTTGGCATACTCCGACACGAATCACGCCTACCAGAAGGCGCGAGTCGCGCTCGTCAACACCATCTCCATGTTCGAAGACATGGCCTGCGAGGAGAAGAACTGGAACCTGGCGTACCCGGAGCAAGACGTAGATCTACCCATGGCCCATAGCGCGACAAAGGCGCTCGAGCAGTACCGCAAGACTCTCACCTTCCCAGCCCGCCTAGGCGAAGTCCAAGCCCCGCAGACACCCGCGACCAAGCGGCTCAAGAAGAAGAAACTGGAGTACTCGCCCGACACACCCGAGGACACGCGTCATCGCCCTCAGACACTCTGGGGTCGGTACCTGCCAACTCACGACCCGGAGTCGCCACATGCATGCACCTCGTCTGCGGGATACCAGGACAACTCGTACTACCACAACTGGCACTTTTCCCTCTCGCAGTGTCGGATCCTGTTCTGCTTCTACGTCGACAAGCAAGGCCTGATGCTGCACTACCGCGACCTCAACGCCGGTGCGGATCGCGGTCTTGAGAATCCGCATGTCAAGCGGTTGATCGGGATCATCGAGCTCCTTGTTGCGCAAGAGCCGCGCGAGAAGCAGATTGAGTGGCAGCTGTATCTCAAAAACACGAGCGACATCTTCCTCGTGTGGGATTATCCGACGATGATGGATGACCAGAAAGCGCAGTTCACGCACTTTGAGCATGTCTCGTCTTTGGTGGAGAGCAGTGTGCGGGATTGTGCGAGGTTGAAGGGGGAGATTGATGATGAAGATTGGGCTACGAGGAAGGAGGATGATGAGGAGATGGAAGAAATGGAGTACCAAGAGGTTGAGGATGCAGAAGACGAGGAAGGCGAGGAGGAAGGCGAGGAGGAAGGTGCAGTGGGCGAAGACGGTGACTTCTATGATCAAATGTCTGTGGCTTCAGACTCGGATTCTGAGGACGAAATCGTTAAGATGGAGCTAGCGGATGCGATGGATACGGAGGAAGATGATGAGCAGTGAGTCTGCTTGAGGTCCTTCGACTGCTGTTCATGAGTGGCTTGATAAATGGTGTCTGAGATAAGAATGAATGCATCTCATACAGTACGCTGTTGGTGCGAAAGCTCTGCTCCAGAATGCATGTGAAGGATAGTTTGTGAAATACAGTCTAACATGGTCGTAGCATATGTAAAATTCAAGTAGCGCGTCTCAACTCCTTATCCGGAAGGGAAAGCGCTCTAACGCTTTGACAAGCTCAAAAGTGCACGATTATCTACATGACAGTGCAGCACGAGTTCTGCTTCTTGGCCTGGCAAAGTGAAGTTAGTGGAAGCTTTTCATATCATAGTAGAGGATAAACTTACTTGGGTGTAGAACATCTTACTCTGTGCACTCAAGCCGTCACTCTTAGCCACCAAGTCGTCGATCTTCTCACCACGCGCCAGCACGCTATCGATTGTCTTGTGGATTGTGATCTTGGTCTCATCCAGGTCTCTTTGGATCTGAGAGAGATTGTCCACCTTGGTCCAGTCCTGATACTTCACAATGTACTCGTCCAACTCTGGGTAGGCTAGCTTTGGGCTGCCCTTCTGGAAGTTGGCGTATGCGCTTGGCGGGTATTTGGTGACGAACTCGTCGTTGATTTTCCTGAGAAGGGACTGCGCGACACGTTTGTCGTAATCGTTGTTGGTGGCTGCCACAGCGCACACGCCTGCGGAATGGGGAAGAAGCCAGAATGTGTACTCTAAGTCGATGCGTCAGCCGTCTATGACGTAGGGGGTATGAACAAGCGGCGAACCTTTCTCATCGACCCGTCCAAAGCCTGTAGATGGTGTGCGCGCGGCGATTGTGCCAGCAGAGAAGGCGACCTGTGCTGCTTGTGAGTCTGTGCTTGTTCCGCTTGAGCGGGATGACGTACGAACTGGGTGACGGTGCTCCTCTGGAAGAAAGCGAAATCTTTAACATAGGTCGCAGCAGCCAGCTCGTGCGCAGTCTGTGTTGCTGGATCGTGCTTGAAGACCTGCGCCGCATCGTTAGCTGCGTGACGGCGATTTGGGCGGTGAAGGTGCGCTCACACCAAGATATATTATCTTTGAGACCGACTCTGGCTTTGTGTCCATGATGGCGGCTTCTTAGGGATTTGCGAGTGACGTATAGGTATGAGCCTTTCGAGTTTGGGGAGTAGGAGGTATGTTATCAATCTTGACCGAGTTCCAGGGAGTGTAGTCACAGGCAGCGCATCACACGCTGGACTGCTGGCCTGCCTTGGCACGCGCGCGGGAGCTGACATAATGGCGCTAGGTGGGCGCGGGGGCGGGGCAGTCGCAGCCGAGATCATTGCAGGCATCATCAAACTGCCAAGCCTTGACGAGAGGCAACCACTGGGGGCAAAAACCGCCAGGATTGGTCCGTCAACTCAACAACGACGACAAAAGTGCAGAACCATGTCGTCCTCCGTTGACAGCGCCCAGGCTCAATGGCTCGAGCAACTTGCCGCCATGAGAAAGGCTATCGCCGAGCTCAACCTGCCCGCTGAAGTGCAAAAACCTCCGGCTTACGGAGATGACATCGAGTTCGATGATGACGACTTTTCTGGAACGGCGAGCGGCGAGGACATCTGGGACATCATTAGTGATGAGTACGAGGATGAGTACAGCAGTGACCACCTCGAACAATTCTCAGACCCCCCAACTGGGGGAAGTCCCTACAGCCAGCAGTGGTTGGCAGAGAAGTGCGCCGGCGTTGCCCAAAGGAGCTCTGGCCTAGACGCTGGAGCTCTCAAAGACCAGCTGTCGGCCATTCTGGCTAGCGACAGCAATGGTAAGACGATTCGACCTCTCAATTTCATCTCTATGAACACTGACACGCTACAGACGAAGAGCTGCAAATGATGCTAGCCGACATTGTGGGCTATGACGAGTTGGATTTGGTCGCTGATCTCATCTCTCATCGCAAGAACATCTTGCAGTCCCAGCACGATGATGTTAAATTTCAGGACAGCGAAGTCGTAGGCCGGCTACAGACTAGAGCGGAGAGAGATGAAGCGCTACGCCGTCAAGATTTTGAACACAAACATGCGTCACTAGCACCCGCCATGGACCGAAAGGGTCCACAGTACCCGCACGTCTACCGCGCCCACGAGTCAGGCAACAAATTGTCCGCTTATGGTAAGAAATATGCCCTTCCTCCGGACCACAAGCATCACGACGACAATCTATACGAGGAATACGAGATCCCAGCAATGCCCGTGGGCACGATTGGCGTTGGTCGCAAGTTAATTGAAATTGCGGAGCTTGACGGGCTGTGCCAGCGCACTTTCAAGGGCTACAAAGCTCTGAATCGTATGCAGAGCTTGGTATACCCTGTAGCATATAAGACAAGCGAGAACATGCTCATCTGTGCGCCTACTGGTGCCGGTAAAACAGATGCAGCAATGCTCACCATCCTCAATACCGTTGCGAAGAATGTTGTTCCGAATCCCATCGAGCATCCAGAAGCTACTGATTTCACAGTCATGACCGAAGACTTCAAGATCATTTACGTCGCTCCCATGAAAGCGCTCGCCGCAGAAGTGACTGAGAAGCTTGGAAAGCGCCTGGCCTGGCTAGGCATCAAAGCTCGCGAACTCACAGGAGACATGCACTTGACCAAGGCCGAGATTCTAGACACGCAGGTCATCGTCACGACACCAGAAAAGTGGGATGTGGTTACACGAAAAAGTACAGGCGATACGGAACTTGTGCAAAAAGTCCGCCTGCTCATTATCGATGAGGTGCACATGTTGCACGATGAGCGTGGAGCTGTTCTGGAAAGTTTGGTTGCAAGAACTCAGCGACAAGTAGAGAGCACGCAATCTCTCATCCGAATAGTTGGCCTATCAGCTACCCTACCCAACTATGTCGACGTAGCAGAGTTCCTCCGCGTAAATTTGATGGCTGGTCTATTTTATTTCGACGCATCATTCCGCCCCGTTCCACTTGAGCAACATTTCATTGGCGCCAAGGGAAAGCCTGGTACGATGAAATCAAGAGAAAATTTGGAGAAAGTGGCCTTCAATAAGGTCGTGGAAATGCTCAAGCGTGGTCATCAGATCATGGTCTTCGTACACTCCAGGAAAGATACCGTGAAGACCGCACGTAGGTTGCACGAACTAGCTATAGACGAAGGGTGCTCCGACCTGTTCGACCCCTCAGAGCATCCGCGATACGACAATGCTGTTCGCGACATGAAGCAATCGAAGGTACGTGAACTACGCGAGTTACTCGGCAAAGGCATGGGCACCCATCATGCTGGTATGCCACGTTCAGATCGCAACCTCATCGAAAGGCTCTTTGGTGAAGGAGTCATTAAGGTGTTGTGCTGTACCGCAACCCTGGCTTGGGGTGTCAACTTGCCTGCTGCCGCAGTTCTCATCAAGGGCACACAAGTCTACAATGCACAGGAGGGAAAATTCACAGATCTAGGTATCCTAGATGTCCTGCAGATTTTCGGTCGTGCCGGTCGACCACAGTTCCAGGACACTGGTATCGGATTTATCTGCACTACGCACGACAGGCTGGATCACTATATGCGCGCGGTGACCGAGCAACAGCCGATCGAGTCTAGATTCTCCTCAAAGCTTGTCGACAATCTCAATGCAGAGATCTCTCTAGGCACAGTCACCACTGTCTCGGAAGCTGTACAATGGCTGGGCTATTCTTATTTGTTTGTGCGAATGCAGAAGAGCCCTCTACTTTACGGTATCGAATGGGCGGAGATACGAGACGATCCTCAGCTGGTCCTCAGGCGCCGCAAGTTGATTATCGATGCAGCCCGAATCCTGCAACAGAGCCAGATGATCATTTTCAATGAGACTACGGAAGACCTACGCGCCAAGGATGTAGGTCGCATCGCCAGTCAATACTATGTCCGGCAATCGAGTATCGAGATCTTCAATACCATGATGAGGCCTCGTAGCTCGGATGCTGATGCTCTGGCCATGGTCAGTATGAGTGGCGAATTCGATCAAGTACAGTCGCGTGATACTGAAGAGAAAGAGCTATCTGCGCTCCAGGAGGAAGGATATGTCATAGCAGATGTCAAAGGTGGCTACGCTACGCCTCACGGCAAGACCAACATCTTGCTACAAGCACATATTTCTCGAGCCAGGCTTGAAGACTTTACCCTGGTCTCGGACACAAACTATATCACCCAGAATGCATCGCGCATTGCCCGCGCGCTCTTCATGATTGCGCTTAATAGGCGCTGGGGTTATCAGTGTCTCGTACTTCTCAGCCTTTGTCAATCCATCGAGCATCGATGCTGGTCTATCGAACACCCTCTTCACCAGTTTGATCTTCCACAACCAGTTTTGCGACAGTTAGATGCCAAATTCCCTTCGATTGAAACGCTCCGCGACATGGAACCTGCCGAGATTGGCGGCATGGTCCACAACCAGAAGATGGGCGGTGTCATTGCAAAGCTGCTTGACAACTTTCCGACCTTGACTATCGAGTCTGAAATCGCACCTCTGAATCGAGACGTTCTTCGCATCAAGCTCTGGCTTACCCCGGACTTCAAGTGGAATGACCGCCACCACGGAACGTCGGAGTCATTCTGGATTTGGGTGGAAAATTCGGAAACATCTGAGATTTATCATTACGAGTACTTCATCCTATCAAGAAGGAAGCTCTATGATGATCACGAGCTGAATTTCACCATCCCACTCACAGATCCGCTGCCTACACAGATATATGTTCGTGCAGTGTCAGACCGCTGGTTAGGCTCTGAAACTGTGCACCCAATATCTTTCCAGCATCTGATTCGACCTGACACTGAGAGTGTCTACACTGACCTTCTAGATCTTCAGCCATTGCCAATTTCGGCGCTTAAGAATCCTTTGCTGGAAGAGGTCTATGCTCAGCGCTTTCAGTATTTCAACCCAATGCAGTCGCAGATCTTCCATTGTCTATACCACACACCCGCCAACGTGCTGCTTGGATCTCCTACTGGAAGTGGAAAGACCGTAGCTGCCGAGCTTGCTATGTGGTGGGCCTTCCGCGAGAAACCTGGCTCGAAGGTGGTCTATATCGCGCCCATGAAAGCGCTCGTCCGCGAACGAGTACAGGACTGGGGCAAACGACTGGCTGGTCCAATGGGTCTGCGACTCGTCGAATTGACTGGTGACAACACTCCCGATACACGCACCATAAGAGATGCGGATATCATCATCACAACTCCCGAGAAGTGGGACGGTATCAGCCGTAGCTGGCAGACTCGTGGCTATGTCCGCCAGGTAAGTCTTGTCATCATTGACGAGATTCATCTCCTTGGTGGTGACCGTGGCCCGATTCTAGAGATCATTGTGTCTCGAATGAACTATATCGCATCACAGAAGGAAGGTGGCTCCATTCGTCTTCTCGGTATGTCCACTGCCTGCGCTAACGCCTCTGATCTCGGAAACTGGCTCGGCGTCAAGGAAGGCTTGTTCAACTTCCGCCACTCGGTCCGCCCTGTACCGCTAGAGATCTTCATCGATGGATTTCCTGAGCAGCGTGGGTTCTGCCCACTTATGCAGTCGATGAATAGACCAACGTTCCTTGCTATCAAGCAACACTCTCCAGACAAGCCTGTCATTGTCTTCGTAGCCTCGAGGCGGCAGACTCGTCTTACTGCCAATGACCTGATTACGTATTGTGGTATGGAAGACAACCCAAGACGCTTCCTACGCATGTCAGAAGACGACCTTGCAGTCAATCTTGAGCGAGTAAAGGACGACAATCTGCGCCAAGCCTTGAGCTTTGGTATTGGTCTCCATCACGCTGGTCTAGTCGAAACAGATCGATCGCTGTCAGAAGAACTTTTCGCGAATAACAAGATACAAATTTTGGTGGCGACCAGTACGCTTGCGTGGGGTGTCAACCTGCCAGCCCATCTTGTCGTCGTCAAGGGTACGCAATTCTTCGATGCGAAGATAGAAGGATACAAAGACATGGACTTGACGGACGTTCTGCAGATGCTGGGTCGTGCCGGTCGTCCGCAATTCGACACATCAGGCATTGCACGTATCTTCACGCAAGATGCAAAGAAAGAGTTCTATAAACACTTCCTGCACACTGGCTTCCCCGTCGAATCGTCGCTACACAATGTTCTTGACAACCATTTGGGTGCCGAGATCTCAGCTGGGACCGTGGCGACCAAGCAGGACGCGCTCGACTATCTCACATGGACGTTCTTCTTCCGTCGCCTCCACAAGAACCCATCCTTTTATGGACTAGAGATTTCCGCAGAAGAGCACAACACTATTGCCGCCCAGCAAATGGCAAATGACTACATGGTTCAATTGGTGGAGACATCTCTAAAGGAGTTGGACGAGTCTTCATGCGCGATCGTTGAGCCGACCGGCGAGGTAGACCCAACGCCTCTGGGCAAAATCATGAGCTACTACTACCTGAGCCACAAAACCATCCGTTATCTCGTTAAGAACGTTAAGCGCGACGCGACCTTTGCCAACGTTCTCTCCTGGATTTCGCACGCAACAGAGTACGACGAGCTTCCCGTTCGTCACAATGAAGACCTCATCAACGCTGAGCTATCGAAAGCGCTCCCTGTACCAGCCGAAGATTTTGGTCTGCCAATGTGGGATCCTCATGTCAAGTCTTTCCTGCTTCTACAGGCCCACTTTTCGCGTATCGATCTACCAATTTCTGATTACGTCGGAGATCTGAACAGCGTGTTGGATCAGAGCATCCGTATCGTGCAGGCTTCAATCGATGTGCTCACTGAGCTGGGTTACCTTTCGTCGTGCGAGAGGATGATCAACTTGCTACAGGCGATCAAGTCCGCACGCTGGCCAACAGATGGACCATTGTCCATCTTCCCCGGCGTGGAAGTTGACCAAGAAAAGAAGCGCCTCGAGCACCCTAAGGCCAGTCCGAAGACGCTTATAGAGGCCACCACCTCAGCACCGGCACATTTAGAAAAGGCAGCCAGATTGGCGGGTGTCACGCCTTCGGCTGTCAAGCGCTTCAACGAGCCCATCTCTCGTCTTCCGATCCTGAAGCTTGATCTCGGCGCAGTCAATACAATTTCTTTGTCTCTGAACCTCACCCGCCAAAACCCAGCCAGAATGCAGCAAAATGGCATTCGCATTTTTGCGCCGCGCTACCCGAAGCCACAGACTGAGGGATTCTTCGTCATCCTCTCATATTCAAGCACGGATGAGATCATCGCGTTGAAACGAGTCGGTTGGAGCGACCCCAATCGCAGTGGTGGAGCACGGGGACGAGGTGGCCGTAATGCGAACAACGGAGCTGCCAGCTCGCGACTCCAAGCCACAACCAAGATCACGTTTCCGCCAGAAGTACAGGGCAAGAAGGTCGATGTTACTGTTCATAGCGATTCCTATCCTGGCATGAAATGGGGCATTGAGGGTATTGAGGTGCCGGAAGCGCCAAGGGTGGAGGACGGGGGTAAGAAGAAGGAGAGAGGAGATGGGGTTTGGGACGAGCCGATAGCTTAGAAACTTGTCTGGGGGTCTAAACACATAAAGCCTTTTATCGCTTCAAATAGTTCATCGTTGTTCTACGAAATCACGTGCAAAGCTCGACGATTCCAAGTTCCTTTGTGACGTGGTAATAGATCGCTGACCGACGAATAAAGCACCGCCACACATGCGCCACAGTCGCTTACCCAAACGAGTCAGGCATCAATGAAACCAATGACGCATACCTAACGTGCCGAACGGCGAACACCTAGCGCTCCCCTTTCACTCTCCTCTCACAAATCACCACTTCGCGAAACCCACAGTCACTGTCTCTCCAAGAGACGTGTCAAAGACCGCAAACAAGCAGGTAGCAAACGTGCGCACGCGACTCATTCCTAGCAGCACGACCTGCCCCGCGAACAGTCGCTCCACTTCCCCACCTCCGCTTTCGCCGCCAGTCGAGTGCACGCAGCCCACGCGTACTCTGTGTAAAGAAACCATCGACATCTGCAATATCGGGAATGGACACTGTTCTCAAGAGAAACATGGCCTTTTTCTGGTACTCTGGATCTCCAAACGTCGAGAAGCTGGGCGACATTGTCAGCGCTCGTCGTCAGCTTTGAGCGCGTCAGCTACGAGGAAGATATCCTTACTGGATATATTCACAGCACAAACACGACACTCTACTAGAGTAATAAAGTGACGGCACTGTTAGGCGTGCGCTTCCGCGACCACCGACAGCGCGCACGCATTGTGAACGCTCAGCTGATCGCTCACTCACGCGCCTCTCGGAAACACGCCGAACATTCTCCTTTCAAGTGGAAGAATTACCCACCCACCCCAAGGCTTGCAGAACCACAGACCGAGGGTATCACTGCGCCATCCATATCCGCATTTCTTACGTGACCATGATCTCACATTCGAAGCCGACAGCACGTGCGCGCTACAACTTGCCAGCAAGTCTCATACTCCCGCCCCGTGAGCTGAAACTATACTGCCGATGGCAAAGTCTCCACACCACACTTCGACCGACAGAATGTGGCGCGATTCCGAGCGCGATCGAATATGAGGAGTTCCAGCAGTGGCTGAAGAAACAAGATTCAGGCTACTTCTCCGATGTTTTCGATGACATATACGAACACATCAACTCCCCCTCATTACGCTCCGAGCCCACTACCGCCCCGTTGTGCCAACACACGATTCTCCCAGTGGAAACTGGACAGTCGCGTACACGATGTCCTGTCTGCATGATCGACATGCACATTAACTACATGAAGGTGCTCACGCGCTCACTTCACGGCGCGAATGGGCGACCACTACCGCGCACTGGCACCCCATCAGAACAACAAGAGAACCTCTATCTAGCGTGGTCGCAAGGCAAACTTGCGACACTGCGTATAGTGGAGGAGCTCGAGGACTTGTCTGCAAAGGAGGCTGACTGGGCAGAGTCGCATTCAGACTCTGTGGGTAAGGATGTCTATACCGCCGACAAAGCGCTGGAGCTGTACTGGTTTGAGACAACTGAGTGCCAGAACACACAGCAACGCAGTGGGAAGAGGAAGACCCTTACGTTTGCTGACGACACAAATTTCCTCCCAGGCCGACCAGCTGATTACTTTCTGCGAAAATCACCTCGCTACGAGCCTGGAAAGTACACGATGTTGGTCAGCGAAGACGACGATGACGATGACATATCTGAGGATTCAGAAGATTACTCAAGTGTAAGAGTCTTTGTGCTTGGCGGCCCAGAAGTACCCTCGGATCCTGACGACGTTGGGGCACAGGAGGGGTTGGTGCACTCGAGGGACCTATTTGACGACTTGGAGTTCGACGATGGGGATAGCGACTGGGAGGACATCGACTCCGACGAAGAAGACGACTCAAACGAAGGAAGCTACATCTGCTTCGAAGACGACGACGACAGCGAGTCCAACTTCATCGTTTTCTCCAACGATTGAGCCATGCGGCACAGGAATTAGCTGGCGAAGCAGCTCATGTTTTACTGCGAGCCGAAATCACAAGAATTATGACGTCTCCATGTGCCTGCAACAGCAGAGGAAGACACCGCGCATGTCATGTCCTCAACAGCATGCCACGTAGCTCTTAGCCGTGGTGGCGTAGACACTTTCCACTGTCCGCATGCAAGGGACGTGAATAAGAAGAGCCGGGGAGGAAAACTAAGATGATCGGTGGTGCAGTGATAGAAGAGACGTGAATCAACCATTGATACAAATTTACAAGACCATCACCAAGAACACATCAACACGACGTGAAAAATGATACATTTGGGTCACCGACACTTCCAGCTTATGGTTGGCGACTGAATGGGTCTCCTCGTACGCACACTGACGCATTGTATCATTGCCGCTGACTATGACCCAACCAAACTCGGGCACGTAACTCTGCCTCCACGGCCTCGCACCCTCGTACCTCCAAGAAGCCCACTACTTAGCGTCATTTCTCGTCCTATGTGCCGCACATCTCCACTTCATCTGCCACCACCAACACACCCATGACGAAAACTACACCAACGCACTGGACAATTTAGGCACTACAGCTCTTCTTCAATCCAGCCCATCTTCTGCAGCGCGCTACTTCCGCGCCTCCCTCCATGAGAAGGGACGCACGCAACACCCCACAACTTTACACAGCACTATCAATCTAGCTCAGGCGCTCTGTTTGCAGGCGAAATACAAACAAGCTGAACGCGTGCTGCGCAAAGGCATTAAGAAGTACAGGTCATGTCATGAGCAGCGGCTCGAAGCTGTGTGGACGTTGGGGTGTGTGGTGGAACAGCTGGGCAGAGCGGACGAGGCGTTGACGTTATTTTGTTGTGCGTGGATTTCGGCAAAGACGGTGCTTGGGGAGGAGGATTTGGAGACTGTCAAGTACGGGATCGATTACGGCAGGCTTCAAGGGCAGAGGGGCGTTGAGGGATGATTGAGCACATGGAAGAGAATGACGAGCACATGGCTGAATTTTGGAAGAGTCACGCTCTCTTGAACTTGGGGTCGGTCGGTCTCGACGTACCTGAATGTCGCACGCGCTTTATGCAATCTAGAAGGTTGTACATGTTCAGATGTTGCACACTCTGACACGGTCCAGAAGACTGGATATGACATGCCGTGCTCGGCAGATATAGAATGTAGTTCATTGTCCTTTAGCGCAGTCTCAAACTCGAAACGCCTTTACTGCGAGCAGGTGACGACCCTTGACCTGGCACAACGCTGAGCAACCGTTCGCGCGGGTATTGGCCGCTGTGGGGCGTCTGAATTATGAGAAGAAAAGTTTCGGAAACATGTGGCTGTCGATGAATGGAGTCGTCAAAGAGAACGGGATCTATACAGAAAGCTACCAGATTTCACGTTTCTAAACACTGGTTTCTTTATTTGAGCGGCAAAGAGGGTTGCGAACGCATTGGGCGTTGGAAGGTGCAGGGAACGTTGCGGAAACTACCAGGGGTCTCCTTCTCGTCACAGCCGAATTACTCCACTATATGGCCGGTCATGGAACACCCCATCAGCATTTCCCAAGTTGTCACCTGTGTTCTGCCATAACAGTACAGCGAAATGACGAACGTGCAGGGCATTCCTAGGCGTGGGAAATCTTAGAAGATTCGTCTGCTGTTCGCAAAAATTTAATATGCACGCTAATGAAAAGATCACGCCATGGAAACAGACTGCGTCTTCTTCGCTTTCGCCGTTGATTGATCATCTTCAAGTGCTGATGTGTGATCGACCCCTCCTTGGTCTGGCGAAAGAGGTGCATGCAGGATGCTGTTGGACGAATGGGAAGTCGGAGCTCATGTCAGCCCTCAGCCCTAATACAGGGTTGAGCTTTTGATACGAAGCAGCGATTCTTGCTCAGCTGGTCAGACACCTTCGCTGTCGAACTTTTCTCCATGAGAGTCAATGACTTGTGGAGCAGCTTTTCCAACGAGTTGGAAATGCCTGTGCGCCAGGTAAAGCCTATTGTAGGCTTAGCACTACTGACAACCTGACCCCGGATTCGCAATACTATTGATTATCCTGCATCGCGTACCCGTACTACTTACACAAGAGCGGACTACGGCCTCGACAAGCGCGAATCATATTGGGAGATCGTCCAAACGCTATACGCAATCGGGCCTGCTTACTGCGGCACGTATGCTGCGATTGGGCACTCATCGGGTGCTCACATATTAGCTCTTTGTCTACGAGCCAGCAAGGGAACACCTCGCTGTAATTCTGCGGATGCGGTGTCTTTCTCAGCTTGCCTGCAACTGTGCACCCATGGGCTGGCCGCCCGTTCTCCCAGCCGCATCGGGCATATGACCAGGGCCAGGCCGGGCTCGTTAATAGTCTGGCCCAACCCCAGATCTGCCATTTGTTCCTGTTTTGATGGCCAATATGGATCCTCGCGATGAATACCGTGATAACTTAAGTAGTCCTGGGAGCTATGCGAATGGGCAATGGAGTCCTCCGCCGAGGTTTCGGGAACACGATCAGATATATTCGGCTCAGGTCTCGCCGCAGACGACGTACTCGGCTCGCACGCATTCACCGCCGCAGGTCTCGCCGCCGCTGCAGGAGCATCGAGAGGAATTTATCTATCCGAATCACGATGAAGTGTCTCATGCTATCTATGACGAAGGGTAAAGCAGCCTCAGCAGTGCTTGATACATGCGATTCACTAACTTTTTGCTAGATACTCAACTGAAAAAGAAGCTCCTGCATATGCAACGAGTGAAGTCGTTCCAGCACAGACTCCAGATTACTCCGGACCACAGGTGGTGCCGGGACAGCTGTTCCACTATCCTCAGGGAGGCCGGCCACTTTCGCCATCGTCAAATGGAGGCACTACCCTCACATCACCTCAGATACGCTCATATACGTTCAAGGAACATGTTGATTCAGATGACTTTCCTACCGTTGTTCCTCCGCCCGTGCCAACGAAGGATGACAGGAAATGCGGTATGAAGAAGCGCGGTTTTTACATACTCTTGGGGTGTGGACTTGTTTGGTTTCTTGCCCTTGCGCTGGGTCTTGGTCTTGGACTGGGCCTGGGGTTGAAGAAAAACACGGACTCGTATGCTTCCACTTACGCTTGATCTTGCTGTCTTATCCGCTCACAACATCTAGGAACTCGAAACATGCAGATGCTTTCTGTCGACAAAAGCCCGAGTATTGCATTGGCGGCTCGTTAAATGCGAATTACTTCTCCAAGAAGGGTGTATACAACGGCACTGGCATGGCGCTTGCTGGAGAGTCGTGGAATGTAGGGCAGCGACGAATCTTTACGCTGTACTTCCAGCACCATACTGGTGATATCAGGTACATTCAATATACGACGGATAGGCAGTGGATCGGCGGCTCAAAGTCGGAGACAGTGGCGACTGACGCGAAAAATGCGTCTCCAATCTCTGCTGTATCTGTGAATCTGGACAGCACACAATATGTAAGTCAACTCTGTACGGTCTCGAGTATCATGTCACTGATGGTGCGCAGTTCCACATCTTCTACATCGACCAGAACAACACAGTCAGGCAAGTAACGAAGTCAAATATCTCAGAAATTTGGCAACCCGGGCCACTGAGCAATCTCAACCTGAAGGCCATGGACTCACCTAGCTCCGGCCTGCAGGCATGCTGGAAGGGCAACTATTACGGCGACTCAGACTACACCAAAATGCCAACTGCATCAGGCCAGACCAACGAAAAGCCCTTCGACAAGGATCTCGGCATAAACATCTGGTTCGCCGTCGACGAGACGACCTTCCAACAATATGCCTGGTACAACGGTTCCGACGCCTGGGTGCCCGTGCAACGCTGGTCGGGCTTCAACGCGCACGCCGGGGTCGGCTGCTACAGCTGGGGCGAAGGCAGCACAACATACGCCATGATGTCCAACGCGCACAACGACGTAGAATTCTGGTGGAAAGACGGCAACGCCACGCTCCCCTCGAGCGAAACGCACCCCATCAACTCGTGGCAAAACGCCAGCCGCGCAGCCATCCGCGCCGTGCACCCCCTCACTTCGCTCGGCTTCACGACGTACTTTTACGCACAGATGGCGGACCGCAGTATCAGGGGGTATAATGTCACGTATGCGGGTGAGAATACCACTTTCGTCGCGGATGGCACGTTTGCTATTACGGATCCTGCGGGGCCTGCGCTGGGGCTTGGCGGGACGCATCTTACGGTCACGGCGTATGCGGAAAAGGAGGGGAATACGACCAAGTGGGATAGCTTGTATGTGTTCTACCAGACGGCTGGGGACGATATTACTGCGTTTACGAGGCCGATTGCGGGTGGGGAGTGGACGAAGGGGAGCTTGATGATTCCGGACAATTAGACGAGTGGAAGTGTGATGGGAGATGGCGGTTTGTTTCTGGATATCTGTTGGGCGAGGAAAAGTAGGCGTGGTGTGGTGCCACTCATATTTGTCTTGGAAGCGGGCGTAGATGGTGTTTGGGTGGCTCTGTTTTCCACAGGATTATAGGCTGGCTGTGGAATCATACACCCTCTCTTGATAATATGATGGAGATTTGATGGCTCACTTGCCTTTTCAAGGTCATGCTTGCTCACTGCATTGCTGTGAAGTATGTCTTATCATGCACGCGTTTCCAGACTACAGGAGCCCAATAACTAGGACAGACCAAATTTTTCTGGAAAGAAATCGGCTTTCTGGAGCGTTGGTGAAGTCAAGTCGAAACGAATGAACTAGTGTAGTAAGTATTTTGCGTCCGAAAATGTTCGTCCAACCGGCAAATGGCCGGCTGTTCTTTGTACCAACACTGACTAGCCACCCCACATTCTTGCAGACTTTTCTAGACCTTCTTGTGCCCTCTCAACAGCCTTGACCCATCATTGCAAAGTATATTATGTAGCTAAATTTCTCATTTGCTATCTCAGCATGAGAATTACTTGGGCGTGTGGCTCAGTGGTAGAGCGTCCGCTTTGCATCATGGAGACTGCGCCGCGAGGCAACGAATCCTTCAGATGATTTGCGGAAGGTCCAGGTTTCGATCACCTGCCCGTCCATTTTTTTTGCTCGTTCACAGCTCTTTTTTGGCCATCCCGTCAGTTATGGCGAGTGTTCTGAAGAGAGCTTGGGAGGGTAGGTGGTGGGTGTGAAGAGTTTTGCATTTTTAGGTGGTAAGCGCGTGGGACTTTATTTTCGCACATCAGAAATGCTACCCGCATGATGCGGAATTAGTGAAAAGCAGATTGATTTGGATTGTCACCTGGAGTAGAGGAGAGTTGGATGCAAAGGCTGAGCGTGGGATAAAGGTCAACATCAATAGCAAGGTAGTGCGCATATAAGGTGTGCTCCGTCAGCTTCAAGGCGCTTCTAAAGAAGCTTTCATGCACCTTGTATGCCGATTGTGATAAGAGCTTGGAGTATGCGGATCATAACGGCTGGTTTAAAAACTTTGCAAAACACTATCCAAAGGAAACCCGGGATTAAGAGAACGAGAACAGGGATGACACTCATTTTGATGACTACAAAGCTAACTTGAGCTTCTGAGAAATTGTGTGATTATCAGTTCATGTACTAGGAGGTCACACGTTATACAGGCGCTCTGCAAAGCTCGAACTACTAGCTAGTACATGACTGAGATGTGCGTCCGTTCTAGAAGAAATAGCATGCATTAGACCGCTGGAATCGTTGCGCTATTCATCTCCTTCCCCATCACTTGTAGCACTGCCTCCTCAAACATACCCCGAGCTTGAAAGAAGCATACAGCTGCGCAAAAGAGCCCATTACTGATAACAATAGACTAGAAGATGACGTTTGTATGCACTGAACCCTGGAATATGACACATCCCCCTCCATCCACCACCGCGAAACATCTCCCCAATTTCAAATCCCCCCAACTCCAATCCTAATTTCAATTCCAAATCCACCCTCCAGAAAACCCCTCCCACACGACCTTGTGCAAGTCCAGACACCCATCTCAAAATAAACCTCAGCCCTGCGGTTTGAGCAAAAGCGGGTCCGGCAGAACGATCGGGGCAAGCGTGCCGTCGAAGCGCGCGCGTTTCACATGGGCCTCTCGCCTCAGGTTGCGGATGCAGATACCGGCTGGGTGGCGATCCGTTTTGCCATTCGGGCCTGACGTGTTTCAGAAGGTTGGGGCAGGTGGGTGGGGGGATCGGAGACGAGACGGATGGGGGAATGTTGTGGAAGGTGTGGAGATTGGGGGCGTGGAAATTGAGGGGAGTGGAAGTGTCTTTGGATCAAGGGGATTGGGGATGTCATTGAGGACTTTTGTGTGAGTGGCACGTGTATTTGACAAGATGGCGAGGTTTATGTAGTAGTGATGATGTATGATTGATGCGTGTGCTATGATGCAGAAGACCTCTCGATGCCCGACTGAGCGCTAGGAAATTTGTAAGAATGCAAACGCCGTGCCGATGTCGCTAATATGCCATGCTCATGCTTGTGTACGCCGATGCTCGTGAAGATGAATGAGGTGTCAGTGACCGTCGTGCCTACTATTTTCCGCGTCACACTTCTTCGTATTCTTCGTCCAAAACAAAACGCCTCATGCGTCTAGTAGTTGTGACCAATCATCACAAGAAATGCGAATAGTGCCCAGGCACCCGTTGACGACATTTCTCGCAATCTTCTCGATAGCCCATACTAAAGCGTCCCATGCCAGTCAAGGCACCGCTCCGTTTTCTGCCTCGCAGCGTTGGCGGTAGTTGTAGTGTAGTAGGAGCCATTTCCATATCCATTTCGTCTGTCGAGTTCGCCTGCGAGAAACTAAGCCGCGACAACTGTGATTGCGTGAATTCGGTAGGTGTATCGGGGATATCTTCATCTTCTGATATGGGAGAAGGCATGCGCCTACTCCGATCTTCTTCCATCTCATGCCTGCTGTTCTTCCGTGACGTGGGCGCTTGCAATGCTGGTACGGCCAGGCCTGTATTCAGACCACCGGCAGAACCGCTCGTCGGGAGGCCTAAGCCAGTCATGCCTCCCCGCTTAAAGGTGGGATGTATGGGTGTAGGTATTCGACCGTTGGAGGGATTGACTGGATCTGCGCCAAACA
>Ga0265780_10003819_pt1 | contig 19635 bp, 19 predicted proteins | sample P1T30metagenome_FD_192432 | JGI IMG/M metagenome (GOLD analysis project Ga0265780, IMG submission 192432) | Plant litter microbial communities from East Loma Ridge, Irvine, California - P1 T30 | ecosystem: Environmental > Terrestrial > Plant litter > Unclassified | place: USA: California...
TCTACTCAACGCCCTCGCAAACGCAAACCTCTCCTCGTCACCGCTGAAGATACTGCTGTTCTTCAGCATGTTCATGTTCATGCCCAGATCATCCATGAGATTACGCATGACGTCTGAAATGGCTTCTTCGTCGTCCTTGGTCGCGGAGGACGTGGGCGTGGTGGTTGCGGTACTGGAGGTGTCAGAGGAGGTAGATTTGGGTATACTGCCAGCTTTGGCGGACGCAGTGACTGCGTCGTTGAGTTCGGATTGGTCGAGGAAGAGGGATGTTAGCGGGACAGCGGTCGTCATTACAAGTTTCGCCTACACAACACATTCAATTAGCCCTGTGTCCACCCCCACCCAGCTCAAAACTCACCCGACTTTCATAAATCGCATCGATGAACGTGATAAACCGGCGCGCTAGATCCCTGCTGCGGAAATTCATTCCAGGCACGTCTGTCACGATAAACGCCTCGTAGTTCCGTGTGAGCTCGAGATAATCCGCCGCGCCTGTTGCGCGCCCGATGATCTCGTCGAACGTGAACCACGCGCACTTCCCGCTTGCTTTGGGCACTTCGATTTCGCGGCCCCAAACTTGGTGGGTTGCGCGGTGGGGCGGGTCGTTTTCGAAGTCGCCGAGGAAGCGGAACCAGCGCTCTACATGCGTCTTTGCAGATGCATCCAGAGGGTGATGGTACACGCCCGATGGCGGACGGGGAATTTTGCGGTAGTCGGTATCCGAGTCGAGGTTTAGGACTGTGAGGCGCGATTTGAGGAGGTTGATGCAGGGGATGAAGGATTCGCGTTGGATGCCGTTTTTGTAGAGGTCGTTGGGGTGGCGGTTGGAGGTCGTGACTATGACGGTGCCGTGGGCCATGAGGGATTCTATCAGGCGGCGGAGGATCATGGCGTCGGCGACGTCGGTGCATTGGAATTCGTCGAAGCAGAGGACGGAGGAGCGTTCTGCGATGCCGGCTGCCACGAAGGGGATCGCGTCGATGTCATTGCCGTGCTGCATCTTCATCTTGTGGAGGTCTTTGTGTACGCTTTGCATAAAGGCGTGGAAGTGTATCCTAGTCTTGTGTGTGATATTTGGTGGGAGAGTGTCGAAGAACAGGTCCATCATCATTGTCTTGCCTGAGCCCACGTCTCCGTACATGTATATTCCCTTGGGTAGATCTGGATTTATGGGTGGTAAAGCAGCCACTGCTGGTTGCGAAGACGACATGAAGGAGAAGAATGACTTCTTGGGTGGTTGTAAAGACTCGATAGTAGGTTGAGTGACGGTCGGTTGTGTCCACGTTGCCAGCATGACATGGAGATCTTCGAGGTTCTTGATAATGCCTAGCAGACATCAGTACATATTCTCCCTTAGACTCCATATGCCATACTTCTTTGGTGTTCGTCGTCTCTTAATCGCCCAGATTCAACGCGCGCATCGTACTCGGCCATGGGTCCATGAATCCTTTCAGGGTCGTCGATCGAGTCTACCAAAATCAGCAGACACCTCGCTGTCCCAGATCAATCCTACGCACACTCATGCGCTGCCTGCGCATACCCTCTGTATGCGCCTGGGCCGGACCACGCAGCGGCAGCTGGAAGCTGAGCACGTGCTCTAACATTCTGCCCTTGCAAGCTTCTTCCAGCTCGTATGCTTTTTCTGCAGTCCAAACATATCGACCTCCTTGCTTCCGCTGTCCACCCCCTCCCACTTGGTGTTATTCGCCTCGGTGTAGCATGTCGCGAAAGGGTCCGCAACCCTCGAATTGCGTCGGATGATGTCATATTCGCTGTGCACGCGATCGCAAGCCCTTAAAACACACAGAAAATGCGAGGAGCTGCAGAAAAAGCCAGCCCATGCGACAAGAATGCGCTCAAGGGGTATCACGCGCGACAAACAGAAGCAAAGCAATTCCAGCGTCTGGCATATGGGAACGTTGAAGGTCTTTAGCGGCCAAGCGGGGAGTTCTCGCCTTCTCCTCGGCACGGCGGGAATCGGAAATAGGCGTGTCTATGTTTAGCGTGGCACGTAGCATCGGCAGTAGAAAGACTGCCGGTACAAAAAGACCTACTTGAAGTGAAGGGTTGGATTCATTAATGTTGATCTTATCATGCCTCTTCGTCCGCGGCAACGCTTTCATACCTCCCGCCATCAGCTCCGCCACTTCTCGCATACTTCATCTTCGGTACTTCGTACAATCGTGTATAATCGACTCTGTCGCCCGCTAACCTCGCATAACCACCTTCTTTCCGACCAAACACAGGGCTGCCGTCGCAAAAGAAATCCTTGCAATTCGTGACAATGCCTCGACTCCATGGGTTGCCCCTCTGTTGCCGTTGGCCTGCTTGTGACCCTTGCAGTGCCGTCGCGACAAAGGTATCAAGACCCAGAAGACGTTTCCATTGGTCCCATATGGATGACTTGGGCTGTGGTCGGCGTGGAGCATCACCGGTATCTTGGCCAGAGCCAAAGCCATTAGTGCTAGAGCTGTCACCAGCGCCAGCTACGTCCTGTGATGTGTCGCCGGTAGTGACGAAGGTGTTGATTGCATCGGCGGGAGTATGACTGTGTAGATGACCGCGCATACTCTCGTACGTGGTGAGATTCCGAGCTACTTGGAGTAATTGCACGCATGCGAGCATCGTCACCCAGGTCAATTGGAAGGCAGCCCATATCGACAGAACGATCGTGTATGGGTCTTTGTTGTAGATCTTGCACAAGTCCTCGGAGATGATGGTGCACTGAACATGCTTCGGCGTATCGCGGTTCTCAAGGTCTGATATCGTGAGCAATGAAGTGTGTAACGTAGCAAGATAGACTTACAGGCAAGTACCAGCCTCACCCACATTAAGATACCGAGTTCTAGAGAAAGAATGTAAAACACAAAGTGGCGGTGGTTGTTGTTCGCCACACAATTGTTGACCCATGGGCAGTGGCTGTTGAAGTTAGCTTTGTGCATCTTTACGTACATCGTCTACTCACTGATCACTCTTCGCAACGCATCGCTCACACCTCTTGCAGTGCTTACTACGCAAAGGTTTGCGCACCATACAATTCACACAAAAGTGCTTTTCGTCAAACTGTCGTAGCTCCATGAGCTCGTCGATTACCGCTTTAGAGGCGCTCCTGCTCGCCGACTTGGGTACAAAGCCAGGATCAGATGTCATGGTGAAGAAGTAGAAGTAACCCGTGAGGCCGTAAAACATCGCAAACATTAGGTTGAGGAAGAAATTGCCTCGTATTGTCCCTGCTGGTCGTTAGGATGCGCATTTCTATATCGATGAGCTGCAACGTACATGGCAGGACGGTCGTTATCCAACGGAAGCCGACCCAGAAAAGTGTGCCAGCAAATATACCAGCAAGAAAAGGCTGGAACATGTCAGTGCGATCCAAAATTTTCGATACCTCTAGACTCACGGTATGATGTATTGACCTCATGTTCGACGGCGCCCACACTAACAACTTTTGCGCCGCCCACTGCACCAAGTACGAACTGATCAACGCCGCCGGAATCCCAATAAACGAGGGGAAATAGCTGAGCAAAAACAGCGCATTGAAAATAATCGCAAACGGCAAGAAGAATATAAAGCGCGACAGGAACCACCTTGTGTCCTTGACTCCAGGGATGGGGAAATGCTTAGGGTTGCCTTCCTTGTCAAAGCCCGCCTGAGACAATGCGCGATGCCATTGCCGCGTAGTGTTCATTTCGTCCGCCGTCATAGCCGGTGTCTTGCCGTCGTTGTTCTTTGCGAACCGGTCCGCGCCGTACTCGAGAAGCTTCTGTATCGACTCCTGCGAGCCCTTGACTAGCGCCCAGTGCAGGCCTGTGAAGCCCTGGTCGTCCGTCGCATACACGTTTGCGCCCCAGCGTAAGAACAAATCCACGCAGGACGGGTAGCCCTTGTATGCTGCCCACATGAGCGGCGTGTGCGACTGGGGATCGGGTATATCCACAGGTATATCCTGGTGTAGGAGCAAGACTAGCTGGTAGACATTGCCGTCGAGAGTCGCCGAATGCAGCAAGTTGAAGCCTTGGTCGTCGGTAAGGAGCGGGTCGGCGCCGTGGTCGAGGAGGAGGTTCACGATGTAGTAATTGCAGCGCTTCGCTGCCCACAGCACAGGTGTAGCTACAGCATCTCCGCCTTTCGCATTGATCGGCGCGCCGGCCTGTATGAGGTAGTGGCAGAGAGCATAGTGGTTGTTGATAGCCGCCCACTGCAACAATTTTAGCGTCTCCCTTGTGTCTTACTCGAATGCTCGTACGTACGTGTAGTGGCGTTATGCCCTGGTCATCTTTATATGTCGCATCGAACTTCCCCCCATCAAACAGCTTCTGAATCGCTCCAATTTCGCCCAACCTCGCCAACTGCATGATATCCTCCTCCACCGGCAAGCTCGGCTTCTTATCCATGTCATCGAGCTCATGCTCAGCCGACGCGTCGGGTGACGAGGCAGCGGAGGCCATCTCGGGGGTCCGATGAAGTCGAGGAAGGGTCCAAGAAAACCTCACGCAATGGCAATTTCAGGTGGCGTCCAAGGTTGTTTTACGGGTTATCGGGATATTTGCATGCTGGAAATATGTGTCAAGGCGGTCTGACAAGAGCAGAGCAGGCTGGCCAGCGTGCGCCGAAGATGCGGCGTTCTCACTTGTCGGGACGTGACCAATGCGTTCATCGTATCCTAAGTTAGGCCCCCTGCTCTTTCCACACGGATACAAGTGGCGCAGCCGCGTCAGCCCCATTCCGAGAAACTGCCACCGCCAAACACATCTCACGACCGAGGTTGCAAACTACTTCTTTGGGCAGGTGGACAAACGGCATCGATTGCAGCGGGCTGGTAAGTTGCGTAGACACGTTTGCTAGCCTGTAGCTGAACTAACTATCATGTAATCGAAGGAATCACGTGGTCCTTTACGGCGCCACAAAGTCAAGTTCGAGTAATTCACTAGTCCTAGAAAACCACAAATATCGAAACGCACTTTCCATTGTTATATGTCTTTCCAGTACTATACTGTGCGATACTTTTTGTTTCTTCGACCTGAACGCCGCTAATACAATTCCCATCTCTTCCGGTTCCCCTACGCTAACATCCCACTGAACTCACTTCCCTCCTTCAACATATCCGCCGCTTTCCCGGCTTTGATCAATTTTCCCTTGCCTAGCACAACACAATAGTCTGCATTCTTGACCGCCTCAAGACGATGCGCAATAGTGATCACAGTGCTTTGCTTCATCTCCTCTCTCAGCACACTCTGAATACGCTGCGCAGTCTCGAAATCAATTGATGCAGTTGCCTCGTCCATGATGAGTACCGGACTTCGCCTCAGCATTGCGCGCGCAAGGCCAACGAGTTGGCGCTGGCCCTGCGAAAGACCTTTGCCGCCACCTTCGACGTTGGTGGACAGGGTCCAGTTGTGGTTCCCAGCAATCTTGGAAAGGACGGATTCACAAGCAGCGTCTGAATACTCATCGAGAGGGTCGAGATTCTTACGCATGCTTCCAGGGAAAAGAACGGGTTCCTGCGCCAGGAAGGTCACGCGGCTTCGCAGGGCTTGTTTGCTGACGGTGGAGATGTCGACACCGTCGATTCGGATTGTACCACTCTCAGCGGCAATGGTGGCCAATAGAGATAGAGCAAGTGTAGACTTGCCTGAGCCTGTACGTCCAATGACTGCTGTGTTGCTGCCAGCTGGAATCTTGAGCGTGATGTTCTGAAGCGCAGGTTCTAGATTTGGTGCGTAGCGAACTGTCGCGTCTTCGAACTCGATGTCGCCTGAATATGTTGGCCAATGTGCAGGCGGGTCGACAACACCTGGCTCCTCCTTTTCAATATCCAGCAGCTCGATGACACGCTCCACACTAGTAAAGTCCATCTCAAGCTGACCATAAATTCTGCACATGTACTCGGTGTGTATGACGAACTTGCTCGCCGTGATCAACACGAAAGCTGTGAGACCAGGACTGAGGCCTACGTATATGGCAATGAGCGTCATAGCCAGTGTCGAGCTAGCGGACAAGAGGCTAAAGCGCAACCCAAGCCAGGATTGTAAAGACCAGTAGAAGTGGTCATTCTTCTGGAAATTATCAACAACTTCGATGACGCGCTCCTGGAATCGGGGCTGTGCATTGAAGGCGCGAACAGTAGTGAGACCCTCTACAAGTGCACCGAAATTGGACATCAGTGGAGACAGTGATACCATCTATGTGATTGTCAGGTTGTGAACAGATCTTACGTATGACTCAACTTACCTCAAGTCGTCGTAGGCTTTGTGACGTTGGCAGGAAGTGGAAGAAGTAGTAGACAAAGCCACAGCATAAAACAGCACCGAATGCCAGGAATGCTGGTGTCGACGTCAAAATGATCGCAACGGCGGTGAACCATCCAATGAATTGCCACACAAAGACTGTGAAGGCACTGCTTAAGCCGCCATCGACCGTATTCATGTCGCTCGTGAGGCGGTTCATCAAGCGACCCACCGGTGTAACATCGTAGTACCTAAACGTCGCATGTGCAACACGCTCAATGGCTCTCTGGAAGATGGACTTCGCTGCAAGGTATCCCACACCAAACATGATGATGTACGTCCACCAGAAGAGGATCGATGTGGCCACGACAAAGTAGAAAAATGTCTGCAGCCATGGGATGACGTTGTCATGCGCCGGGGGAAGGTAGCCAAAGAGTCCCTTCGATGTCGGATGCGTGTAAGATTCGCCCCATGCTTTAATGAACCAAGTTTGCAGCGTATCAAGAATGCGGTATAGAAACATAACCAGGATGACGACAAACCACCAGCGCAGTGTACCAGCTTTGATGTAGCGCCAGTATACGGAAAGTTTCACACCGCCCTTTGTGCGTGTTTCGTCCTCGATGAACTTGTCTGGAATAGCTGCCGCTTCCTGTTCTTTACGGCGCTGAGCCTCTTCCTCAGATATGGACTCATTTGTTGGCGTTCGTTGTAGCGATAGCCTGTTCTCTTCGTCTTCCGTTGGCTCGTGAATTGTAGCTTTCCCATGCTGGAGCTCTACCCATTGTTTCGCAAGACCGCGGCAGAGTTCTGTACGATGCGTGACAAGAATGGTCGTTCTCCCGGCAAGTAACGGACCGGCGAGGAGCTTATCTACAATGTATTCGGCTGTTTGATGGTCAAGCGCGGATAGAGGATCATCGAGGAGAAGGACCTTGGCACTGCTGTACACTGCACGTGCAAGTGCAACGCGAGCCTTTTGTCCTCCTGACAAGCCAATACCGTTTTCTCCAATGTTCGATAGATCGCCATGCTTGAACTCTGCCATGTCTGGCAGCAATGCGCAGGCTTCGAGGACTTGCTTGTATCGCGCTTCCTCGTATGGTTGCGAAAACAGAATGTTCTCTCGTATGTTCATGCTCTGAAGCCATGGTGTTTGTGCGCAATACCCCATGACCTGATCTGGTTGTATGAACTCTCCTTCACGCTTGTCGAGCTCGCCCATCAGGGCTTGCAGCAGTGCAGTTTTGCCTGCAGCTACCTCACCGTAGATCACAGTCAAACCTGGTGGAAATGCCATAGTGATGTTTTCGAGCACATTCAGCTCCACACCAGGCCAGGCGAACGAAGCGCCTTGAAGATTGAGGTCTGCTGATCCTTCTGGGACGACGTCTGCTTGTTCTTTGTCGGGCTCAGCCATGAATTCCTCGATTCGACTCATGGCAACGTAGGCATTAAGCATTGTCGTGACCAGCTGTGGCAAGGCGCGTAAATAGCCTTCAAGTAGATTGAAGAGATCGATGGCAGGAAATATAAGGTCGACTTGCAAGGATTTACCCTCCCATCGTGTGTAAGCAAAGAATGCGATCGCTGGAAAACATCCGGAACCGAAGCGCAACATGAAAGCCAGTGTTGTCGAGAACATGATTTGAATGACACGAAGATGCAGCTCCGTCTGTCTGGACTCGAGGATGCCCTTCATCCAAGAGTCTTGCCAGCCGTACCAGCGCAAGTGTCGGATCGATTCGATAAACTGTGTTGTCCTCTGCAATTTCTCGTCTGTCGCGACTCTGCGCTTCTTCTCGAAGTAAATCTGGAAGCGAGCAATGACGATGTTTATCAGCTGTGAGCCAGCCAGTGCAACAACGCCAAGCAAACACGCCCACCCGAGCATGCGCCAGATTAGCACCGTCGCAAGAATAGCTCCAGCAGGCTGTGTGAGGATTTCGGCAAAGTCCCAGAAACGCTGCGCTATCTCATACACATCGTTGCGCATTAAATTGAGAATCTTGCCCATGGAAGCGCCCACCTTCTCCTTCTCAACTTCTTTCTTTGACTTCCTGGAGAACATCGATCGCACGAGCACAGAAAAACGGTTGAGCCAACTTTGAGGTTTGTCCTTCGTAATCTCTGGAGAATGTCCATCCCCGCCATTCAGGTCTTGGCCGTTCTCAGAGTTGGCATGGCCGTTAGTTTGCTCTTCTTTTGCCTCTTGCTTTGCACCCATGATCTTGCGGTTTAGTGTCTTTTCGTACAGCATCGTGATTAGCTCGCCACGTGAACGCTCATATGCCCGCCTTTGATACCAAAGATTAAAGACTTGTAGTTGTGCCGCAAGTAGACGAAAAGCGACAGTAAGAACTGCATAAGTAATGGTGACATTGGCAGGCTTACCTTCACGCATTGAGGCAAGAAGACGCTGTAGTAGAACGGGTGTAGCGAGTGCTGATGAGGCTGTTAGTCCCGACGCGACCGCGAAAGAGATCTGAAACTCACTGGAACCTAAGCGTATGAAACTCATTGTGGTTGTGCGTATCAAATCCATGCCGTTGGCAGTAAACACTCTTCGTGTTACTGAACCTGGAAGCTCCCTGAAAGTCCGGTGAAGGCGCGCATGCTTGAATTCCCAGGGCAGATCCCATACATCCTCATCATCTAACTGTCGGTTGTAGCCTTCTTGCACCATAGGGCCCATCCATGCCACGGTCATATACTGCCATGGTGTGAGGTTGTCCTCTGGAGTTCGCAACTTGACCGTCGGGGCGGTATATATGGCGCTGATATCATCATTCGGCATCATTGGATCTCTGAATGGCATATTGAGTATCGTGATAATTCCCAATAGTGCCATCATTGGTACGAGCACAGAGGGTATGTCTTCTGCCTTCATTCCGTTGATGAGGTGTTGAGCGTGAGAGAGCACAACTAATTGAGCAACTAGAAGTGTCGATAACAACAACAATAAAGACATTGATGCAGTCCTAGGTCGCTCAACTATGATGATCGCCACAGCGATGAACTGTCGTCTTGTGAGTTGTTTGAAATTTTCCAAAGATTAAGGAAATTAACAGGTACTTACCCATGCTACCGCAGGGTAGACCTCAAGGACTTGACGGTTCGGAAAGAACACACTCAGAATTTGTAGTAGTAGACCCACTACTACTACCCCCAAGAGGCTCAGTGTTACAATTGGTGTTGAGTGTTTCGGCTCGTCCTCCAGATCCGCTGCTTTCTCCTTTGCCTCTTCTATGAATGGCTTTGTCCATCGTGGCTGGTATACACGAAAGATTTGAAGCGAGTAAGTTAGCAGTACCAATGCCGCTATCAAAGCTGGTGCGGCTGTGATGAATGGCATAGAGCACGGCGTAAAGCGTGCTTGGTCCGCGTCCTTTGCAAAAGTTAGACATGACGAGTGAGTGGCGCGAAGACATACCCATATCTCGTGGCATTCTGATATTGGCTTCGTCTCATTGAAGGACGCCCAGGAGTTGAGCGATAGTGGTGTTTGTAATGAGGCCATGATGCTGATCCGCAGGGCGGCGACTTCCAAAGCTATCTCAATGATCTCAATGTTTCCCTCCTCCGCAGCCTCAACCGGTCAAGCCTCGAGTTTCTCTGCGTGGTCATGGGGTGGGCTGTGCGTTCAGGTGCTGCTAGGCATCAGTGAGACGAAGCAAAGCGATAGTCATGATGTCGGTGAGTGGTTGATGGATTGAGGGCGTTCTTCCATCCGGCGCTAACTGATGACAGCTAGCCCACGTTGCTGACCCACAAAAAAGTCGCGATCCATCGAACACATAATTTACACAACCTCGACCTCGTGGTCACACTCACATACTAAGCGCACGCTTGGAAGTGGTCTGTCGCGGCATATCGTATTTTTGGGCTTCTTTGAGTAGCAATTGAGACCCAACACAGCTACTTGGCTTCTAATGTCACCCATGAACGCGACGAAAGTGGGAAGATGACACCTGGGCACGATGCATCGCGTTCAAGGTAACATCCAGCCAACTATAAACCCGTAGCAGCACCTGATTCAAGCAACAACACCTACATGTCGGGCCCTTCAATCCCTGCTACATGGATACGCTATTCTGTTCAGAGCACCATGTTCTCTCTTTGATCACCCTTCTTCCCACATACAGGCTCGCGTTACTTTGATTCCATGACACCGTCATAGACAGAAGATTGCACAAGCAACGAGGCGCGATAATGGTGCATGAAGGCTTCCGACTGATGGACTTTGTGTGACTTCCGCTCGCGGTCTGCACAATTTCGACGCGTGCTGCAGCCTTAACTTGGTCACGCTCGAGTGATCAGAGTGCAGACATAGCGCGCATGAATCATTTCGGCACCTGATCGTCGCAGCATCAGGATCTCGCAACAATAAGTCGCGCGCAGTACGCGACGGCCTTAACGTCGCGCTCTCATGATTACAGTCCTTGGTTCTGATCGCCGAATACCATGCACAGGAACCTTGGAAGTGTCAAAGCAAAACCAGTCTTGACCTTGCCTTAGAGCTACTAAAATTTCCAATCTAGAGCTATGATGAAGATTGGAGAGGGACGAAATGGCTGGACTTTGAAAGCGTTGGTTCTTCACTACTCAACTCAACTCGTAGCAGTTGCGATGTTCCTGTCGCACTGTCACAAGCAATCGTGATTACACTATCACAGACGAACCTCAAGCGATATGTCTTTGGGGAGACATGCATATACCCCGAAGTCCTAGAGATGATCCTTCACAGCCTGCCATAATTCAATCGCGATGCATAAACAAGAGATACCAGCTTTCAGAAGCGCACCTAAAGCAGACACTCTAGACTGAAAAACAAAACAAAAAAGAAGCAGAGGAGATCAACGTAACGGCATCTGGGCGTTTGATCTTGTCAGCGTCCCTGCTAATTCCATACTTCGATTCGAGTTCCTCATTCGCCCCGAGACAATCGAAGATGTACCGCTTCCACCGGAGTACAAGAGCTTCCACGGTGCGCTCATACAACCCTTAGCTCCATACGAATCACCATGCTTTACAAGAACGGCGTGGTACATTCCATCAGCCAAGCGATCGCGCTCTAAAACCGTGAAAGCACGTTGACTGGACACTGGAAGTACCTAAGAAAGAGATATGCAAAGTAACCTTCCATGACCACTTTTGTCCAAGGATCGACATTAAGTTCCAAGACAGAAGAAAATACAGCGGATGGATGGGAGGTGATCGTGGCCGTGGCCCTTTTCTAGCAGCACTCTAGCCAGCACAGCATTATTTGGTCAGTTTTGCAGCATTGGGGTCTTTTCCATTCTTGAACTACACGACTTCACTTAATATCATAGCATTGGCTCTAAAAGTGCCTCAGATGCCAACTCCACACATTGCGCCGGGACAGTCAAATTCGAGGCGAAAGGCAGCTGGGTACGCATTCCTAAAAGAGCGCTGGCGTACATTGAAGACTGCAAGGAATGAGAGAATGCACTAGATGAGATTGTGGTTCTACTCATGGCCTATGTATGACATAGTGATACTTCCCAAATCAAAGTAAGTAGTTATGGAGAAGGGACTGGAGACTCGAACACTTCGGCAATGATATCCGCAATGTCTGGAATTTCATGTTGATTTCAAGCGGGATTGACTAGGTTTACGGGCTGGAGCGATAACTTTCAAACATTGTTTTCGTCACAATGGGGCCAAATCCTTGCTGACTACAGCCATTGGATAACACCAAGAACACCCCACATAGAGTGCAGATGTACGCGCCACAACTGCATTTTTGACACAGATGGTGTATTGAGGCCCCACTATTAATAGAACAGTATCCTTGTATTTGCAGTACACCAAGAGTGCAGCTGTGCACTGCGTTGTGTTGGCATACAGATGCACTTCACTATGACAATTCGACTAATACCCGCGGAATATGTTTCTGCTCGTTGAGGCAGTAAGAACATACCAGAGAAGCTGCGCAGCTGAGCCGAAGACCCACAAGCATTGCATCTATCGCATGCGCTTGTAAGGCTGGGAGGTCCCGCTGAGCGACTTCATAAGAGCCCTAAGCGAACTCCTGATTGCGGCACAGCAGCGACATCCAACTGCGCCACGACCATGGCAGTTTCATGCGACAGTACACTGCCGCCTACGAGGCTGATCGAGTACTGAGTACAAGTACTCCTGCCATGTGTATTGTAGAAGCTATATCGCACTTCTTATTACATCTTCCATACTCCCAACACCCATCAATTCTGTAGTCGATATGCCACGCCAATACAGCCAGACATGTCCAGGTCGATTGCCCTCACCAACTCCATCTCGTGAAACAAGTCCAGAGCCTACTGTCCGACTTGAAAGTCCATCTGTCTCGCCCCAGCATCCTGTCCCTTCCCTGAACTTTACAGCATCAGGATCATTCCGTAAGCGCCCCCATTTGGCAGACTCGCAAAGCGAACCGGCCATACCCAGAAATGACGGCCAAGCTCCATCTCCATCGTCCTCTCACCTATCGCCTGCGACACATGCCACCAATCGACGAAGAGCATCCGATCCGCTTCGAAGCAGCCCACACCTCCAAAGCCCTGTGCAACGACGACAGATCCGTGCAGCCAGCGCTCAATCAGTTCGCATTCCACGTTCTCCCCGTATCACACAACAGCCCATCCCGCTATCCCCATCTCAATCCTCCCGCCTCATCGACGTCCGACTGCGAGAAAAGCTCCGGGAGACCCTCACACCCAAGGATGCACTCGGCACCATCTACACCTTCGAAAACCCAGAGCGCCCCGATCTCGGCGTCAAAATCGGCCTCACGGAATGCGCCGACTACACCAAACGTATTGAATCGCACCGCAAGCGATGCAAATTCGAGCCCGAAGAGATCCTTTTCCAGCATGATGTGCAGAACTGCCATCGTACTGAGCAGCTCATCCTGGCGGAATTGAGCGATCGCAGGAGGGGTTGGGAGTGCGATGAGTGTAAGCCAGGGAAGAGTACGAGGCATAAGGAGTGGTCGCTTGTTAGTAGGGATGAAGCGATGATGGCGGTGCGGAAGTGGACGGCGTTCATGAATGAGCAGAGGCCGTATGATTGGACGAGGAATCTTACTCCATTGTGGTCTTATCTTTTACGGACACGCAAACTCAACGACGGTGCTGATCACGATGCGCGCAGAGAACAATGGAATGCCATTCTCGCTCCTCCAACGTACCGCGAGTACTGCGCCTTCACTATCGACAGGCTGGTCCGAATGTGGCAAGCTTTTCTCGCTACGCTTTTGTGCGTTTGGCCATGGTGCGAGGCGTTCTTCTGGCAGATGTCGACTGTCACGTACGGGTTTGTGGCGTTGGTAGCGTTTCGGAATTCTCTTGCGTCGAGCGCGTTTGCTGTGTTTTCGCTTTGCGCATGTATTAGTGTGGCTCATCATGCTCCTGGTCTGAAGCTTTTGGCAAAGTCGAAGCGGAAGAGCTGAGAAAGAAGATCTGGTTTGCATTGGATTGAAAGAAGGGGTATTAACAGTAAAGACTAAACAACAAATCCGCTCAAATTTGCCGTTGAAAACGTGATCATGAGAATGAATAGGACGAGCGAAAAGACCGAATTATCTTGTAGTGCCCCAATTGTAGACTTTGATTCCTATCTCATCCATGCGGAAGGGTCGGAACAGTTTCCCCAATTTAGTTATGTTTAGGCGGCTGCACGTTGACAATCTGCGGCTGTCCATACGCGTGGTTACCCTCGAGCTCACTCGAAAATGGCCTTCCCTCACTAGCCATATACTGTGCGGGCTGCACGTTTTGTGGCGCCGGGCTAATCGATGGAGAAGGCGCACCATATACCGGCTGGGCACCCGGCTGCTGCCACTGCTGGGGAGCTGCGCCGTAAGGACTTTGTGAGCCTTGGGATGTAACCGGGGACTGAGGGTTCGCGCCTGGACCATAGTACCCGTCTTGCTTTCCGACACCAAGAGGTGCTGCAGCAGCGTTCTGTTGCATATCAGGATAGTATTGTGGAGGCTGGGCGGGGTTGTTGGTAGAATATGTATTTTGCTGATATGCTGCTGCGCCTGGTGGTGGCATGCCTCCAGTAGCGGGTGCGACGGTCTGGTTGCGAGACTTGTTCTTCTTGCGGCGGATGAAAAAGCATGCAAGCAATCCAAGGATGGCAAGACCGAGGAGAGGTCCAACGACGGCCCCAGCAATCCATGCTTTGCTTTTGCTCTTGCGTCTGGTGCCGAAGTTTGAGGGCGTATTGTCTACTGGGTCGCTTGCTGGGGCCAGTGTTGGAATACTAGTAGGGATGAGTGATGCGCGACCGGGCAAGGAGAACGATGCCGAGCGCGTTCCTATGGCGCAAATTAGTCAAACGGCTTCATAGATGAGATTAGGACATTCATACTTATGGAAGACGTTGTCTCTGTTGCAGCCAAAGGAGCGGTACGATAGTAAGTCCAGTCCAAGGATGATACACCGCAGACAATGTTGACTTTAGAGTTGGAGGAGTCGCGCTCGTTTTCAAACATGTATGCAGTGTTGCAGAGCGAAAAGGATCTATCCGTGGAGGCTGTCCAAATTGATGTACTGTGGCAGTCAGTCTCGAGTTCGCATTCGGAATCTGCGTTGAAGGGACATACCAAGCCAGAGTGATTAAGCTGTTGGTCAGCGAGCCCGAACCGCTTGCAGTCGTCTGATATATCATGCTGCCGTCAACACAGCCGACTGCTAGGTTGGCACCACAGTCCGATCTTGTCGTCGCGCAGCATCCCCACCGACTTGCATCCTGATAGTATTTGTTGCCTAGAGAAGTCAGGAGATGCATTTGGAGCATTCGGAGAACATTGACCCACCCAAGTCACAAATCTCAGTAGACCAGGCGCCCGCCGAGTCCGCTACCCATCCCATGTAGCGCTGGTTATTCTGTCTCCTCAAGAGTTCAATCTGTGGTCCTGGAGTGATGAGCGCATCCGAAGCCGACTCAACCGCAGATGGGAGGAGAGCTGCGATGCTGCTCGAGATGAGAGCCGAGATGATTATAGTTGGCGCAAGCATGATGAACAAGACCCGTAATATGACTGCTGCTTACTCAAGTGGATTGATGACCCCTCGGGCTTGATGTCAAAGAGGCGATCAAGAGGATTGAAGAATATAGCGGAACTGGTGGCCTGACAGCTGATCATGAGCAGGGACAGCCCTTTCATAAACATCCACTCTCCACATCTGCGCCTTCGCCTGCTCAACCCGAGAGCAAAACCGAGCATACCGGTCAAGGTGCTGGTCAACCCACTGAGGCTTTCCAGATGCTGGGATCACGGCTGGTAGACCCAATGGGCAGGGCGATATCCTGCAGCCAAGACGCAGCTTTCCCGAAAACGACATGACTCCTCGTATCTTTCGCGAAAGCTGAAGTGGTACCAGCGTGTCGTGGCACTCACGCGGTGGCCGGAAAGGGAAGATGTGGGATGTGCCTGAGCACGACTTGTATTGTTTTGGTCTAGAGGCGGGCAGTAGCGCCGTGGGCTGAACCCCAAGACATGAAGTTTTACAGGGGATAGCGAGCACTAGAAATATGACTGGGAAGACCTACATGATCTTCAGAAATAATTGCCGTGTAGTGACTACGAAGGGCTGTTTTCGCAAAGGTTGTGGTTTAGCGAGGCTGCTGCCTGACCGTAGATTGATGTTTGTGCATTTTAAGCACTAAGCGGCAAGCCGTAGCACCACATTGTCCCGCGCTGGAAATTGCTGCGCCGTGGGCATAGAGTTTAAAGGGTCTTTCGGCTCCGGGAGACGTACAGGCATCCAGTAAGCCCTTATGTGCCTTAGGTTCTTCCGGGTGAGCGCATTGGTGCAGAGATGAAGGATTGCAGCCTTGGGCCCTCGATGCCGTACCGAGACAGTGGAGTGTGCATGGATGACCGAGTCTGTTCGTTTTGCTATCCCGTATCGTGATCGTGGGTATCTGTATCGTTCACACTAGAGGTGTTGCCCATCGCCCTGCGCCACACTCTGAATGTCACTTGAGCCAGCCTCTTGGAACGAGGAGGTGGCTGCGTTCGTGAGTCCGGTGACAATGGCACTGCCTGTTCCCGATGCCCCAGAATCAAAGACTCTTGTCGCATGCTGTCTTTCTTCAAGTAGACAGCGGAGTGTGACAGGGTGTGTCGAGTTACCGGGGCTGTATACGGTGGCGCGAACCACGTGGAGATTTTCTTCAGCTTGCGTCGTAAACTTCAATGTCACGGGCGCAATGCTTCAGAAATGCTTCCATCCATCGACTGCTTAAACATGGAAGGCACAAGCGCGACGGCTATCGCGAAATCCCCGTCATGACTGATGCTGATTTCACACAGCTGCCCGTCCAGGGCATCGACATCATATGAGGACTCGTGCTCTACAGAGAGTGCACGGTCTTCTGCCTCTGGTGTCGAGACATATGGGCTATCGAGAATCAAGCCCTGAGGCCGGACAGACTGGTGTTTCTGGCGAGAGGTGAAAGCGACTGGGAGGATCATGATGCTCTGAAAGCCACGCGACGACTCTTCAAAGTGGTCGCATGCTTTGCGAATAGCCTCTTTGGCTGCGAATCTGTATCCATGTTAGGCGGTGTTTTGCATGCTCAATGGGCTCGCTCGCCTGCCAGCAAGAAAACTAGACGCGATATCAAGCTTCGTGGAGATATCTTCAGGCGGTCCGAATCTATTCCAAAAGTACGCGCGCTCCGGGGCTGTCAGAATCTTCTTTGTGAATCTGTGGATGTATGGCAGCTGTTTGCCACGCGCAAGCATTCCTCGAATGCGCGAAACATTGCAGATATCGGTGCCGAGTCGCAGCGCACTTGGAAAAGGTCGTGGTGGCATGATGGTGTTTGGGACAGCTGTGATGGTTGTTCCGCGTTGAGTATGCATGTCTTGGCAACCAAATCCCATCACCACCACCAAGCCAGAGAATCGCCCAAACCCGTATCGTCGTATTGATGCTGTTGAAAACATGTTTCCGCATTCTGTCAGTTTGTCCTACTGTTCTGCGCAAAAAAAGGGCCTTCTTGAAGATGCTGGGGCGCAAGATCCGCGAAACCCCCAACGCTCAGACACCAGCCCACCACACACCCATCCACCAATCTGAATGCGACGTAGGCAGGATAACCTCACGAGTATTTTAATTTAGCAAAAAAGTGTTCGTGTTGGGACTCATCAGACCAAAAAGAAAACCACATTGCGACGTAGGCAGGATTCGAACCTAAGAAGGGATTAGAGTCTTGTACAGCGACTGTGGACCAATTAGAACTCACCTGCGCTCCCGAAGGAACAAGATTTCTAGTCTTGCGCGATAACCACTCCGCCACCACGCCGGTTGTAGTGGTCACTTGGTTGGAGTGACCAACTTGATGAAAGGACACGGAAAAAAGCTGGTATATATTGCCTCCACATACATCACAGAGCCTTCCAAAGTGGTCTGGAATCGAGTCTTGCACACGAGCGGGGCCTGGTCTATGTAGCCACGTAGCGTACCAGAGTGCTCCACCGCTCGGACACCAACACTTTGCGGCGTTTGCCAAAGTGATTATGGAGCCTAGAAGTATCCACACCTCTATTTCCAACAATCTCTCAGTCGAGTACAGACAAGTGTCTGTCCAGTGTGTAGAAGTTCTTTTTCTCAAATCCCTTGACAGCCCCATCCCAACATCGAGGTTATTCGGCAGACTCGAACCCAGCGATGATGATGGCCGGAAATAGCCTCTCGCACCCCAGCCCGCATCTCCATCTCGTCCGGGGTCAACCACCAGGCGGGCACCAATGCTGCTACCTACCTACTCTCGTCTCCTCACAGAGTGGCGTTCCCAACTCTCGGTGTTCAAGCTGATCATCGTACGAAAGACCCCGACGCTACCGGCTCGCACACCAATGACGACGGGCTGACTCGCACGCATCCCTGTCATCATTGGCTTGCTTCTTCCAAGTCCATATTAATCCCCCGAGGCCAGCACCGCTGACTACACTTCGTCTCACATGGGTATGCACGCCCCGAGTAGATGGATGACGACGGAGGTCAGCAACGATGCACCCAAATGCCGCCCTGCTGTGTGGTCGGAGGGCATGATCCCTGGTGCGCGAGCTGTATGACATACAGCAGTGGGTGGGTTTTGCCTGGCCGTGTAGCCCTGCATTCCCGAAGGCGGAAGCTCCGGCGGGCGCGGTGTTGGTCCGACATATAATCACAAGGCGCCGTTCGGTGCCGTGAGAAAGGTGTTGGTACTGTACATGTTCTTTTTTTAATGAAAGATTGGTGGTAGACTACTTGGTTTGAGTGCCTCGCTGTTCTGTCGCAACTACTTTCACAAACTTCGGCGCCCGACATCATGCTTCCGTTAACATCACCACGCCTGCCGGGCGTTCCGATACTCCATGCACAATCTACGGGCCCTGATTTCTCGAGATGGCGCCGCAGTATCAAGTTCGCGCTCGAAACAAAAGGCACTTGGAGGTATTGCAGCGGCGAGTGCACTATGCCCATGCCTTCATCACCCACCATGTCGACCGCAAGTCTCCAGCCGAGCCTACTAGAAGAACGACGAGAATGGGTCAAGCATGACCGCGAAGTCAAGCTCGACATCTTCCTCTCCATCGCCGAAGAAGTCATGCTCGAGCTATTCGAAGTCGGCCCGCCTCTGCCCCCATCCAACATGAATGCGCAAGAGATGCTGCAAGTCTTGGAAGAACGATATGCAGTGTTCAACTTCGAGTCGTACCACCACACTTTCTGCCACTTTTTAAATCTCCACATCGACCAATATTCGTCGATTGAAGAGTTCAACGAAGAGTTTTTGGTCTCGTTGGAGGACCTTTTGGATCATGGCCAGCCGCTATCAAACATCCAAGCTTGCAGCGCGTACTTTTCCAAACTGCGCTGTACGCAGAACCCGTGGGTTGCGAGGAAATTGAAAGAGTGGGATGCACAGGGGGAGATGGACTGTGCAGACCTGATGAAGGAATCGCCGCCATGGTCCATCATCCGGCCGCTCGCAACAAAGGCGTCCCATACCGTCCTCGTCCAGTCCATCCCAGAGGAGAGTGTTGAAGACAGTTCATCCTCCGAAAGCGACTCGCTGCTCGACAAGTCTGATGGCTCTACTGCATCGAGCGTATCCTCGCACTCGCGCAATGTATCGACTGAGTCTGCGCCATCAAAAGCCCCCATCGAGCCGGAACGCCAACCCTCAGTCCTGACAATGCGCTCGCAGGAAATCACCATCCAAGCGTCGCCAGAAGCCATTGCGGAGATGGAGTTGCAGGCCATGCACAAGGAGCTGGGCCAGCTTCCCACGTCCGCCATACCAGAGCGCGGGAGCTCGAAATTCCAAGTCCCCGGCACTGTACCTGATACTGCGAAAGAGTCTCTCCCAGAGTGGCTCGTATCGAAGAAAAGCATCG
>Ga0265780_10003820_pt1 | contig 19635 bp, 23 predicted proteins | sample P1T30metagenome_FD_192432 | JGI IMG/M metagenome (GOLD analysis project Ga0265780, IMG submission 192432) | Plant litter microbial communities from East Loma Ridge, Irvine, California - P1 T30 | ecosystem: Environmental > Terrestrial > Plant litter > Unclassified | place: USA: California...
ATGTCCCTTGTCATCATCGAGAGTGGTAGGGGTGTATGACCTGACGATGTTCTTTCCCTCAATCTCTGCACATACAGAGATATGTTGACCAATGGGTAGACCGAGGCAGTCGGTAGGTTTAGGAAGAGCGAATCGGTATCTAGACTCAGCATTTCCCAAATATTGAAAGGATAAACCTACCGAGCGGTGTTGTGCGACAATTTCTCCGTAGCAGCCAACTTGAAAGATTTCCACTCGACAGGGTCAAGGACTGGAGTATCCTTAGCAGTTGCCGATGCTATTCGTCAACTCTCCTCGTTTCGATAAACAGTGAAGGGGACATACAGTTAAAGAACCAGACGGTGATGATAGCGAATACTGCGAAGGCGATACTCAACCTCTGAGAGTATGGTTGGATCTGTTTCCAGATCTCCTGGGCTGGGGCTAGTTGACCAGTCATTTGTATGATAGTAAGATGTTGTATGAAGGATGGTACGATTGTCTTTACTTTTGGGGAGTTGGGGGAAATCTATGGGCGCGTCTTGTGTGCACGTGGAGGTTCCTGATTTCTCCGGTTGTGTTTACACTGGTACAAGTATACTTTTGAACCTCGGTAAGGTATGCATGCATCTCTGGGTCAATACAGTGCGGCGTTATACGGGCTTGCTTCGATGCTTTGAGTACAAGTGCATCGCGAAGCTGTCACGGTCTCATCGCGAGACTGAGGATTACAGTTAATTTAGAGGACATGGTAATTATCCGGTGGCCGGCCGATGCCGGTCTACCAAAAGTCTGGGCATACTTCATCGATCTTATGGTGACTGACTTGACGACCATCGACATGTATATATTGTTTCTAGACTCTTGCTTGTAGACTGTACAATTAGCTCTGGTCCATAGAACCGAATAGACCATAGACGGTACATGCAATCGACCACGACGAGTTCCAATGTCTAAATTCATAGAAACCGACGACGAGATCATTCCGTCACCACAAATCCTCAATAACAGTCAGGCATCCGGGTCCCGATCTAGGCATACGACCAGCTCTATTCTTCAAGAGGAAGATGAGGCAACCAAGTCTGCGTCCTATACATACGATTCGCCAACTACGACGAGTCTAGAAGAACCGTTCCTAGCCGACTACAGTCGGGTTGGACGATTCAAGAAACGTACGGCCCCATTTTGGAAACGTATCAGGTGGTTACTCGGCACAGCACACCCTCTTCCTACCTCACTTTTACCTCAGCCATCACCTAGTATGTCGTTATCGCTATCGACACCGAGGAAGTCATATAAATCCGCGATCGACACAAAGGTAGTCCGCTTCTCGAAATCTTGGAAACTTCGATACTTCCTCTGGCCTTTTATAGGGGTATGGATGGCTGGATATATCTTGTTGATTCGACAACAGTGGTGGCCTGTTGGTGGACCGCTTATCATTGGATGTACTGCATCCATATGGAATGACTGGCCGCCTGATACGTGTGGGATCAATGGGACGTCTTGCGCCCAGTACCTGTCGGGAGGAGAATACAGGTGTCTTGGCGGATGCGGGGATGTCAATCTGGGTAATCCAAGATGGGTAGGAGATGAGGAAGTGAATGGTGTTCCGCTTGTCGTTGGTGGGAAAGACTCTGCAACCTATCGGTATGTCATGGTTACGGGGTAAGCTAATGACAGGGCGGATTCATGGGTTTGCGCAGCTGGTATACACGCCGGGATGGTTCATCGAACTTGGGGGGGATGCGTCTCCTTATCCGCACTTCCATTCTCAGAAGGTTCCTCCAACTTCGAATCATCTACTTCAAACGGAATCACCTCCGCATCATTCCTTCCCTCTTTCCCAGGTGCCTACGCTTTAATCCGCCTGGCAAGGAACGGATGCCTCGACATTCACCCAATCATCTCAGTCTACAATGCTATCTGCCTGTTCATCCTCACACTCCTCATGAACCCACCGACATGGGTTTTGTTCCATATCCTGGTTTTCGTGGGATACACCCAAATCATCTTTGTCTCCAATCCACGCTCACAACCGCCAGATTGGGAGTGGGTTTTCGCTTCATTCGGTCCCGTCATTTTTGCGAGTTATTGGGCATACAAAGTGGCATTCAAGACTACCATGGAAGGATTCAGGAAATTACCGTTCGAACTCGCATTTTGGCAGGGAACGGGGTATTGGATTGGAGTGGAAAGTGCCCAGGTCTTTGGGAAGTTGCCGATCAGTCGATTGGGATACGACGCGTTAGATCCAGCGGGTGTCATCACTTTGACCATCATCCTGGTGTTCGTGGTCATCGTGGCAGTGATTCAGGCATTGACATTACGCAAGGTTGGACTACTGCAGTACTTTATCGTCAGGTGAGTCGAACTTCGTTTACGTCCTCTCGCGTGACTGACGAGTAGATATCTACCCCTAGTCCCAATTTTGATTGTCTTGGCAAATCTAGGGAATGGCTACCACCTTCGACTCCACCACTACATCTACGCCCTAGTCGGTATTCCAGTCTTATGCCTACCAAATAGAGTATCACTATTCCTCCAAGCGATGTTATTCGGCCTCTTCCTAGATGGGGTGGGAAGATGGGGCTGGGCAAGTATAGTAGAAAGTACCGATTCGGTACGTGTTCCCCTCAGACTTCGATTCGAGGGCTGATGAATAGTTGAGAGGTGATTCGAACGCTGGGACTTATATACCCTCATTCTCCAATACATCCACTTCGATCCAGGTGTCATGGGCAGGTCTGAATGAGACGTACATCGACGCTGGAATCACGGGCTTCTCGTTGATCGTCGATGATATTCAGCGGGTCTTCGGGATACAGAATAATAGTAAGTCCATCGCCTACTTTCATATCCAAAGACTGATGTCAGCTCTGAATCTGACCGACTTCGATTTGACGGAGGGGATTGAGCATTATTTCCGCTTAGCTGTGAGTCTCACTTATGATTGATGAGTCGAGGCTTATGCTAGTTCGTCATGGGTGGAACTGCTCTCGATTACATCAGTCCCGTGACATTGCTTGGCAATGGATCATGGGCATTGTAATGATTTCACTCTATGTACCTAGAATCGGCTGTTGTGTGAGTACTATACCATGTCTCCTGGAGGATGAGACTGATCTCGTAGATATTTGTCATGCATAGAGTGCTCCACCGAGTCTGAACCTCCTCTCGATCCTTTGTGTACTAGTCTCTGGACATCCTTTCACGCCACCTTGGATTACCATTCAAGACCGGTGGAGTTGACGTTTCATCATCCTTTCATCGCGGGGAATGCTGTGCCCATATAAACAGTACTGATCATCCAAGTCTCCTCCTACGTCGCTTTATATCCCCCTCAACCACAGCGTCATAACATCCAAGACAAATCACAGAACACTCCAATCACTTCATCGACCGACCATGAACTCGTTCCAGTCCGACGCTCCTTCGTGCTATTACAATCCCGTGCAATATCATCCCCCTCACGAAACGCAATCGGTTGGCCATGATACCATCCGACGTGGGTTCAAGCGATTTGCGAGTGATACCCAGTCGTCCGTGTCGCCCGCTTCGATATCCGCCGACACCCCCACCTCACTTACCGCCGACCTCATCCCCTCTGCAGACAGACGAATCGGTCTTTGCCCAATCGCAGCGAGGCCTTGTCATGTTTCCTACCAGAGAGACAAAGTAGGCAACGCAGCAAACGCCAATCATTGGAGAGGTCAAACTGATCTGCATGCAAAACAATGGCATGGACCAGGAGAAGAAGTTGGAGGATGGGGAATCGGTTCTTTACAAAAATGTCACTCTCGGAATATACACTCAGATGCCCGATGCAGCTCCAACGTCAAAGGGAACTTATCACCTCGAGATTGCTGAACATATGGACGTCACCTTGACGAAGACCGACGGGGAATTGACGCTGAATGCGAGGTCGAGGGAGGTTGGCTCATTCGCAAATCTGGATAACAGGCCCGTGTGGCACGGGCAGAAAGTGTTCAAGCATGATGGAGAAGGAAACTCATTGATTTGGAAGGACAGGTTCTCGAAGTGGGTGGGGATCAACGATGTGACGAATGAGAAGGCTACGGACTTGTGGCGAGAGTGGTCGCGTCCCTCTCTGCTCGTGGTATCGGCGGGAAAGGTGACGTGCGGTGAGACGGTATTCGATGTGTCTGGGTCAATGCGATCGGTCGAGGAAGCTTGAAAGTTCTCTCGTCTTTTCGCTGATCTGGATGGGTGCTGATATGTACGGATAGTGTGTCTATGGAGATGTATATGTTTGTCTGATATGACTGTCGGAGCTCAATACTACTTGGTCGAAACAAGAGTGGTTTGGTCGTGAGCTGTACAGACACATCGGATGTCGTGCCAGCTTGGCCTTGGTGTGTCTTTCATGGAGAGATCATAAGGCTCCCAGGTGCTCTTGCACAACCCTGATGCATATCTTGACCCATGTCTTGACTTGGACTCTATCATTTTGGGCCGTATACTCTTGCTCGATCATCTGCGTCGAGGCGTTTTGATTTCCTTGCATACTACGAGCAGAGTCTTGCTTTGACTTTGGACCGACCAAGACCTCCCGAGTCCGTCCAATAATTCTTCTCTCCGGCACAGGACCTAACAGTGACACTGTATCTCCACCAGTATTGTAGCAAGTGAGTCAAGTCCCCCGAATTGGGTTCGATCGCCGTGTTATCGACGCTGCTGCTCGATCCATTCGAGGAATTTATCGTATTGTCTCGAGTGGAGACTACTGTACATGGCCGGGATAGGTCGTTCGAGATAGATTGCTCGACCTTGGGAATCCTGCCATTCCCGTCCTCCATCGCATTCGACTGGACTCAGGTCGGCGAGGCGAAAGCGAGCATTGCCAGAGTTGCGGGTACGAATGAACGCATTAACATATTGTTCACCAGTAAGCGAGGACCCGTCGACGTGGGTTACGAAGTCGCGATGCGTTCTGAAATTGGTACGAGTGGACTCGGGAAGCTCGTCGACAATGTGGTCGACGACCGACATGGGCACACGCAGAAGATGTAGTTTAATAAGCGGATGGCACTTCAAGCTATTCAGTTGTGGACAGCCTTCGGCGCCGTGCCTGCGGACGCGTTGGCGCACTTGAGGTCCGGACTAACTGGGAAGCGCCTCGATAAGTGTACAAATGGATTATGAAGCTTTTCCGCAAGTCGAGCTTGGGGCCAACGAGCTGCTCCAGACAACCTTCGACATCGGCCCCGAAATTCCAAAGGCATGTTGCAGAGATTGACACCACATCAATTTGCCCGAATTAGACGCAATGTCTGATCAGGCTCGTTGGTCCCATGCGTACCATGGACACATGCATCCCCTGCAAGGCTAGCTACGTATGTCTGATGCATCCCGTCACCGAGAGACACCGATTGTTCACCGCCTTGTAGAGCATCTATGGAATGACCGGGATCTGGCGTCAGTGATCAGGCTTAGGATCTCGTGCAAAAGCTTTACCTTGATCTCCAGGGCGAGAGTATTCGCCATCAAGGCTCGATGAAGACGTACTCCAGGGACCGGCGAGCAATCCCTCCTGCTGCATATACCGACTGTATCTCTTCCTCGTCCTAAGCGCTGACCTGGAAACGGCGTTCCTTATAGCGTCGTAGGATCGTAACTCGATGATGTGAGGAATGAGAATCCTCTGTGTTTGACAATCTTGCCGACAAACTTTGAACCCCAAAGGATCGCCATCATGATACCGACTTTCCGAGCGACCGTCCACCAAAATACCGTCTGGGGTATCCTCTCTTTCGGGACAGGTTCATCGCTTGTCGGGTGTTTTTTGTCTGTCTTCCGAAAATCCATAGCACGTGTACTTGGGATCGTGCTCGGTGATGAGGTTGAAGTCAGGGGTGGCCGAGCGTTGGGTCGGAGTTGATAACAGTAGATCTGAGGGTTGACAAGATGGCAGGAATTACAGTACCTTCATGTATCGTTCTCTTCCTGTGTCAAAGTGTGTTTATGGCTAAATATAGCCTCGACACAGATGTTCATATACGCCACCTCATTTGCACCCAGCCATGATTGTTCCTGGACCGAGGGACTGTCAGCATCCTCGGGATTCATGCCGCCGTCGACCCACCTGGATCCCAAAATGGTCATAGTAGAGACCCAGGCAAAGACATAGCCACGGAGCCCTTGACGGCTATTTTCATGATGTTGTAGCCTCGTCTGGTTTACGGATGAGCAGTCATACAGTCTTTTACTCTGCGCCTTTTTTTGTGCACCCTTGAATTGCCGCGGAGAGAGTGTACGGGACCTTATATCAACTCACAGGAGGGACAAACACCAAGCTCCACATCAGACAGAGGTTTCCTTGGATAGACGGTCCATTCATTCACTCCACAGCTTTTTATTTTCCCGGACATAAGAATGCTGAAAGGTGCCCCCATGAATGAAAACCATTCATAGCTCTACCTTGGTGGCAAATACCCGACAATTTCAGGTCTTAACACCTCAGAGCCCTCCCCATGAGTTCCGACTATGAAGGTTCCTTGATCAACATGCCTCCAATCCCAAAATCATGTCAAAATCCCACGTGAATCGATAACAGGTCCGGCACCCCATCGTCTATTCACAGTATTGTACATAGTCATCTTCAAATCATGTCGCGAAAGGAAGGGGTAGCTGCTGGTATACAAACTTCAGAGACAGATACATATGCACAGTGACGCCAGCTCCTGACATTGAAAACTCCAACGATTCTTTCTCTTGCCCAAAATGCTCATCATATCTCACATCTGCTCCCCTAGCATAGTACGAGTCCCATTCCGTCGATGCCGGCTGCCTAGTATCTTTTCTGGTTGATAGGTGTGAAGGTAGGTGTGGTATAGGACCAATCGTCAGATAGGACCTGTCGAGACGGTGAGGCGCTTTCAGTTTCTGAGCCCGTTTCGTCGTCTGCAAGTCCGCCGATCGTCTGCAAAAAAAGGGCCGAAGCCGGATTCGGATCCAAAGTACCGGCACCGTCTCGCCCAGGTGATTTGGCGCGTTCACTCGTCTGGGATCCCATAATATCGGTGGTCGGAGTGTCGTACGAATGTTGATCTTGAGGATGTTCGGAGGTGGAATATGAGCGTGAGGTGTATGTAGCTCCTTTGAGACTGAAGAATCCAGGCGTATTTTCGGAGTCCACTCGCGTCCCCCCCTCGAAGTCACCTCCCATCATGAACGTTTGGTCGCGGCTTAGGTTGTGCAGGGATATCTTTCCATTTTCGCATTCGATGTAGGAGACGTTATTGATGCAGGAGGTAACATTCTTGCCGGACTCTTTATACTGGAGGATGACAGTCCCTTCGCTCCTTCCGGCAGACGAGTTTGCATTGGCAGGGCTTCCGGGAAGTGGAGAGGACGGGATGAATGTAATGCTTTCCGAGAGACAAGCGTTGTCGTCTCTGTATTGGGAATCAATATGACGACGACGTCCGAGGGTTTCGGTGGGCATTCGAACCAACACCTTGTCTGGCTTGACGGTGACGTTGCTCCCTCGAAGAGTTCTCAGATCAGCGGCAAGATCGTTAAGTTGTTTATCAGTAACCCCAGGACGGGGGAACTCCCATTTCCATTGGGATCCTCTGACTCTTGGCGGCATGATGTTATTGAAATTGTAGAAATGGCGATCGAAGCGAGGATATGATGCTATTGCCAAGGCGATTGGGAAGGTTGTGTGGAAAGGAGAACACACACTCCTCCCTCGTACGCTGGTTTTGACCTGTCGAGTCGCTGCTTGAATTGTAGCCAGTCATACAAAGGATATACATCCCCATGAAACGTCTATCCATCCTATATCGCCGCCGACCACGTAGTCGTGGCGAACTCACTGCCACTGCTTCTCAGCATCGGTCAAAGGAACATACTGCCCATCAGCCCCATCTACCGCAAGCCCCGAGCGGGGGACTGACCATTACTCCAAAAAGCTTTGTTTTTGTCACGACCCCCTCAGCGGATTTATCGATTTGCCAGATATCTATTTGTCAACCTGGTCCCTCTTTGTGAAACGAAGGAGTGACCTTGAGTATCTTCTCCTACCGGTATGAACATCCTTCCTGGTTTTGCCAGCTACTATCAGCTCAAGTACCCTCTGAAGAGCACTGCAGCTGACCTGATCGATTAGAGGCTCGGGAATCGTTGGTGCCGCCGCCCCGACATGTATGATCTGGAATGGAGCTTCTATGAGCTCGATCATGGAAGCTACCCACCGCGTTCAGGTGATCCTAGATCTCAGCTTTCGACCATTCCCAACTGCTCACCTAATCGGCCATCCCCATGAAGAATCTCCACGCCCCCCACTCCAACCTCAATACCGTCTTTCCGCAGATTCTCTTTCGACCATTCCGCTAGTTCCTTGATATGTTCGATACCGACTACTTTAGCATTCGGGGCGAGATAGTGGAATACAGCGGTCACTGCTTCATCAGCTTCAGCGGTGGCAGTTATTTTCAGGCTTCCGGTACCCCGATCCACTGCCTACATCTAGTATCGCTCCACCATCGTCGGATGGGAGATAGGAGATTAAATTCTCAGCTGCGTGAGCGTGCATATGCGGTGCGGAAATTGTAGCATTGTATCCTATCCGCCTAGCTATTAGCTTGTCTCCATGACCGGAATCATACAGCTCACTGAGGAGAATCTTGATATGCGCCGGTCTTGTCCACCACGTAGTTCTTTCGATCTACTTTCTTCATTGCCTTTTGATCAGCATGATGTCAGAGCATGATAGGAGCTTAGGATCACTTCAGCTACTTTCGAAGAGTTGATTAGTCCATTCTTCCTCATCGTGTCTATCAGCTGATCATCATCAGCTTTGACTTAGAACAAGTGTCAAGCCACCAAGCTCACCTCGTCGTTCGTACGACCGCTTGATAACCATGCCATCTTCCTGTAGCGCTGTATACCTAGCTATCTTATCCTTGTAGACTGGATTATTGGATGACAGCAGTTGGGTGGGGATCCGGCGAGATTACCCCGGAAACCTTTAAACGATCCTCCCTTTAACTTTTGGTTACTCTACTCTATAATCAATTAAGCGCTAGTGACTATACAACAGTCTGAATTACCATACAAGCATCGCCCTTCCTCCATACCACTACAGCGCGGCGGGCCAGGACTATATAAAGAACTGCGAATATACTGTAAGTGAAGATTCGTGACACCCGGAACGCACGCGGTTGGACACGGCGGATCTCAAGCGAGGATTGCGCCGAGTCATGTTTCGTACCGGTTCTAAGGCTTGTGACATTGACTGACTATGTGTAGTCCACATACTGTAAATTACCAAGAATCGAGTTGTCAAAATGGCGGGAGGAGCTAGTGCTATGAACCAGCCTAATCGGGTGGAGGCGTGGATTCCGGATGAAGGTGAAAAGCCGTAGGTTCTCCTTTATCGATACCACTGGTGCTAGTGCTAATGAAGTAGTCTGAAGATAGAAGAGGATGCGAAAATCCCAAATGCAGCTACGTTCACGCTACGTAAACAGGATCACACGTTAGGGAATATGATAAGAGCGTATGTTCAGCTCGTAGACATCCTTCAAATGGAATCTGACATGCAGACAACTCTTACTAGACCCATCAGTCCTTTTCGCAGGCTACAAAGTCCCACATCCCCTCGAGAACGATATCGTCATCAAGATCCAGACGGATGACCGCTCAAATCCCGCCGACGCCTTAAAACGAGCTTGTGCAGCTTTAATTACTCAGACTTTGGATGTCAAACAGCAGTTCATGGATCAAGCCAAGAACATCGATATGGGTATGGGACCCGAGCAGGGTGGACTTGGTGGATTCGATCCTTACGGAGGACAAGTCACTAGCGGGGCTACAGCTGCTGCTGGACCTGGGGATGATTATGATTTCTAACGGGATCGGAAAGGGCTGTCAGGTTGGGGCTTATTTATCACATGTTGTATGCATCGGCAATCATTCATCACTGGCAGAGGCTGGATGAGTAAGGCGGCCCGAAATCATGTTGGAATCCGCCTGAGGTTTGGGTGCCAGCGGGTATCACGCCCGAGACGGCATGCTAGTATCGACGCTCGAAAACCATGGTGCAGGACTCGGGCTGGCCAGCGTGTGATCAGCCTAATCAAGGCAGGAACTCACAGATATCGAGAGCAGACTATTCTGTTGGTCTGGTCCTGGTGACAGTGGTTTTCAACAGAGACGGCATAGCCGCCTATCAGTAAGAAAGACAAAAAGCTGAACAGCACAATTCTGACTGATGTGGCTATGATGCATACTGCAGGCGAAGGATCACATGGTCGATTGGCAGCCGTGTTCTCTTCGGATAAGAGGACCGGCATGCCAATCTCAAGACCCTGTCCGCCGTTGACTCCTCCGCGGTCGCTGATCTCGCCCAAGGATAGTCGAGTAACGCCTCGGGCTACAGTGGTTGCAAAGAACCCTCTATCTAGATGGTGTGTCCGCGGTTTTGTGGTGTATGCAGATGGGTGAATGCTCCTGGATCCAGCTGAGACTTGGACAACACGTCGTAGTTACCCCATCCTCGCTTGTATCCTCGTTCATCCGGGCCATTCAGGAGGCGCCCTCGGTCACATCTTACCATATGGCGCTCTTGCATTATATGTGCAGCCCAGTCACACGATTTAAGTCCGACACTCGAAGTTGTTTGCGACATCACCAAGACAGGCATGATTTGCAGCACACACACACATATCATCCGATACTATCTACTCCCCTCACTTTGTTCTCGGCGTTCCTTTCTCTCCAACGCCCTCATTCTTCCTTCTCTTCCTCTTACTGTCCCACCTTTTCCCCGTCTCTGTATGAACCACCGTTGATCCCTCCGTACCACTCTCACCCGCCATGTCCGACATTCAAGAACAGGAACAAGATCAGGATCATACTTCATCGGCATCAGAAGCGTCTGGGATAATACAGCAATTAAACACTTTAACCGACGTCGAGTCGGGTCTTGCCGAAGCACATTTGGCAGTCGAGAATCAGGCAGCTCAGGCAGATTCAAATTCGGATGAGACTGCAATTGATGATGATGAAAATGCTGCAGCTGCACAGACAGACGCGTTCATGGCAGAGGCAGAAAAAGTAGAAGGGGCATTAGAATCGGCTATTCCCCCTGCACCATCTAGTGATCCGCGACTTCCTGCACAGGCTGCTCCTCATACCGACGACTCTGCTTCACAAACAGCGACAGTGAAGGAAGCACAACAGACTATAGACATCGTCAATGCAGATATTCCTGCTCCAGTCTTGCCCGAACAAGTTGCAGAACCAGCACACGACGTCGTTATGGAAACACACATTGAGGAAGAGACTAGTCCGATTCAAGTGGATATAGAAGAGGAAGACGAGGTCAGACCTAGATACGATCCGTCCGAACCCCAAGGAGAACCAGCACCGCCTGCTCGATACGATCCCTCCGAACCTCAGGATACGGCTCCTGTTTTATACGACCCTTCCGTTCCTCAATCAACAGAAGAACCTAGCGCACAGGCGAATTCATTCGATCCGTCTCAACCTCGCGAAGTTTCGGCAGCAGTATCGGTGGAAGACGTCAAGCCAGTCATGCCTACAAGCTTCGATCCTAGATCCCAACAACAACCCATCAAGGCCGAGGAAGTCAAGACGGAGTTCCAAGCAATGAGTAGCACGAGCGAACAACCTTTCAGTCAACTGCCGAATCTACCATTGAGCGATCTACCGGCTGGAATAACGGACCAATCGCCTAGTGTCGTGAACAACAAGGAAGCAGCCATTGGTTGGCGATCCAGTGAGTTTGCCCACAAAAAACGTATTGGTGAAGTACTTATATCAGATCAAAGAGACACGCAAGCTTTGTTCCACTTGTTTGGGTGGAGTATCGATAACACCGAGATCAACGATGCTCGAGCATGGTACGCGGTGATAGAGAAGGATAGTCCCAGTGCTGTATGTTCATCATCTCTCCCCAAGCTTGACAGCTGACATGTAGACTCAACCTCTCATATCCCTAGTCAAGCTAGAACAAGCTCTAAACAATTTCTCAGAAGTTGAAAATCTATTCTCGAGAGCCATCAACGGTTCCTCTGGCGGAATTAGCGATGTTGCAGTATGGAGTATGTCACCTGAGTACCCCTTGGAATCAGCTGATGGTAGAACAATACCTACAATATATCCGTCGTCAGAACCCAGTCGTCGAAGGTGCGACACTGAGTGATCCTGTCCGGGCAGTCATTATCCAGGCATACGACTTTGCATTGAATGATTGCGGTACAGATAGGGCAAGTGGGGAGATATGGCAGGATTATCTACAGTTCTTGAGCGTCCCAAGAGTGAGCTCAGTTGTCCCATGTATTAAACGCGAGCTGACGTTCAGCCAACGAATGATTGGGAAGAACAGCAGAAACAGGATAGTCTAAGAAAGGCATACCACAAAGCGACCTGTATTCCGCTCGATAACGTCGAAGCTCTGTGGAAAGCATACGACGCATTCGAGAATAACGTCAATAAACAGACTGTACGTTTTCTCTTTCTTCTTCCAGGATAGGAGCTGACGGATAGGCCAAAAAGTTCCTAGCAGAACGCTCACCAGCCTACATGACCGCCCGAACAGCTCTGAAAGATTTACAACGTCTCACCGACCCTCTCTACGCCGCTCAAACTGTCTTACCTCCCAAACCGACTTTCAGCGGATTCGAGAGAGGGTTGATTATCGGTTGGAAAGCATATCTGAATTGGGAACAGGAGAACAAATTGGTTATTGAAGATAAAGAGGCTTTGGCGGCTAGGATCAAATATGCCATGAAGCAATGTCTGGGCCAGATGAGGCATTTCCCCGAACTTTGGTACGTCCCTTCGCCTTTCTGTTTGTTCTTGGCTAATGACCAGGCACTACGTCTCGACTTACCATTCTGATAATGGGGATATTGAAGAAGCTATCAAAACTCTCAAAGACGGTATCAAAGCCTGTCCAAGCAGGTAAGTACACTAGACAGTGGTTGGTCGAAGCTGATATCAGTGTCCTCTTGACATTCCACTGTGCCGATTTGCTCGAAATCCAAAAAGATACGACAACCTGTAACGAAATCTACACTTCTCTTATCGATAACCTCACCACGGAGGTTGAAGATCTACAGAAAACAGTCTCTGCAGAGGTGGAAGCTGCCAAAGGGCCTGAAATCCCAAATGCCCCCCAGACGACTGACGATGAGATAAACATGTCTGATCAGATGAAACGTCTAGTCGAAGAGAGGGAGAGTAGGGGTAAGATGGTAGAACAGAGAAGAGGGAAGGAAGTACTTGATATCGAAACCGCAATTTCAATTTCTTGGATCATGTTTATGCGATCTACGAGGAGATCAGAGGTGAGTCCTTCTTTATAGTTGATACCCTGGGAAGAGAAGCTGATATAAAGGGAATTAAAGCTGCTAGGAGTATTTTCGGAAAAGCAAGGAGAGGAACTCACCTCACTTGGCATTTGTACGAAGCATCAGCAATGATGGAGTTTCATAGTAATAAAGACTCTGCGGTCGCAATCAAGATCTTTGATCTGGGGACCAAGAAGTTCCCAAATGAAGTAGACTTTGTGATGAAGCATCTTCAGTTCTTACTCTCCATTAATGACGATACAAGTGAGTCCCCTCCACTCTGCTTCGTTCTGAGGAAGAAGAGAAAGCTGATGATAGACGCTCGAGCATTATTTGAGAAATCGGCACTTAGCATTCCTTCCGAGAAATCTCGTCCTTTGTGGGATGCTTGGGCTAGGTATGAGTACATGTACGGTGATTTGGCTGCTGTCAATAAATTAGAGGCGAGGTTCAAAGAAGTCTTCCCAAATGGTATGTTGCATCTCGTTCTTCACTCCAGTTAGAGAATGAGGCTAATCACTAGATACTCCGCTCAAGAGATTAGCTCAGAGATTCACGTATAACGGAGTCGATCAAATTGGAACTAGGGAATTAGGTCTAGGTCGCCAGCCCATGGGAATGCCAATGCCACCTCAAATGCAAATGGCTCCACCTCCTCCAACCCTCCCGATTCCCCAGCATAACGGCAACGGAAATCATCCAGTTCCACCGCCCACAAATTACGCACCACCAATCCCTCAACCACAAGCCCAGAGTCAGAATCAGAATCAGTACAGACCTCCATCACCCAGACGAAATAGACCTTCTCGATCACCTTCCTTCTCCAGTGGAGCTCCTAATAAGAGACAAAGGCCTTCGCCATCGTACAACCCCGCTCCTCGAGTTCCTCCAAGGGACGAGAGGCCTGTTAATCGGTATCCATCCGCTGGAAGTGGTCCTCCTCCCCCTGCGCCCTTCGTGCCCCCAAGGCAGCCAATTAGGGCATCTCCTGCTCTTTCGAATCATGGAGATCTTGCGCCTGCCTTACCATGGTTTATTGGGCAATTACCCAGTAATAGATCATATGATGGTATGTCTCATCATCTCTTTTTTCTCCGCTTGAATATAAGCTGATTCTAAGGCCCGGTATACAGACCAGAACATATCATTAGATCATTCGATAATATCGCTCGGGATGGTACACCCTTACCACCAAGGGGAGGATACACCGCCCCACCTGCACAAGGTGGATACGCCCCTCCACCACCTAGTCATGGTGGATATGCCCCTCCTGCTGGATATGGAGGTGCACCAGGTGGATATGGACGGGATGTTCCTCCCGCTGGATATGGTAGGGATGTTCCTCCTGCTGGCTATGGAGCTAGGTCGCAGGGGTATGATTATAGGCGATAGGCGTGAGGACGACAGCATCTCATCGGAACATCATCATGCATCATTATACAAGATTACGAGCGAGGCATTTGTGGCGTCACGGTAGTTGCTCACCCTAAGAAGAGTATAATAATGCGAAACGCTGATAAATAATGGTGTACTCGTACTGCTCATCTTGCCGGTTGCATATTACTCGTACTCCTCCATATCGTACGACTGCACTACAATCATCAAATCACCGAACTTAGGAATATATCCCCATTCCCATCCCAGGGACATCTTCATCAAACAAACCCCTCTCTTCCATACCCATACCCATACCAATTCCACCTCCACCCATCTTCTGAGCAGGCGATAATTGGGGTGAATGGGTAAAAGCGGGGGAACCATACATCCCCGGAGACCTCAACGAGTCAAGTCTGTATATCAGCTCGGATCTAATTTGGTGATAATACGGTAGTAATGTCGGCTAGACAACAGGTAATACAAAATGGGAGAAAAAGACCCACCCCCAAGTAGTTCTGAACTGTTCGAAAACAGCCATAAACCCCTCTTCACTACCCTTTTCCTGCCTGAAAGTAATTCCGGTCCCCTGTCCATTTTCCCCCGTACCCCTTATGGAAGAGTATTGGGATCGAGGTGACGCTGGTGGCTTTGGAGAATTGCCTCCTCCTACGGGTACGGCGTAAGAGTTTGATCTGGGAATGAAGACTAATTTGATTTTCACGGGTCGAGTTATTAATTGGCCTGCTATTCCTGTTTTATCAGCCACCTTATTCCCTTCCCTTTCCTCTTTCTTCTAATCTTCATCGTCTACTCGCCGCCCCTGATTCTACCACAATACATGGGGAGAAATATTGAGAGAAAACTCACCCCTAACTTCGTGCTGGGTAATTACCAAATTACCCCAATTCTCTGAATCTTCAACTTGAACAGCCGCTCCTAGGGAATTGAAAATCTTGAAACATTCTTCTCTAGTCGTAGAGCAATCATAAGTAGATATCAATTCATAGTACTATCATCAGCACTTATCCTCTTTCAGAGTGGAGTAAGGAGACCACTCACACCAACTGGTTTCCCTGAGAATGTCTTTTCAAACCATCCCCTCTTCGCTTGTGCTTCTGGGACTACGGCAAGTGGAGTTCTTGGTGCGGTACCGAATCCAATGGTGGGAGTACGGAGCTGGGACATTGTAGGTGTTTGAGCTGGGGAGTTTATTAGGCCTGGAGTACCGAGTCGAGGGGACGGTTCGAGGTCGTGTTTAGCTATGTTGAGGTTGAGCGGGGCGGCTGATTGTTAGCTTGTATCTAGTCATCCGAGATCTCCTCTTGAGCGCTAAGCCAAATAAAAATCCATGGGGAAAAGAAGAGGGGGCAAGAGAGACTCACGCCTAGGTCGACGATTCCCATCACTCAACCCCCCAGGAACATTTCTAAACTGAGTATCGAGCGGTTCATGAAAAGTCCCATAGACCGATTTCCTCTCCTTCTCAGCCCCGCTAGAAACAGTAGCATAAGTCGATTCCCTTCTATTCTCCTTATCTCTACCACCGAAAACACTTCTTTTTCTCCTCAAGACCGGTTCTCCACCAGTAGTGGGTACATTTTCTTTATTCATCAATCTGAATACATTACCCATCTTCCCTTTTGCTGGAGAGGCGTCTCTTTCTCTTCTCCTTGGAAGTCCTGATTGAGAGATTGAAGTACTTAATCGATTCAGATTCCTTCGTGTACTTGAATGTAATTTCGAGAATGGGGCTGTATCGAGTTCGGAATTGATTTCGGCAAGTCGTTGGATATCATCCAAGAATGCTTGATCTACTACTGCACTAGCCCTTTTCCTTGGTGTTCTGTTCGGACTATGAGCTGGTTTTTGGGTTGGTGTATGAGATCGGGGTGATACAGGAGGAGGGCCATAATCGGTCCGAGGAGGTGGTGGGCGGTAGGTAGAAGAAGGTACATTGACTCCGTTGCCGTGGGGATTGGTGAATCGGGTGAAGCCACCTGTAATGGGCGTATTGGGTAATGGCACGTTTGCAGCCCATTTCACCACATCTGCAGTGGGTACCACCAATCCGCCAGAAGGAGCGGATGCCCTTGGGGTATTATCATAGTCATGCCACGTCGCGCCAGGGGTCTGAGGCGATCTCATAGGTTGTGGACTCCTCAGTGCGGTGGTGTAGTTTGCTTGTCGCGTGTGATCTCGGTCTCGGTCTCGTCGAGTATGTTCATGTCCTTGAGGTAATGCAGGTGTTTTAGGCATAGGTGATCTTGGACCATTTACTTTCCTCTCTTCCTTTTCAATCTTGTGGATTACCGTAGATCTGCGATTGAGTTCAGGAGGTGGGGGTCGAGAGGAAGTAGCTGGTTGATGTGATGATCTCCTCTTCAAAGCTCGAGCCGCTTCCGTTTGACCGGGCGTAGGAAGCCGATCATGGTCCACGAGTACTATCATCAGCTCATCCCAGAAGAATGATAGGAAAACGTACTAGGAGTACCTTGAGCAGCTTTATGCACCATCTCCCAATCCGTTTCTGGAGATGGCATCCTGACTCTCCTGGCTTTGGGAGTCTCCCCAACCCTCTGTAGAGCATCAATCTCGGCCTTGGCAGTTTCGTGATATTGCAGGTAATCGGCGTCTAGGTGTGGATCGTATGCTGGTTTGAAAGGTTGGTTCGTGAATAACGATTCCATCATATCGGCCGTGAAGAGGGGTAGGACGATTTTGATTTCTTCAGGTTTACTACCGAAGAATCGATAGGCGATAGGGTCTTCGCCATTGATCTTTCGATTATCGTACAAGAGGATAAGGCGATAACAGATTTGTTCATAATTCTCCCTGTCTGTCAGGAACTCCATCTTGACTGTAGTTCGGGTTGTTGGGAGCGGGAGTCTTGTTGGCTAAGAGCACCAAGAAGCAGAGGAGAAATTGTGGAAAAGGCAAGGAAAGGAAAGAAGGAATAGGGACTCACTCCGCCATATGTAAAGCACGATACAAACCGCCAACATCAGCATCAGGTAACAAAACTTGTAAACTCTGGAAGGCAGTATCATCCATCCCTCCCCTACTCGCGAGTACCTCCTTGATATCAATTAATTCAGGTGGTGAAGCGAGGAAGAGGGCGTCGGTCGGGAAGGCGGGGTGTCGCCTTTGACAGAAAGGGTGTTTGATCACGTCGACCATCTGTAGATCAGTCTACCCTTCGTGCACTTTCTCCTTTGAAGCTCGAATACAGGGAGAAAGACAGATCGACAGGAGCTTGGAAAGGTAAGGAAACGAAAGAGGGAACACACCTTGATCCTCTTATGTGGATCCAGCACCAACATCTTGCTAATCAAATCCTTTACATCAGGCGTAAAATCAGGAGGCATATGATATCGTCCAATTTTTACTTTTTGTAGTAAAGTCCTTGGATTTTCATCATCGAAGGGGAGCCGACCTGCGCAAAGGGCATATAAGATGACTCCGCATGACCAGATATCTGTTGCTGCTCCGTTATATTGGACTCCCTGTCCGTCAGCTCAGCATCGGTAGGTGCGATACATGGACAGTGGGTCCGGAAGCGTGGTGAATAAGAACAAAGAGACATAGAGATAGACTCACAGAAACGATCTCTGGAGAAGCATAATGCGGGCTTCCACAACTAGTCCTAAGCAGATTGCCAGGTTGTTGCAATGCCGCCAATCCAAAGTCTGCAACCTTTACTCGATTGTGATGATCAATCAAGATATTCTCTGGTTTCAAATCTCGATGGGCGATACCGAAATGATGACAATATGAAACTCCCGATATAATCTGTTGAAAATATTGCGATGCTTCATCCGCGTGGAGTTTACCGTGTTTTACTAATCTGTCGAATAATTCTCCTCCTCCTACGTATTCAAGGAGTAGGTGGCTGGGGTCAGCTTGTCACGACGCAAGACGCAGTCGGGGCAAGCGCGAGCAAGCTTCTGTATGGGACATGGGAAAGAACTCACATATTCTCTGAATCCTCGTATACGTCGTATAATTGAATAACATTTGGATGTTGGATCAATTTCATAATCACTACTTCCCTCTCGATTGAATGTTTAACTTTTTCACATTTATCTTCCTCTTTTGAGGTGGCAGTAGCGATTGAGCATACCGTTTCCCGTTCTGGAGCGGCTTTATCAATGACCTTCATAGCTGCGTAGATATTGGTTTCTGCATTTTTGGCGATCCGAACTCGGCCTATCATCAGCTCACGTCCTCCAGCTCCAAAATCGGTGGGACATACCACTAGCACCCTTTCCAATCTCTCTTCCTACTCGCCATGCTCCTATACATCCATTCTGGCCAAACGATGATGCTGGAGGAGGAACCTCTCCTCCTTCTAGAAGCTCCCGTTCAATCTCCCTAGCATATCGTGTCATGTACTCCTTTTGGGGAGGTCCAGGTGAAGCAGGTGCCGATGGCATGTGATATGTATAATGTGTGTTGCGTGAAGTTTTGGAATAGGAGTAACGGATTAAGTGTTCGTATCGTGACAGGTTGGTTGTGGAAGTGGAAGGGACCTGTGTATATGTAGATGATGAAGTTGACCTTTGCGGTCTTTTGACGTGGGTAGGGTTGAAGGTGGAATGATGAACGGGGGATTATGGACCAGCCAGATTGACCGGTCAAGAGGTGTTATGAAGTGTTGATGAGGATCGAGTACCGGGCCCGATATAGGATGAGATGGGTTGAGTAACGTAAGGTTTGATGAATAATGATATGAATGATGGTGTAAACGTTGGATTTTGTTAATTTCAGATAACCCAAGAGTACCTATTGTTTGAGGGAAAACGAATAGGTCTTGAACTTGGGGATGTTTCACAATAATTGAGGCGAGACCATACGAGGCACGGTGATTAAGTTTGTACAGTTTTCAGATCTGGTCTGGATAATGTTTCAGATGGAGGTTCAACTTTGTTCC
>Ga0265780_10003821_pt1 | contig 19632 bp, 16 predicted proteins | sample P1T30metagenome_FD_192432 | JGI IMG/M metagenome (GOLD analysis project Ga0265780, IMG submission 192432) | Plant litter microbial communities from East Loma Ridge, Irvine, California - P1 T30 | ecosystem: Environmental > Terrestrial > Plant litter > Unclassified | place: USA: California...
CGGATTAGGTACTGAGTTGAATGTGAAGTATCCCGCTTTGTCAGTTGGCCCGCCCCAAACGAGGCTTGGCGGATCAAATGCCCCTGGCGCATATTCGACTTCGCCGTACTCAACAACCAGCACTGTTTCTGCGATGGAGGTCAGCCAAAAGTATTTTTCCAGACGGATGTGAGAACCTACTCTCTGGGAAAGCCTCAGTAAGTCGATCAGCTACTGTTAGACCCGCGGTGCCCCCACCGCATACCACCCAGTCATAGCTAGGACGAAGCTCTGAGATGTGGCGTTTGAAAGCAGCGTGTGGTAGCGCATTAGCGCAAGTGACAACTAATCCAACTGATAGAATTCGTGCAATCATAGCTGTCCGTTCGAAAGGTATCACCCCGATGGTCTAGCGAGCGTCTTCTCTTATGTCGCTGCTATCGCGTTGCTATGCTGCTGTGCCACCCGAACGCTCGTGTCATTGGCACTCGATAGTGCGCGTTGGCATCTGCCGGTCGTGTGGACCGCTCGTGATCGGTATGAGGTGCTCATTGGTCCTCATCTCCGTAGTAAGTCAGACTTCGTAAGCGTTGCTGTGCATCGCAGCATGCGGTTGTGGTGAGATGCGTGCAGGAGCGAGCGACCCCGCTCGGACAGGAAGGTTCATTAGTAGCCTGACTCATGTCCGTTTTCTTGAGTGAGCATATCGCATATTCATCATGTCTTTGTTTGCGCAGCTCTACGCGGCGAAATGGCTACTCGTAGCGGTCATTCTTGTGGCCTATGCTGTGGCGACCTTCGTTCGCTACCGGCGCCTTCGAGCCTTCCCTGGTCCGATCAGCTCGGGATGGTGTGAACTGCTGCATATGCGCGCGATACTGAGTCGACATTCGCATCTCTGGTACAAAGCCGTTGGCGATGAATATGGTGAGTAGATAGGTGGAAGTCCCAAGGTCGCTGCGCGGGAGAGGCGCCGTCTTGCCCCTGTGCGGCCCGCTTGCCCCTTGCTGACAGCGCCGAACTACAGGACCCCTCGCTCGCATTGGTCCCAACGACCTCTTAACATCGTCGCCAGATCTGCTGGCCCATATGAACGCCGTGCGCTCGCCGTACACTCGCACAGCATGGTACAACAGTGCCGTGCGGATGGAGGTTGGCAAGGACCATGTTTTTAGCCAACTCGACGAGGCTCAGCACACGAAGCGGCGCCAACAGATGGCGTCGGGGTACTCAGGCAAAGAGAATTGGTCCCTGGAATCTGACATGGACGAACACATACACCAGCTTCTGGACCTGATCAGATCAAAGTATCTTTCGACTGCTACGCGGCACGAGCCGGTGGATCTCGCCAGTAAGATTCAGTATCTTACTCTCGACGTGATCAGCAAAATCGGCTTCGGTAAAGCGTTTGGGGACATCAAAGCCGATGCTGACCTCGACGATTATATAAGCGCTGGTCGAGTCGGATTGGCAATTATGGTCTTCACCGGGGCCCTTGGACTGACACCTTACCTCCACTGGCCGCCCATCGCGCGCATGCTCGGGCCCTCAGACAAGGACAAGAGTGGTTATGGAAAGATGAGAACGGTAGCTCGGGAACTCATCGATTCGCGTCTGGAGAAGCCCACCAATAGTCGTTCGGACATGCTTTCGTCGTTCATACGCCACGGATTGACACGCGACGATATTGTGACTGAGTCGATGCTCACCATTCTAGCAGGATCTGACACGACTGCGACTGCTATACGTGGAACGATGCTCTACCTGATGACCAGCCATAGGGCGTACAAAAAGCTGCAGGCCGAGATTGACGCTGCCGTTACTTCAGGTCATGCTGCTAGCTCGACCGGTATCGTGTCTGACGAGACGATGAAGAGCCTGCCATACCTACAAGCCGTAATGCGTGAAGGACTTCGAATTCATCCACCTGTCACTGATATCGCTCCGAAGAAGGTACCCGTCGAAGGCGACACTGTCACAGTCAACGGCAAAGCGTATTTCCTTCCTGGTGGTACTAACATTGGGTATAATGTAATGGGTCTTAATCGAAACAAGGAGATATTTGGTGAGGATGTCGACTGCTTCAGACCGGAACGTTGGCTACTCGATGAGCACAACGAGATCCAGCTTGAGCGCTTGAACGCTATGCGCCGTACTACAGACATGATCTTCGGGTATGGGAAGTACCAGTGTCTCGGGAAGCCTATAGCATGGTTGGAGATGAGGAAGGTTATCTTCGAGGTTCGTTGTTCCAGAGTTTCGTACGGAGTTCCTATGCTGACTTGCGTCTAGTTCCTACGACATTTCGATTGGTCTCTTGCAAGCCCAGAGAAACCGTGGAGATCAAAGAATTACTTCGGCGTCTTCCTGCAAGACCAAATGTGGTGCCACATTACTGAAAGAGAACATGGCTTATGAGGGCCTCTGCGTGACGGATGTGAGTCACGTGAAGAGTCGCAGGGCTTTCTTTGGTTTCGGCTTAAATTGATCCCAAGGCTTATTTCCATGTTTTCGTTAACGGCCTCTTTACTGTCCAGCCAGTCTCTTCGAATAGGGCGGAAAGTCAATTATTCCGGACACGGGTCTTGGGGTTTGTGATATTTTGTCCACCCTGTCCGGACTTCGACCAAGTTTCCGGTTGAATGACCTGCGCACGGTGCCTTATGCACGGCACATCGTGATGCTTGCGGGGTAATGTGGAGCGAATATCTACCCCGGACTAGCCACTAATATGCATCAACCGAGATGCATCAACTCGCCGGCTAATGTGACATCACCATCGTCCTGACTCTGCTGACCGGCTTCGCAGTTGTATGTGATCGTATCAGGGACCGCATACGCGACTTATCCAATTCGTAAAGCTGACACGTTTTTCACGGCTGCTCCGGTGCGCTTTGCCCGGGCTACCAAGTTACAATTGCAATGCCAAGATCGCAAACAATTCTGGAGTGATTCAGCTCGGCAAATGACTACCGGTTATGTAGACGGCGATGTGCTCATATTTCTCATTGGTGGATCTTCAGGAACGACGCTTCCGTACATCCTCATAGAGAGGCTTCAGATGGCAGCTGTTGTATATGAGCGAATGCATATGCGTTGCAAGCATGGCGCAAGTTCTCAGATCCTTCCGCCATGAGACTTCGAAGATCCTGGTTGGCCGCTGTGTGCTTCGCCACTCCGGTTCTCGCATCGCCACCGATCGTTCATTCGCAGGCCGGCATATACCAAGGACGTTTCTTGCAGGAGTTTGACCAAGACTTGTTTCTAGGGATCAAGTATGCTCCAAAGCCAGTGCGATTCGCTCCCGCTCAATTAGCACTGGATTCGTCCACAACATACCACAATGCCACGCAGTACGGTGTTGACTGCACTGGATACGGTGGAGACACAAACACCCTGGTTGCCGCCAATTGGACAAAACTGGGAGAAGACTGTCTACACCTGAACATCGTCAAGCCAAGGACAAATGAGACAAATCTCCCGATATTGTTATGGATATACGGAGGCGGATGGCAGCAGGGTGCTACTAGTGATCCAAGGTAAGCTGTCTGAAGTGACTGCATTTGGGATGAAATACTCATCAACGCCAGATACAACATGAGCTACATCGTTGAGCAATCAGTATTCAACAACAAGCCCGTCATCGGCATCTCGATCAATTACCGCATGGCAGCATTTGGCTTCTTGTACAGTAAGGAAGTTGAGGCCGCCGGCGCACAGAATCTAGGACTTCGCGACCAACGACTCGCGATGCAGTGGGTGAACAAGCACATATCATCCTTCGGTGGTGATCCCGAGAAGGTCACACTCTGGGGAGAATCAGCGGGCGCATACTCCGTTGGTGACCACATCGCTGCATACAACGGCGAAAACGAGGGTCTGTTCCGCGCGGCCATTCTGGAAAGCGGTAATGCTGTTGGTGCGCCACTCAATGGCACCGACTGGTACCAGCACATGTACAACAATCTGACTGAGTCGGTCGGCTGCTCGGGTGCCGAAGATACGCTTCAGTGTTTGCGTGACGTATCCTACGAGACCATCGCACCTTACGGGTACCAAGGTCTCGAATGGTTTCACGTCATAGACGGTGGCTTGATACCTCGATACGGTCAACAAACGTTGCGGGAAGGCAAGTTTGCGAAAATTCCGCTTATTCTCGGCACCAACACCGACGAAGGCTTTGGTGTGAACGGGGTGAACAGCGACTCCGACGCTATCAATCAACTCGTACACTCCAAACGCTGGAACGTCAACGAGACTGTCGCGGAGAAACTTCTCGAGCTGTACCCGAACGACCCTACACTCGGCGAGCCGTACGGATGGGGAAATCGCACATGGCCGCAGTTTGGGCTACAATACAAACGTTACCAAAGTATCGCAACTGATCTGACCATGTATGCTCCTCGGAGATTGCTCGCGCAAAGCATGAGCGAACATGTCGATCACGTCTACTCGTATCGATGGGATGCGCCCAAGTTCAACAACACACCGGAAACAATCGGCGTTAATCACTTCTCTGAGGTGAGTACTATGCTATCAGTGGGGTGTGAGATGGGCTGTAGAATTGACCTTAGAACAGATACCCTTCGTCTTTGGCAACCCAGAACAGCAACTCACTCCATTGGGCAATAGCTCCGAAAACATTGCATTGTCGAAGCTCGTCATGCGCATGTGGACTTCTTTCGCGTACGATCTTGATCCTAATGGTCATGGAGGTAAGTTTGAATGTCTTTCATTGTGTGGGTAAGAGTACACTAACGCGTGTTGCAGTATCCCAAACTCCCGAATGGCCAAGCTATGCCACCAATGCGACCAACTTTGTCTTCCGAAAAGACCAAAGCTATATCGAGGATGACGACGATAGAGCCGAAGGAGTTGCATACATCAATAGGCTAGTGCGATGAGGCTCTTTGCGAGTCAGTCCCAAGGGGGCTAGATAGTTCAAATGCATGTTGAACAACTCGCAATTTTGCCAAATCAATATGGCCACATGAAGTCTCGTAGCTCTGCATGGCCTATATCAACCATCATTTACTTCTGAATGTACTCATGCCATTCCTTCTTGTGCGCGCTCTTCCTGCACTGGGTAATGTCGTAGAGCTCTTGCGCGAATGTCGGATGTGGCTGTTCTGAAGCCTCGAAGAAGATGACAAGCTTCGGAAAGCCAGGACAAGCCCAAAGTTTCTCCTCATCCGAAAGTGAGAACACATCTGGCGTATGATCTGCAATGGCATTCCGTAAATATTCGGAACGAGTACGCCACTGGTCGATTGCTTTAGAGAACTTCCGATCAACCTGCAACGTGTGCAAAAGATCTCCAATGCGGACTCCATTCGTCTCGTGTACTTGGCCTATCATCTGTAGTCCGTCGGAAAACCTACTCACCGCGTATGTTCGCAAGACTTTGCATGGAGGTTGGGTAAGATACATGCCGTGAACGAGCTGCTCGCGGACTGTTCCTTTGACCGTCTCCAGTTGTTCCAGATATTCCAGTATGCGAGGCTTGATGATGATAGTGTAGCTGCTCTCGGTTGATCGAAAGCAATCACCGAATAACTCAACAAAGTATGGATTCACCCTGAACTGGGATAAATCCATCCATCGAGGTTTGACTGATCCAGAGGGAAAGTCCGATAGGTCTCCAGACTGCATGGAGGCCATCTTACGAATACCATCAAGCACTGGCTGTGGGAATATACGTGCTTGCGTCCACAGCGCCGTGATGAAAGGATATATCAATATGTTTTGATCGCTACCCGGCGTGCGGTTGATAGCGTTCTGATAGATTGTAGCCTCATCCTCGGGTGGCTGTAGCCAGTCCAGATCCGATGGAATAGTGTCTCCGTATTCGACAGGTGGGCAGGGGTATGGGAAATGGTATTGCGTTCCCAACATGTGGACAACGATCTCTCTCCAACGTTTTGATACATTAAATGCTTTATAATGAGCTCTGGGTGAGGTGTGAGAAAGGATTTGCTCCAGTATCTCGACAACATCAAGAGCGCGGTGAGATTCGCTGTAGCGTGTGTGTGGTGAGGCTGACGACGTAGCGGGCGGGGCGTTTTGATGTGTGAGTTTGGGGTTGTAGAGCGCGATCCTTTTATCGATTGCCCGTAGAGCAGAGGTTCTCCATCCTCCGATAGTTTGCTCTAGCTGGTCAGTACGCTTGCGTCCGTTCATAGAGGCAGGACTCTCATTGTCGACCATGCTGGCTGCTGTGAGACGAGGTGTACTTGAGACTTTGTAGAGATAAGAGGGTTGAAGAGCTTGCCGACTATCCGCGGGAAAATCTGGTCTTTATGTGTATGTCGGTTCCTAGGCAGACGGCAAGCACGTGATGTAGACCCTGCAGACCCGTGAACATTTCCAAGGCTCTGTCGTACCGACCCAGCATTCCAGCGGATGCCGACTCCAGTCAGTCTTAGGCTTATGCAATAGGTCGAAAGCGCACTTCTCATACATCTCACGTTCAATGTAGCAACCGTGTCTCGACAGGCCGATGGGGTGGTTGCGTGCCGGTACCGCCAGCCCTGGAGGCATCGAGGGCGAGAGTCGGGGGGCATGACGTTAGATTTCGCGACGAATTCTGAACTCCTGCCAATCATGTCTTCCCTGTATCGCAGACATCCTTTGATCAAAAAGCGTCTTCGTTGATGCAAGATCGAACATCGCAGGTAGGTGACAATACAACATTACCTAGGTACCTTGGGAGCGCTAGAAGCGGGAGGTACGAGAAGAGGCGCGTGAGAAAGGGCCGCAGACCGGATCCACGGACAACGTGCAAGAGACACAGCTGGAAGTGTCAAAGTCCTCTGCAACGCACGCCGTGTGTAGGACGCACCAATCTCTCCGCGCGCGGTCTCGATGCTGACGCTCTCGCTCAAAAAGCCGCAAGAGGCTTAGCGTGTGATGACCCTTATCGGCCGGGCGTAACAGCCTGCTCACTTCTTCCACCATCCATGAGATCTACGATTGGCGAGAACGGGATATGATTCAGTTGGTGGCTACAGAGTCATGCAGACGTAAAGGGTAATAATCGCGCTATCAGCGCTTGGTACGATGCTTGTTCTGACGGTGAGACCGTTTAGATGAAGGTGTACCGTGGACAGAGGGTGTATAAAGGTAGGAGGTAGCGCTGTGATCAGCGATAGCAGCTCATAACTGTGGAAAGCTTATTTGACAAAAATCTTTTGTAAAACATTGTAACCAATCAATATCACGAGTCCAGCATAGACTCCGTACCAGTACAATCATCATGGCAACAGGAACCTCTTGCTCGACAGAGTGCATCAAAGGCTCGATCCACGCTGGAACACCCAAAGGCACCATCGAAACACTCCACGGCCTCTCTGTCTACGTAGTCGGAAACCGAACCTCACCACGCGCAACAATCTGCATATACTCCGACATCTTCGGCTTGGGTCTCCCCAATAACAAGATCATTGCCGATGCCTACGCCGCCTCAGGAGAGTATCTAGTTCTGCTCCCAGACTTCTTCAAGGGCGACCCAGTCGGACTCAAAGTCGCCGATGCGCTGCTTCCTGTCGACGCTGCAGCCCAGAGTACATTCGCAAAGTATACGGGTATCTTGGCTAGTTTGCCAACGTTTCTTATGTGGCAGTGGAGGCATGGGAAGGCGGAGTCCGACAAGATTTGTCTCGACTTCATGCGGGAGTTGAGGCGAGCGACGCCGAGCGGGAGGAAGATCGGTATGGTTGGGTTCTGCTGGGGCGGAAAGTATGCTGCTCGCACGGGGTTGGAGAGCAACATGATCGAGATTGATGGGGTGAAGAAGCCGCTTGTCGATGCGATCGTGGCGCTACACCCAAGCCACCTGGTTGTTCCCGAAGACGTCGAGGGTCTTGTTGTCCCGACGAGCTTTGCGTGGGGCGTGGAGGATATCGCTGTGAGTTTTGAGACGAAGGGCAAAGTGGAGGAATGTCATGCGAAGGCACAGAAGGCGCGAACAGAGTTCCCTGAGATCGAACACAAGGCGTATACGCCTGGCAGGCATGGGTTCGCGGTCAGAGGCAACCCAGACGATCCGCAGGAGAGGAAGGCGCTGGAGGACTCGGAGAAGCAGGTACTTGCGTGGTTCGAGAAATGGCTCTGAAAAGTGCTCTGTAATTCGGTAGCCGTATATTGGCATAGGTATCATCTCCGCGTATTCAAGAACTCATTGTATCCACCTTAGCGCCGTTCGCCTGTCAAGAGACCTTTACTGGGCCTCTCAATTCCGCCTGTATTTCTGGGGAATGTTCTTCTCCACGACGCCTCTGAGCTCGAGCCTCTCCCACTCCTCTTGTGCCGCCTCCTTCTCCTCATGCATCTTGAAATGCGCAATGTCCTCTGGGTGGTTCAAGTCCTCCTCCTTCACATCGTCGCCGCTGTGGTACTTCTCCCAATGATGGATCTCGTACTCGTACTCGTCGTCACCGTGGTGCCCTGGGCCCATGCCAAAGTCCGGCAGCTTGACATTGTCGGAATCCTTTTGCAGGAATTCAGCCAAGGTGATGGAGCCGTCCTTGTTGATATCGAACATGTCTAGAATAGTCTGGACGACCATTTGCTTCTTGATTTCGGAGATGGAGGCGCTGGAGGGGTCTTCGAGACCGTAGGTTCGGCGGATGTCGACGGTAGTCCATAGACCGGTACTGTCGTAGTCGTGCATGTTGAAGAAGGTGGTTGCGTCGTAGCCCGCGATGTGATGCTCCTCTGCGACAGTATCAGTAAACGGCCCTTACTTTTTGTTTCATGTTGTGGGGATCTGGGGAAATTCATACCAGCCATGTGTCGCGTCGCCCAGTCGGCATCTGCTGCGACTTCGACTTGCGCATGTTCAGCGCCGCCGTGCGCCGAGGCATTGAGGGCGCATGAAAGCAGCAGGAGCGCGCCGAGTGGTAGTTTAAACATGCGATCCATGGTTCTTGAAATTGTAAGGCGCGAGAAGGGGTAAAGTCGAGTTGAGTGGTAGCCCAAATGTTGACGGCGGCCAGGGGCTCGGCCCCCATGAGGCCAATCGCCGACACTATGTCATAGGGGCCTCGAACTTAAGGTTTCCACGTGCAGCTCTCTTTCACCGCACCAGCACCAGCACCATCACAAGCCCGCCATGAACGTCCTGGCCCTCCTGAGCCTATTGCTCTTCATCCCGTTTCTCTTCTTCCTCGCGTTCCTAGCCGCATCGTCTTGTATGGGCGACGGCTTCCGCGCAAGATTCGCCGGCGTCACATTCAATCCTCGAAACGCATCGTTCGGTCGAAACTACACGCGAGGATTTGGGTCGGGAGCAGGCACTGGTGGCTGGGAACAAATTGAGATGGAAGACATGATGGGGGAAGACAGCGACTCGGAATGAGGAACTTGGCACACTCGACAAGAAGTATGGCTTGACTGCCCATCTCGGTGCTGTACAGGGTATCTTCATCTACACGCTACCGCCGATCTGAGCCTTCTAGAACTCCAGATCCTGCTTCTTCGGCATCTTGCTACCACCAGCCGCCTCTCGCACAGCCTCCTCCTGCGCCTCGGTGTCGCCTTCCATCGGCGGTAGGCTGTACTTCGCAATCACAAACTTCCGCCTACTCAACGTAAACGCCATGTCCTCGCCCAAGTCTCCCGCTCCACCACCGCCGCCCTTTTCATGAAACACCGGTAGTTTATGAACGGCGAACATACCCTGCGGTCGTTCTTCTTCCTTCGTCGTACCTGCCGATTGTGCGAGTGCTTGCGCACGCGAGTATGGGAATGGGGACAGCTCAACGACACCGTCAGAGAGGATCTCCATCCAGCGGACAAGCCCCGAGGATCTTGGATATAGGGTCAAGGGAATTGTGATAATGGCGGTCAGGCGCGTTTGATACTGTCGGAGTAGCGCGCGTAGAGCGTGGAGGAATTGGAGTACGGAGGTCGGGTGGGCCGCTGACGGAGAGTACAATGCCGGCGAGAGGAGAGACGGTATCACGATGCGATGGATCGCGTGTGGTGGTGTCGACTCGAGCTGCTGCCGTATGTTTTGCAGTATCGGAGGGAAGGGTGACGAAGTGCCTGTTGGTGGAGGTATGGGCACATAGTTGATCGCTGTTCCTACAGGGAGCGTGAGACGTTTGGCAAGATCGAAGGTATGGCAGAAGACTATCTGCTCTTCTGTCGCACTATCGCCTTGACCTGCTGTCCTCTGCACATTGGGAGAGCCTGTTGAGAACTTTGTCAAAACTGCTCGATAGATGGTCTTGCATTCGCAGTATATGTACACAACGCACCTCTAGCACTCTCAAACTGCCCAAGGCCTTCATACCTCCATGCGATCTTCATCTTCTCCGCTCGCTCCTTCCCCTCCTTTCTCTTGTCCGACTTGTCTTCTGATATACCCGGTAGTTCCCTACCCCACACTTCGCCCATGCCTACTACATGTACTCTATGGCCCTGCACCACTCCCTCAGCTGCGTAGAACCGCAGTAATGCGCCAGCATAGTCTGTCGTCCCGCTCTCGCCTATTAGTATCGAGTTTCCCAGTGCCAGGCCAGCGTGTCCGGCTAAGATGCCATCGAGCGAAGGTGTGCCGGTCGACGTGGTGGGGCGGCCATCGATGGGTGAGGGGCGCACACCGGGGGGTGTTGGTGCAGGTTGTGCTATCGAAGGAGAAGATGGTGCATTTGACGCGTCTTCGCCTGTCGGTGTGCGAGATAGCGCGATGTTGCGCTTGCGAAATGCCATTTGGGTGTGTCCTGGGCTGTGAGTCGCGCCCTGTCGAAATTGTTAGAGGGGGCTATCGATAAGCGCGTGTTAGCGTCAGACGTCATCCACCCAGCAGTCGCGACTGCTCGATCAACACAGAACGGGAATCGAAACCAACGTTTTTGCTATTTCCAGTGAGGTAGCTCAGGCTATCTAAGCTTGTTGTTTCTCTGTCACTCGCTACCGGAGCTTGATCGGTCTTGATCCTTTCGCTCCGATACAGCATCTCGCCTCTATGGTTTCTTGAGCATCACACCCATACAGGTTGCATCAAGGCTCAGTCGCTCCAAAGACCCAAACATACTCCAAACAAGACCGCAATCTTCAGCTCAGCGCAGTAAAATATCTGGACCCCGCAATGTATCCTAGCAAACCTACCGTATCTCAGCATTGCGGCCGCTTCAAGATAATCTCAGATGCTCGCGCTGTCCTCATTCTGGGCAAAGCTCTCCATACTCTGCCTTGAATGCTTCCATAATCGACTCCTTCTCTTCTTCCGGACATTCTGCAACCTGTATCTCGAGCAACTCTTTCTGGTTTGTGTAGAATGCTCGCGCTTTCTGCATCCTGGCTTCTGTGCGAGCACATTCTTCTTTAAGCTTGTCTTCCGCCTCTGACCGTCTGTCTCGTTCTGCTCGCGCCCTCTGTTTCCATAGGCGGGCGTATTTAACGCTGCTGGTACCAAGCGTCTTCAGCTTCTTTCTCACTTCTTCGTTCTCAATTCGACTGTTGTCCAGCAGCTTTTGCATCTGTTCGTGTCGCTCATGCAGAGCTGCCATAGCTCCATCGCTTGCTTTGCGCGCTGCCTGTGCCTCAGAGAGCTCATTTTCGAGCAGTTGGATTCTTGCCATGTGTGCCTCTTTTTGGGCTGATGTGGCGGCCATGTCTTCATCAATCTTTCTTCGCGCATCCTTCTGGTCTTTGAAGAGCTTCTTCATCTGGTTCTACCGTCAATTTCATTCGCCTAAATACTTATAGATTATTGCGCATACCCTGTCTGTATGGTGTGCTTCTTGTCTTCTTGTACCTATTCCGCGTCAGCCACGACTCCTCATGAAGCAATCAAATGGGACTGATCATGACTTACCAGTTCCTTCAATCTCTTCAGAGGTATGATCCTTGACAGTGCACGTCAGATCTTCCATGGGAACAAAGCTCCGGTCTTGGACACCGACATCAGCCGGTAACATTGCTGATGCGTGAGGTGCAGAGGATAGCATAGACTGCATAGAGCGCATCCGCATCTCTGCATCGTCCCTAAATTTGGCGGTAGGAATGTTATTCAGCGGCGCCCCATTGGCGACCGACTTGACCGCCCATTCAAAATTCCACAAATTCCACGGATACTTGAAGGGCGTTATCGCACCCTTCAGCAAAAAGTAGTACTCGATCAAAGTTTTCAACTCGAAGCCGTGATCGGGTCCTCCCTCGTCAAACGAATATCCACTTTGCCGATACGCGGCCTTGAATGGATGGCAGAGTTCCTCGATATGTGGTAACATTACCGATAGGATTCGTCGTCCTCCAGATAGCATGTATACTCCTCCAGATGACTGATCAAGGTCTTTGTGGGCCCATATTGACTGGCTAGCCGTATATCCGCCGATGCGAAGCTTGACCAGGGCGATCTTCATGAACGACTGTCTTCTAGTTCGAGTCTGTGACGCTGGTACCCACACCAAGTTTTCGGCCGAGGGCAATTTCGCGAACTCTTCTGGGAAGTACTTATTGGCGTAGTCTTGAATGTTCTGCAAAGTAACTTTGTCATTGGAAGCCATCTGTTCAAATGTAAGCAGCTGCGGAGAGTTTGGTGCACAAGCCTGGTAGACCTCGATGATGCACCCGTGATTGATGGGTCTTGCTGTAAATGACCTCGTTAGGCCTTCAGAAATGATGATTGTCGCAAGTTATACCACTCGAGTTTTAGGCAGTGACATGTGTTCAAGTAGGTAGCGAAAAGCAAAGTAAAGAATGAGGAAAGGAAAGTGGATCACCAGGAAATAACACACCAGGAGGCAGATATCGAAGCAGCGTAGTTGAAACACTTAGCTTAACCTCACCTGGGCATTCTTGTCTCTGACTGCATGAGTTTACCAACGTCACCGGTGAGAGAACACTTCCTGAGCCAGTATTCCTTGCACCACGCTGTAAATCATCAGTCTACCAGGTAAACCATGTATTAGGATGAGATTACAGAGCCGCTAGTCGGATCATGCAAAATGACTTCATGATAAAGCTGACTTGTAAAGGTATGCATCAGCAGCAGAACCTTGTGAGATTCAGTATAGCATGTGTACCTCTGTATCGCAGTACCTATGATACGCCTTTAGAGTGCTGGTATCTCAGCCGATGGGAAGCGCAGTTGCAATGAGCCGCTCAACGCGTAGCCTCTGAGGCTGTGATGTACCTAGGTAGACTGTGATGATGTCTATCATACCTACCCAGCGTCCGCGTCCCTCCCACACAACATTGAGCGCGGCTTTCGAGCCGCCGAAAGCTGATCAGTAGTGACAGTTACTGGTAGGTAACAGATATGAATTGAAAACAGCAGTATGGGCTTATTGTACACATGGAAAACTAAATTTGCTAGCTGGCACTGCTGGGCGTTCTTTCTTTGCAGATCACCTGAGCAGTACAAGGTATCTACAAGCTCTGGACAAAGCGCTCGTATAGGAGCGCTCTGGTGTCATACGTGATGGATGGATGACGCGGAGTGCGACGCAAGGTGTGGTGTACTCTTCTTCGTACTTTCCTTCCAAGGTTCTCATCGTCTGGCACTAAAGTCCCGATACGGCTAGCGCATCCTGCTAGCGCCATCTCCAAAGAAGGCCCTGGGGCCGGACATCGCTCGATGCTTTCAGCATCTTCGATACAACTCTACCTTTTTCATCTAAGTCTACTTCTACTTCAGGGTCATGGCGGAGGATGAAGAGGTTGAGTCTGCTCTGATTCCAAGTCTCTACAAACCGCCCGCTTTGCTACCGATCGCGCAACTCAAAGATCAACTCCTCTACACGATAGAGACATACCCTGTGACCATTGTCGTTGGTGAAACAGGAAGTGGTAAGATTTTCTAATCTCTCACTAAAGGTCAAAGCTGACATGTGGCCTTAGGAAAGACAACACAGATACCAAAATTTCTGCTGGAAGCCGGTTGGTGCAATGGCCGCAAGCAAATAGCGATCACCCAACCCCGGAGAATAGCATGTACTAGCGTAGCCGCAAGGGTAGCAGAAGAGCTGGGTACGCCTCTTGGTCAACAAGTCGGGTACAGTATCAGATTTGAAGATGTCACGTCCGCAGCTACGCAGGTGAAGTTTGTCACAGATGGCCTGTTACTGCGCGAGATGCTCGTCGATCCACTCCTTTCACGCTATTCAGTCATTATGGTCGACGAAGCACATGAACGAAGCTTATCTTCTGACATACTATTGAGCCTACTGAAGAAGGTGCTGAGGAAGCGAGAAGACCTGCGCGTCGTTGTGAGTAGCGCTACGCTAGAAGCGGAACGTTTCCTTGACTTCTTCAACCCAGACGACGGCGAAAAGGTCCATGGCAAAAGCACGGAAGAATTTGGCTACATCATTGGCATCGAAGGGCGCACATATCCGGTTGAGATCCAGTACCTACAGGAACCAACAAACGACTACGTGGAAGCAGCAATCGATACGGTAATGAAGATCCACGAGCACGAGGGCGAAGGCGACATTCTCGTGTTCTTAACAGGACGTGAGGAAATAGACGACGCAATCGACAAGCTGGGTGATCGCATTGCTGATATGTCTTCATCCAAGCAAAGGCTCATGCCGTTGCCCCTCTACGCTGGCTTGCCAACAGAAGACCAAAATCTCATCTTCACCAAGCCGCCACAAGACACGCGACGCGTCATTTTCAGCACCAACATCTCAGAGGCATCTTTGACTATTGACGGCATTGTCTTTGTGGTGGACTCAGGATATGTCAAGCTTCGCGCCTACAACGCCAGTCTAGGCATTGAAAATCTCGCGGTCGTTCCTGTGTCGAAAGCTAGTGCCACACAAAGAGCGGGTCGTGCTGGACGGACGAGGCCGGGCAAATGCTTTAGACTGTATCCTGAAAGCGTTTACGAAAGCTTGGAGGAAGCCACGTTCCCAGAACTTGCCCGCTCGAATCTCGCACCTGTGATCCTGCAGCTTCTCAACCTGGGAATCACGAATGTGGTGCGGTTCGATTACCTCTCGCCTCCACCATCAGCACTAGTAACGCGCGCTCTGGATTTGCTCTACTCTCTCGGTGCGTTGGACGCTCATGCTCGCCTCACGAAGCCCCTCGGCACGCGTATGGCGGAGCTTCCGCTCGAACCGATGCTTGCTCGCGCATTATTGAAGGCCGCCGAACCGGAGTTTGGCTGCTTGAGCGAAATGCTCACAATAGCCGCAATGATGACTCTGCAAGGCAATGCTTTCGTATCCCATGATGGCGGAAAGAAGCAGCTTGATGCTGCGCGACGGAAATTTGCAGTAGCAGAGGGTGATCACCTTACACTATACAATGTATACGAAGCTTTCGTGAAAGCTGGAATGGGCAACACGACGTGGTGTCATTCAAACAGTCTAAACCACAAGTCGCTCGTCAAGGCAGTCAGCGTCCGGAAACAACTTGCTGCTTACTTGGATCGTTTTGGTGTCAAAGAGAATGTCCTCGCTTCATCAGGCGTGCTGAGGGTTGGCGGTATACCACTCGCCGAGCGCGTGCGTCGCTGCTTGACGACTGGGTTCTTTGCACATGCCGCGAGGATGAAGGCAGATGGAACCTTCACGACCGTTGATGGAAAGACAACCTTGTGGCCTCATCCGACGTCTGTGTTCTTCACAAGGAAGGCAGATTGGGTCATATACACTGAGATTCAGTCTACAAGAGACAAGATCTACATTAGGGATATGAGTACAGTGGAGATGGACTGGTTGACGGAGTATGCACCGGAGTTCTACAAAATCAAGAATGGCGGTCGATGAGAAGAGAAGAAAAGTAGCTTGCGGGTATCTATCAAAACTAAAGGCATAATTACATAAGGACATCACGACAGGACTGCTGCTTGCCCGCAACTACTTGCATGCGTCGACGAACAGCTCTCGCATGCCCTTCAGGAAGCCCGCCAAGTCGCGCGTCTCGTTCAGCCTGTCCACGACAGTCTCGACCTCTTCGCGCTCGACCTTCGGTCGCATCTCTAGCACTCTGTAGTCGCGCTCGCTGGTATCCAGTTCAAACCACGCTTCACGGTCCCATTCCCTCTCATCGACGTTGGTATAGACGAACTTCAACCTGTCGTCTTTGCCCAGTCCCTCAATCCTCAGCCCCAAATAGTTCTCCCAGAAGTCGAGTTCTGGCTCGTTGTACCGACTTTGCCCATCGAGGTAGCGGCGGTGTTTGAGTTGTGCTTCGCGGCGTGCGGAGATGGTCTTTTGCACTTCGGCGATTTGGGCGCGCAGGCTGTCGCGGTGGGCTAGGCGCTCGTCGCGCTGAAGGGTAAGGGCCGAGATGGCTTCCTGCATCTCGGAGGTTTCTTGAGACTCTTTGGAGATTGTTTGGCTGTGCTGGGCTGTCTTCAGTTCGAGAATTTCGATATCGCGCTTCTTCATGCGTTGGTCCTCTGTCACGATAATTAGTACGCAGTCGATTGGCAAACACATGAATGAGGGCTTGTCATACCATGGAGTTCTGCGACATTCATGCGGAACTGATTTCGCTCTTCCAGTACTCGTCTACGTCCATTCTCGATAAAAGCGTCGAATCGTGTCGTAAACTGGTTCATGCGACTGCGCAGATCATCGAATCCGAAGTTGATGCTAGGTAGTTGGTCGGCCATGGACGGCGCATCGTGTGAGGAGGCGCGCATCGTGGTGCTCATGGAGGGCTCAAAGGTCGTCATGATTGCGGCCTGGTTTAGACGTGTCTTGTAGAATATGCGAATATGTGGTGGGGTGCGATGCGACAATGGGTGATGAGGGCGGATGAGATGGTTGCTCCGTAAACAAACATGCGCGCTAGTGCGGCAGGAACGATAGCGGGGCGCATGCACGTGCCGACGCGACTTTTGGCGCTAGTGGAACTTTTTGGCGAGGTCACTTTCATCATCGCGTCCGGCGCATACTCAACCTTCACAGACAGAATCTTCGCTCTCGCATACGACCTTTTGTTTTCTGCGTACAAAGAATGAGTTTATACTCCAGCGACGTTACGGATCGAGAACCTCTACGACAGCCCAATGGCTGACAGATCGCTCAAAGATCTGAACTACGGCCATCCTGGTGCAGCGACCTACGACTTGGAGAACAGAGAATGGACGTTTACTAGGCCCTACACCACACGCTCGTTCAAGCGCATACGAACTTCGAAGGACGCGACTCCTGCGAGCAATCATGCGACACCGGCATTCTCTCTCTCTGCAGAAATCTTAGCGAGTAGGACCAGCGTACAGAAAGAGATCAGCAACAGCATCGAAGAACACCCTCAGCTCTCTGCAGCAGGCGAAGTCCTCTCCGATCTAGCTGTAGTATCTGCTGCCATATCATCCACGGCTTCGACCTACGATCCGCTCGTCGGCGACCTACTCTCCTTCGGTTCGATTACACCCAAGGGTAGACACGAGGCATGGCAAATAGCTGCATTGCCAACGGGAGAATCTGGCAGCATACTGCAGTTGTCAATTCTAGACAACGAAAGACACGGTTGGACAGCAGACCCGAAGTCATGGGTAGAAGGGCGGACCTTGAAAGATACCGAGAGTGGCTTCTGGAATGAGGAAGCGGCACCGATCCAGCAAGTTTCCTTTTCGCATTCGGATGACAGCAGACCTTTTCTGGCTGTGCGACTGCCTACGCGTACTGTCCTCTTCCACCCAGACTACCACCGCCGACCACGCGCTTCCGCTGTCTCACCGTTCTACCGCTTACCCGCCTCCTCGATCGAACTCCACCCTATACTCAGCATAAGTCAAAACGATACTGGTGGCTTTGCTCATGCCGACTTCACATTCAATCCAGACTTCCAGTTGCAGTTTGCACTCGTCGACCTGAATCAGTCATGGAGTGTATGGGACATCGAGCATCGGCCCATACTTGGCACGTACTCGGCTTCATGCCTGCTTCGTGGAAAGATCGATGAACTGGAAGAGGACGGGGACACAACTTGCGAAGACGGTTGGGCGAGGGTTCTCTGGGTGGCTGATACAACGACGTTGCTGGTATGCAACAGGCGCCATTTGAGCATCGTCAGCATCAAGGGCAGGACAACGTCATACTTTCCCTGCCCAGAGCTTTTCAGTGAGCGATCGGCAGACTGGGTCTTGGATGTCAAGCAACACCCAAGAGATAGAAGTCGGGTTTTCGTCTTGACCTCTACTCGTTTATTCCTCCTTTCGGTCACTGCACCAAGTGAGCTGCTTCCGAGGGCTGGTGAAGCTGGAGCTAAAGTCCTCACATCTTGGCGGCACTACCGGGGCGTGGAGGATTTCACACTTCACATAGGCGTGCAGACGCTGTCGGACGATGGTAAGTTGCAGATCAATCGCGCGACAGAAATCACACTGACAGCCTGACAGAAACATGTGTTGTGCTCCACTCTCGAGTTAACAACTTGGTCCAAATACAAAGCTTCCGCAGCAATACCTCCGATTCTTCCGGCCTCGTTACCAGTTCAGATCCGACCCTGCTAGACCTACCCATCGGTGGATCCGTGCACATAACCAACTTGTACATCGAGCCCATGCAATGGGAATACTCAAAGAAAGATGTCCTCTTCCTCCAACTGTTTGTCACGCTCTCCGACTTAAGTACGCGCGAGCTGGTTGTCTGGAGTCGGAGCACCTCGACAGGACATATCACCGAGAATGACTATGCCGTTGTAGACTTCACGCGGAGCACGATCAGACGCCCTAGAAACCTCATCTTTAACTCGAAACCACGCAACAAAGACGACGATTTCATAGTGCCTAATGGATTGGTCGACAGAGGGTTACCAAGCTCCAAAGTAGGCAGGCAGCAGCCAGAATTGCGCAGATCCTCGGACGGTGCTGCCGTGCCGGAAACTCGGGACAATGCTTCTCTGGGCGAGATTCTATCGCAGTCAAAGAGCGCGGCGGAGCAGGTCTCGGGTACCATCGATGCGGTGGCCGTCATGGATCAGGTGAACGAAATGCTGGCGACTGGTGCAGACTTGCCACCTTTACCATTGGGTACTCTGTAAGTGAACTGGGTCTTGTTTGCATTCTGAACTAACAATTGCAGGATGGAGTTTACGCACGCACAGTTCCATGTTGCAGACATTGACGAAGCTTCGTCCAACTTTCAAGAGCTGTTCTCTTCGCCAAATGGTCAAGATACTGTGGATGTTCAGCTTATCGCAGCTATGCGCGTACTTGGCTTGACCGACGATGGCGATCTCACCATTTCCGACGCATACGATAGTATACTCCAGACGTGGGTTGCGCCTATGCCACCCGATATGCCAATTCGCGTTCGGCAACGCCAAGAACTTTTGGCTCGGCGAATCGCTACGGAGTTGATGTTCTCAAGCACATGTATACGTGACGATCGGATCCAAGTGCCCGCTGTTAGCATACAGCGTGGGCAGAGTCAGGACAGTGCCGTAGCCTTACCAATCCTGCCTGCAAGACCAAAGGAGGCTACCTCCAACTTCACTTCAAGATATTCTGCCTCTCAGCCGTTACCGACACCGCCATACTCATCTATACCACCTTCGTCTTTGCCTCCATCCTCTGTGTATGGATCGTCCCCACCCGAGATACCTTCCATGGAGCCAGCTTCGTCAGACCCCCTCAGTCGGCTTAGCAAGTATCTTCAAACTTCCAAAGACCCGGTTATCATTCCGCCAAACGTTTCCCAGAGTCTCGCGCATTGGGAATTAGGAAAGGATCCG